>Ga0247610_10007027_pt1 | contig 11593 bp, 3 predicted proteins | sample 174DNAGHGhighgp2_FD_193483 | JGI IMG/M metagenome (GOLD analysis project Ga0247610, IMG submission 193483) | Sheep rumen microbial communities from Palmerston North, Manawatu-Wanganui, New Zealand - 1742 DNA GHGhigh gp2 | ecosystem: Host-associated > Mammals > Digestive system > Stomach > Rumen ...
CTTCGACCTCAAAAGCATCGAGGAACTGAAAGAGGTGATGACCACCTACCCCGACCTCTGCGGCTTCAACGTGACCATACCCTACAAAGAGGCCATCATTCCGCTTTTGGACGAAATCGACGACACAGCCAAACAAGTTGGAGCGGTGAATGTGGTGAAGATTGACAACGGAAAACTAAAAGGATATAATACAGATGTTTATGGCTTCGGGGTATTGCTTGAACGCGCCATCAAAGACAAAAACATCAGTCATGCCCTGGTTTTGGGTACAGGAGGTGCCTCAAAAGCAGTGCAATTCGTTCTTGGTCAGCGACAAATCCCCTTCTCGACCGTCAGCCGCAGTGCCGAAAAAGGCAACTACACCTATGAGGGCCTAAGCGATGATATCCTGAAGCAGAACCACCTAATTATCAACACAACCCCACTCGGCATGGCCCCTCATTACGACGACTTCCCCGACCTTCACTACCAAGCCTTAGGCAAGCGGCACATACTTATCGACCTGATTTACAACCCAAAAGAAACGGCATTTATGGAATTAGGCAAAACCTGGGGCGCAAAGGTGTATGGCGGCTGGGGGATGTTTGAGGAACAGGCAAAGCGCACTTGGGAAATATTTTCTATATAATCACAAAACATGCAAAACATACAAAACATAAGAATCATAGATGCGAAAGCCGCCAACTGGCGGGCTTTCGAGCGGCAACCCGGTTGGGTGACGCTACAACAATTATTGTTTTGGTGGTTTTGAGGGTTTTGTGACAAATCAGACAGTTATGGTTAGAAACAAGAAAAAACGTGAACCTGAATATTTGGAAGACGTGCTCATCGTCGACGCGGGAAGCGAAGGCATGTCGGTGGCCAAGCCCGAAGGGCGTGTGATTTTCATTCCTTTTGGTGTGCCGGGCGATGTGGTCGACATTGAAGTCTACAAGCGCAAGAAGAACTACTTCGAAGGCAAGATATTGAACTTCAAGCAGATGTCGGACAAGCGCGTTAAGCCTGTCTGCCAGCATTTCGGTCTTTGTGGTGGCTGCAAGTGGCAACACGAAGCCTACGAATGGCAGACTTTCTACAAGCAAAAGCAGGTGAAGGACAACTTTGACCGCATCGGGAAAATCGAGTACCCTGAAATTCGCCCGATTATAGGCTGCGAGAAACAGTTTTTCTACCGTAACAAGTTGGAATACACCTTCTCGAACCGGAAATGGCTTCTCGACGGCGCACCCGGCTCTCACAACGAGGAAGACTGCAAGGGACTGGGTTTCCATTTGCCCCAACTCTTCGACCGCGTGGTGGACATTGAGCAATGCCACCTACAAGCCGACCCATCCAACGACATTCGTCTGTTTGTCAAGCGGTTCACGATGGATAGGAAGCTGCCCTACTACAACTTCCGCACCCATGAGGGCTTGTTGCGCAACCTTGTCATCCGTTGCAACTCGAAAGGCGAATTCATGGTGATTCTGGTCATCAGCGAGGAAAACGAAGTGGTGCGCCACGAACTGCTACCCGCCTTGGAGATGGCTTTCCCGCAAATCGTTTCGCTGCTTTTGGTCATCAACCCAAAGCTCAACGACATCATCAATGACCTGCCGTTTGAGTGCATCAAAGGCGAGCCATACCTCATCGAAACGATGGCCTCTCCCCGACCTGGCCACGACGACCTGAAATTCCGTATAGGACCAGTGTCGTTCTTCCAGACCAATGTGTACCAAGCCGAAAGACTCTATCGTGCAGCCTTTGACCTTGCCGACGTGCAAGGCAACGAACTGATGTATGACCTTTATACGGGCACCGGCACCATCGCCCAGTATTTCTCACGTTTTGTGAAAAAAGTGGTGGGTATTGAATATGTAGAAGCCGCTATTGAAGATGCCAAGGTCAATGCAGAAATCAATGGCATCACCAACTGCAAGTTCTACGCGGGTGATATGGCCAAGGTGTTCACCGACGACTTCATCGAAACCAACGGCAGCCCCGACTTCATCGTCACCGACCCGCCGAGAGCCGGCATGGCCGAGAAGGTTGTGGAACAACTGCTGAAAATCCGCGCGAAGAAAATCGTCTACGTCAGCTGCAACCCTGCCACTCAGGCCCGCGACTTGCAGTTGTTGGATTCGGCCTACCAAGTGTTGGCCGTGCAGCCTGTCGACATGTTTCCCCACACGCAGCACGTGGAAAACATCACTTTGCTAGAACTAAAGGGCTGATTTTTTCAACAGGTTTTCAACTGCTTTATCAACAATTGAAGTTGAAAACTATTTGGTAAAATGCATCAAACCTTTATTCGCAGACTTCCCAATTCTGACCGATTTTAGAATAAGTAGATGATCAAAATTAGTTTACATATAAGACGTGAGACACGAGACTGCGAGACGCGAGACGGGACCCTGAGCTTGTCTAAGGGTTGTCCCGTGTCCCGAAGTCTCGTGTCCCGTGTCCCGTGTCCCGTGTCCCGTGTCAAAAACCATGTAGTTTAATTCTGAACAGATACTTAATGGTTGAATATTGGGGATAAAAATAGAAGGGCTGGCATCTGCCAGCCCTTCAGTATTCAAGTTTCAGAACTCTATTATTGGATTATTTGCCTTGGGATACAGGGAATTCAAAAGGTCTTTCACCCGTTGTCGTCACTTCATACTTGTAGCCTTGCCCGGGCTGAAGAGCCGAAAATCCACCTTCCCAATTGCTGCCGTTAAAGTTGGCAAAGGTGCCATTGGGAGCCCAAATCTTGTCGCCGTTCACTGCAAAATCTGAGAAGGCGTTGGAAAGATTCATGCTCTCAGAGAACGGAAATCCAATCCAGTTGGTGCCGTTCACGATAGTAATCGGATGTTCGGTGGGATTGACAGGCATAGCACTAAGGTTAATCTCACAAGTTTCAGGAACCTCGATAACGTACATTTGGTTGACTTCGAACGGATTCAAGGAGCCTCTCCAAGAGTTGCCGTTCCAGTTGGTGTAACCGTTGTTCTGTGAAGTGATTGTAATGCTGGAGGCATCATTGCCCAATGCGTTCAAAAGTGCAGCCTGCAGGTCGTCGAGCGTGGTCTCGACATCAAATGACACCCAATTGATGCCAGATGCCAATGCGATGGTCTGCATCGGGAACATCGAAGCATCTTGGTCATCTAACAGGTTATGGTTGGGCAAACGAATCATAGAGGCACTGGCGCTTCCATTTTGGGAGAACCCATAGGCAAAGACCATAAGCAAACAAAGTAAGGAAAATAGTTTTTTCATTTTGTATGGTAATTTAAGTTTGTTACTTATTTTGTCCGCAAAGATACAAAAATTCCGAATATGCAATAAAAAGAAGAAAAAAGTTTTTCGTTCAACTCTTTCATTGCCAATCGAAGATTGGCTTTGTAATAATTGAGCAGCCAATATTCCCTCAGCAGGCATGTCATTCCCACAGTATCAATAAGCAGGCTTCAGAAAGCATGTCATCCCTACGGTGGGTAGTGAGGATGGCATGGAAATCGAAGATTAGCTACGTTGAATCGGAGATTTCGACATAGTCAATCTATGCTTTCTGAAGCCGTCCAAAAAGGTTGTTGCTTCTCAAGCCGCCGCCTATAGATCCCCTCCTACCCGCTTGCCCACGTTGGGATGACATAGGCGGCTAGTTCTTACTAAAACAAGTCAAAAAGTTAAGGTCGTTGAGCCTGTCGAAACGCCGACTATAGTAAAGCCGACCTCAGCAGGCATGTCATCCCCGCGATGGCCTTGTGAACAAAGGCATGGGATCTGTGACTGCTGAGGTCGGCTTGTGATAAATTGCTTTTTCACATTTTTACTTTCCCATCGGGTCGAAAGGTTTGGCCTTCTTGGCACCCGAGGGGTAGGTAAACGTCCTTGGGACCGTCGTCGTCGACTCGAACTTGTAGCCTTGGCCAGGCTGCAGGGTCGACAAACCGCCATTCCACGAGCCTTGGTAGGTGGCATTGCCGTTGTTTTGCGACGAGACCTTGTCGCCGTTCACAGCAAAACCGTTGAAGGCGTCGGTGAGGCTCATGTCCGCCGAGAACGGGAAGCCTATCCAGTTGGTGCCGTTCACGATGGTGATTGGGTGCTCCGAAGGATCGATAGGCATGGCCTCGAGACTGATCTCACAGGCTGACGGAACTTCGACAACATACATCTGGATCACATCAATCGAGTTTAAGGAGCCTCTCCATGAGCTACCGTTCCAAATGGCGTAGCCGTTGTTCTGCGACGTGATCTTGATGCCGGAGGCATTGCTCAACGCACTCACGAGCGCCGTCTTCAGGTCGTCGAGCGTGGTCTCGACATAGAACGACACCCAGTTGACGCCCGCCGACAAGTTGAGGGTCTGCGTCACCGTGGTAGTCATCGTAGCATCCTGGTCTTCATAGAGAACATGCGTGGGCAGTTGAATCGTGGGATCTTCGGGAGAATTGCCAAGGCCGGCAGGCTCGGTCGTCGTGAAAGTGACCGTGCTGCCCGGCACAGTGCAACACACAAACACAGCCTCGCATGGCTTGATGGGCGTGCCAGCGGGAACACCCACGATGGCGTCGCCCGTGTCGTTCATCTTATAGAACGGGATGTAGTTACCGCCCTGCTTCAGGTAGGCATTGCAGGTATAGGGGTTGCCAATGAGGTTCCAGCCATTCAGCGAAGCGTCGTCAGGATTGTTGTAGCATGTCAAATTGACATCCGCATCCACATTGGTTGCAGAGAAAGGCACATTGCTCACAAGACCAGCGGCAAACTGGATGGTTGCATCCTCTTGAAGGGCGTATAGATAGCCCTTTAAAGGCTGACCCAACTCAGCGGAGAATTGACCCTGAGGTATGGTCCCAAATGGGCTGTCGCATCCGCCCTCAAACGGGCACTTGTAATTATCCCATTCCAAATCATTGCCTCCGATGAACCGGTATATGTCCATCTGGTCGAACTGATATTCCGAACCGGTTTTGGGCACAAATGTTTGAACGGCCGTCACCAAAGCCGGTGTAGCGATAAGATTCCAGCCCGTTGGGGTATCCGCATTCGCCGCGCCATAGCCCGTGATGTTTTTCTCGATGATGCCATAGAAGTCGTTGCCCGATTTCACCTGGCCGCCGCTTTCGATACGTATCTTGTCGTTGCCACCACTAGTAGTACCATTGATGATGGTGGCATTCAGCACGCCGCCGTCCTTCACCACGACGGAGTTGGCCTTAGCAGCATTGAAGGTGGTGACGTTGGCGGTGCCGTAAACCGTAACCTGCTTTGTCGCATCAATTCTATTAGCCGTCAAAGTGGCACTTTTATTCACACTCAATGAACCATGATGACTAAATGCAACATTGCCAACAGCGGTGTTGACCACAGTGGTTTCACTAAATCCAACCTTTGCAGATCCCATAATCATCACATTATCTTCAGCAGTAGGAACGCCATTGGGGAACCATAAAGAACTTGCTTCATACGCCCCGATGTAGGAAGCTCCTGTCGGATCGAATATTTTACCGTAAGCATTGGCTACAATTTCAATATCATCCACACACCATGCCTTACGATAAGGAAGATCAGGTTCAAAGGTTATTTTTAATGGTGCGTTATTCTTTATCAAATAACTAATGGACAATTCATATTGCACCCAATCTGTGGTATTTGACATGAAACCAACAAGACGCTTGGTCCCGAAATCTTGGCCATAGTATGCATAAATCTTTCCCGGTCCCTTCGACCAGAACCTAATAATGACATTGTTGCATCCCGAGGAACTAATTAAAGGCATTGTCATTTTGCTATTGGTATTAGCAGGCAAATAAGCGCAATAGTTTCCACTATGTCCTCCTTCATGCTGCATCTCCCAGCCTTCATCGGCCGTCCAGCAGTTCAGATAGAACTCTTCTTCGAAGTCCTCGGTATAGCTGTAGCTCGGCGTGATGGTGTAGGTGCCGCAATCCGTCCACTGGCGAACAGGTTCGCAATAGCCTGACCAATCGAAGTCGTAGCCGCCGTAGCTCACGCGGGCGCGGGCACGGAACTCATAACAAGTGGCGGGCTGGAGGCCGTTCACCGTCAGCGTATTTTCAAAGGTGTAAGGTTCTTGGTTTACAAAAACATCATAGTCAACCCATGTTTCCTGTGTCTCACTCGGGTCGCGCCACTCGCGGTACTGCACTTGGAAAGCCGAGGAATGATAGCCGTTTTCAACAGCATAGTCGTACAGCGTGATGGTGGCACTGTTGCTGTCGCAACCCACATACGAGATGTAAGGCTGCTCGCTCTTGAAGGCATACACCTTCAGGTCGTCGAGATAGCAGTATCTCGACCATTGGTTGGAGTTGGAGCCAATGAAGCGCAGACGGATATAGTCCGCGTCGGGACCCACAGTAGGGACCACCTTCTGATACTTCACCCAGCCCGTTTCAGCGGCATAGCGGGGAATCACGTCGCCGAATGATGTCCATGAGCTACCGTCGCTGGAATACTCAACGATGACGCCTTCGCCGGCATAGTTGTCCGAGCTGTTGTGGTACCACCAGAAGCTCACCAAGGCAGAGCTAGTGCTTGGGCGCAAGGGAGGCAACACGAGGCAAGCCGTTTTGTTAGCGGTTGAGCGGAACTGCAATGCGTATTCGTTATCACCCTCTTCGGGGGTGGGCACGTCTGAAACACCGTAAGTCAGAATATCGAGATAGTCATAGTCACCGTCAAGGGTGAGACCATCGGCGAAGTGGTTCGACCATTCCTCGAAGTCGTAGGTCAGCGGGAAGATGGTCACGGGGTCGGTCCACGGCGCGATGGTGAACGTAATCGGCTCCGACCAGTCGCTGAAACCGGCAAATCCGGGGATGTTGCTATCGTAGATGGCGGTTCTCACGCGGAGGTGATATATGCCAGGAGCCAAGTTCCGCTCCCAGCCGTTGCTGGCTAAACCTTCATTTGTCTCTCCCCAATCGTTGACATCGGTGGTCAATTGATAACTATAGTTGATGGCTTGTTCTTCGGGCAGGGTCATCTCCACGGGCGTCCACATCACTTGAGCCATTGAGGTGGTTTGCCGGACGATGGCCAAGTTGGTGGGTATCGGATATTGTGTGGAGAAGACACGAGCGTCGCTCCAATCTGAATAGATTGTTGTGCCGTTAGCGGTGTAGGCCGAGCGTATGCGCACATAGTAATTCGTGTTGGCTGCCAAGCCCGTCAGCGTGACCGAATTCGTGTTGGTTGTGGCCGTCAGGGCATCCGTGAAGCTTGCTTCGGTGGCATATTCCACTTCGTAGCTTGTAGGTGTCAACGTGCAAATGGGGACAGACCATGTCAACGTGGCTTGGGTGTCGGTTGGTGCAGCCACAAGAGTGCTCATGTCAGGCGGAGTGATGAGGGAAACACACGAAATGCCAATTTCATCGATGGCCACAGGTGGGTTTACAGCAGATGGTAGTTTCATGCCATCATTTTGCCACACAAATACCATCATATAGTTGCCTTCTTCCAAAATGTTGATTCGGGAAGATTCTGGGGTAGTATATGAGGCAAAACCGATTACGTTATTCTCCATAGGATTCAAGGCTTCGCCGCCATCGAGGGCAATCCAACCCGTAGGAAGGCTGTTGTAGCTGAAACCAGTTGGGCCAGAATTACTAGCGGTCAGTTCCGTGTTGGCAGGCACCAATGCCACGCGGAAATAGTCCGACGCATGGATGCCTTTGCCATACCACCTATAGCTGAATTGATAACTTCCTGGAGTCAAGGTGAAAACCCTTGCTGCATAAACGGTAGTGCCCCAACCTTGCCAACCACCACCAATAAGAGGTGTCTCACCATGAATATATTGGTATGTACTTCCATCTTTGGAAATATACAAGGAGTAGTTGTTTAAGCCAGTAAGACTACCATTGAGTCTTCCCGGAGCTGTTCCCAAGGCCCAATCATTTCCAAACAAACCTTTGTTTATCAGTTGCCAGCCGCCTATATCACCAACCATAGTCATTCCCATACCCGAACTTTGCCAGGCCGAGAAACCATGCGAATAAGGATGACTGGCATCTACCAAGATAGGCGCACTATAATACGTCTTGAACCCCTCAAAGCTCACCCAATCGCTATAAAGATTATCGCCATACTTGGCCCTAACTTGCGCCACATAATCGGTGCTGGCGGTGAGGCCAGTGATGGTACAAGCGGGTTCGGTCACGGCGATGGCGCTTTCCCAACTGCTGTCAGTCGTGGCTTTGTATCTCACTTCCCATTGGGTGGCTGCGCCTGCGTTCCAGCCAAGGGTGGCCGTGGTGTTGGTCACGTTGCTCACCACGGGGCCGGTGGGGGCGGCATACTGCTGCACATAGAAGTCGTCGAGCCAAATGCTTTGGAGGTTGCTTTCATACTTGCCAAAATAGATGACGATGTGGCCGCTCTGCACGGCGTCGTTCACCAAGTTGTAGCTGTACACCTCGCCGTTGGCGTTGTCCGTCAAGGTGGCGGTGCCTATCTCGGTGTAGTCCGTGTAGTTGTTCGGGTCGGCCACAACGCCCACACTGAGGCTTTCCATCGTGCCTTGCGTGCGTCCCGCCTTGAAGCTGAGCTGCAAGGAACCCAAATTGTTGAAATAAGGCAGGATGATGTAGGCTCCAAATTCGGAATAAGAGGTGTAGGTAGATATGTAGCCATAAATGTTTTGCGTCACCTCAGTGGCGGTGTTGTGCAGTGTCAGGCGGCCATTGCCCACTTCCGTCACCACTTCGGCGTATTCAGGCACGTTTACGCGCCAATTCGTCGGCAGCGTGGTGAGGCCCGTGAAAGACTCATTGTATGGCACCTCGGCAGGTGTGCATAACGTGGAGAATTCCAAGATTTCGGAATCTTCATAAGCAGAACTGGTTATTGTCTTCACCTTTACTTCGTAATCGGTGTAGGGTGTCAAGCCCGTAAGAGTGTAGGGATTTGTAACACCCTCGACATAATGTTCCCAAACATTTGGATCATTGCTGTAGCCTTTTTGTCTATAGACAAGGTCGAATGTATGGTTGTTCGTATTGTCGTCCATCCAGCTGATTTCGGCCGAAGTAGGCGTGATTTCGCTCGCAGCCAGATTGTAAGGCGGCATGATATTGGGAGCCTTGCGCACCACGATGTTGTCGAGACCGAATCCCGGACCACCGGCGTAACTGAAGCTGAGCTTGTAGATGTGATAGTTGGATGTGGTCAAATCGGGAAGACGGAAGGTGAAGTGTTGACTCGGGTAAGAGGCGGAGACTGTATCCGAAAACACTTCTTCATCGTAACCGTAGTCATAAATCTTCACTTGCAATTCGGCCGTGTGAAAGTTATGGACTTCCCAACCTACCCCCTGTAAGTCGAATTCTAGCATGAGGCCGTTGTTGGCATTGGTGAACTTCAGCTCAGGCAAGGTGATGGTGACAGGCGGAGTGTCATTGTAAACCGTAGCTCCAACATAATTAGTTCCTAAATTGCTGTAGCCCAGCCTACCATAAGCACTAAGATAACGAGGGATGCTGCAATTGAAGTCCAAGCCATTGGGCATGGTCTGCGAATTGAAGTCAAACGTCAGAGGACCTTCGTCGAGATTGGCAGGATAGAAAGGCGTAGAGGCTGAGGCCATAGCCGCGTTGGAAGTGAAGAAAAGACCTGATTTTGCACGCACATAGAGGTCGTAAGCCGTGTTTTTCTGGAGGCCTTCAAAGAGGTAGAAGGTATCGCTCGTCGTGGCGGCGGTAGACCAATCCAGCGGGGTTGTGCCGCGCGGCACGCAAAGCACCTGGTAGCTGCCGGTATAGTTGTCGGAAGCATCCCAATCCATCCTGATGTAATAGTTGATGTTATTGTTGTTCCCAGTTGAGTAGTTGGATGCCGTTATTCTGGCGTTTTTCGGGGCTTTGGTGTTTGCCCAGTTGGCTTCGGTCAAGTAGGTGAAGGAGGTCTTGGGAACGAAATGGCAATTCAAACTCGAAATGGTGGAATAGTTGTTGCTCGCTCTGACTTGTCTCCAATACGAAGCACCTGTCTTATAAACGCCGTAGTACATGGGAAGCCTATAGGAGGCAAAGGGATGATAGTTAAAGTAATACATGTATTCTTCCCTAAACTGCACCAGGAGGTTTTTCTCACCGCTGTAGGTGAATGGCGTACCGAAACTGATTTCCATCGTCTCGCCGTGAGCATCCAAGTAATCCGCGAAAACATTCGTGGAGTTGGTCATGTCTTGGATGAAACTGCCGTCCAACTCGGAGGCATCCACTTCGGCCAGCGTCACAACAGTGCGTCTCTTTGTCGTCCACTCGTATGAGGCAGGCACGGAGTTGGCGAGATGTAAGGTCATTTTGGTGATTTCCTTTCCGGCCAAGCCTGCCGCTTGCAGCACGCTCTTGTCCATAATGAACTGGCTATAAGAAAGATCATCCATACGAGTGACGTTGCCGTAAACCGGCACATGACATTCCTTGTCCCATCCGTTATACACGGTCGCGGTGCGCTCCACTTGCGCGAGGGCTGCCAACGGCACCATCAGTGCCAGCTGCAAAGTTAAGAGGAGATGTTTTGTTTTCATAAGCGTTGGATTTAAGATTTAAGATTTCAGATTTCAGATTTCAGATTCAAAGATTTCAAGATTTCAAATTCAAAGATTTCAAGATTATGAGGTAAACAAACAACCGACGATGTGTAGTGCTTCTGATGAGGCACACTTCATCGATGCAAAGATATTGAGTAAAACGGAGGTAAAAAATAGGAGAAATTACCTGTTTTTATGTCTTCTCTTGTCAAGCCCGCCTCCCATAGATTCCATGCCACCCTTACATATCCACCGTGGGAATGACATGGGAGGCTGGCTCTTGCATGACATGGGAGGCTAGCTCATTCTATAGTAAAGCCGACCTCAGCAGGCATGTCATCCCCGCGATAAACACAAGCAGGCCTCAGAAAGCATGTCATTCCTGCGTTGGATTGAGGGATGGCGTGGAAATCGAAGATTCGACGTAGTCAATCTATGCTTTCTGAAGCCGTCCAAACAGGTTGTTGCTTCTCAAGCCGCCTCCCATAGATTCCCTTCCTACGCACATGCCTTTGCAGGAATGACATGGGAGGCTGGCTCATTCTATAGTAAAGCCGACCTCAGCAGGCATGTCATCCCCGCGATGGCCTTGTGGGCAAAGGCATGGGATCTATGACCGCTGAGGTCGGCTTGGGATAAAATGACCCTTCAAAGTGTTACTTTCCCATCAGGTCGAAAGGCTTGGCCTTCTTGGCACCCGAGGGGAAGACGAGCGTCCTCTGTCCCGTTGTCGTCACCTCTAACTTGTAGCCTTGGCCGGGCTGCAGGGGCGACAAACCACCACCCCACGAGCCTTGGTAGTTGGCGGAGCCTCCGTTGAGCGACGTGACCTTGTCACCGTTCACCGCAAAACCGCTGAAAGCGTCGGTGAGACTCATGCCCGCCGAGAGCGGGAAGCCTATCCAGTTGATACCGTTCACGATGGTGATCGGGTACGCAGCGGGATTGATAGGCATGGCCTCGAGAGTGAAGTCACAAGCGGCAGGAACCTCGATAACGTACATCTGGCGCACATCGAACGGGCTTAAGGAGCCTTTCCACGAGCTACCGTTCCAG
>Ga0247610_10007028_pt1 | contig 11592 bp, 20 predicted proteins | sample 174DNAGHGhighgp2_FD_193483 | JGI IMG/M metagenome (GOLD analysis project Ga0247610, IMG submission 193483) | Sheep rumen microbial communities from Palmerston North, Manawatu-Wanganui, New Zealand - 1742 DNA GHGhigh gp2 | ecosystem: Host-associated > Mammals > Digestive system > Stomach > Rumen...
TGCTTTCTTTATATTTGATGAGCAGAGACTCGTTGGTAGCGGAGCATGGGTAAAGTCTTTCTGGAAAATCGCCCAGAAAAACCAGTGGATTTTACTCACCGCAACTCCTGGAGACAAATGGGAAGACTTCTTTCCTGTATTCAAGGCAAATGGTTTTTACAAGACTAAAACCGAGTTTAAGGAACTCCACATGATATATGACCCATATTGCCATTACAAGGTAAAGGGTTATATGCATACTGGTATATTACTTAAATACAAAAAACAGATAATAGTAGAAATGAGATATAAGCGCAAAGCAAATCGTATAACTCAGAATATTATCTGCGACTACGACAAGGAGAAAGAAAAGTTTATCCTGAGAAACCGTTGGGATATTTTCAAAGAAGAGCCAATACAACAAGCGGCAAGTCTGTGTTACGTTCTAAGACGACTTGTCAATTCAAACAAAGACCGCATAAAGAAGTTAAACGGTATATATTCTTTGCACAAAAAGATGATTATATTTTATAACTTCGACTATGAACTTGATATGCTCAGAAAGTGGTGTGAGCACAAACACATTAACTATTCGGAATGGAATGGGCACAACCATCAAGAAGTTCTGGATAAATCTGACTGGGTATATCTTGTTCAGTATGCAGCAGGAAATGAAGGCTGGAATTGCATAACTTGTGATACAATTGTATTTTACAGTTTAAATTATTCTTATAAAGTTACAAAGCAGGCAGAAGGTAGAATTGACAGAATGAACTCACCTTTCGATACTTTGTATTATTTTTATCTTACATCCCGTAGTAAGATTGATACAGCAATACAACTTGCACTTTATAAGAAAAAGAAGTTCAATGAAACAGCCTTCAGTAAGATATTTTAGAGGAGGAAAAGAAATGAAAATAGAAGAACTTTTAAAACTCCCGTTCTTTCAGAAATGTATATTCAAAAACTATTATAATAGACAAGAAGAATTAGGACGCGGGGACGAAATAGAGGATATTGATTATATTGCAGTAGAAGAAGGAGAGCCCATAAAGATACCATCAAGCAATTCAACTACTGGCTTTTTTCTTCAGCCAAATTTTATAAATGTTGTTTATTGTATTAAGAAGGAGGAAGAAGAATGAAAATAATTAAAGAGGGCAAGACTAAGAAAGAATTAAAAGCTATACTCAACGAGACCAAGCGCTTCGAGTGTAGGACCTGTGGCTGCATATTCGAGGCTAACAAGGTAGAATATGTACATTCTTTATCTTGTCGAAATGAGGATATTTATTATTTCTGCAAGTGCCCTAATTGTAAGAGAAATGCTCATGAGGTGAAGATGAGATGAACAACAATCCAATAAAAGGTCAGAGATGGTCTACGAAAAAACCTAAACCTATAACAGCTTACTGGATACCATCAGGAAAATATTTTATTAAGTGTAGTAATTGTGGTTATGAGTTGTTTAACTCTTATAGAATTGCTACACCAAGGAAATGTCCGAAATGTGACAAGTATATGTATGAAGTAATAAGGAGGAATAAACATGACAGATGAAATGAGATTTCTTTGTAGTGATATTTTAAGATACTACGGAGAGGTACATCAGCAGGAAAAGTCCATCGAAGAGATGGCAGAACTTATATCCGCAATAAAGCATCATGACAGACCAAACTACATAGAGGAGCTTGCTGATGTGGGTGTAATGCTGGAACAGCTTTATCAGTCTCTTAGTCTTGAGGAAAAGGCGACCTTTATTAAGACTCAGAATAACAAAATCCTCAGACAGATAGAGTGTATCAAGGGCGAAACTTACAAACCCGATGATTTGCATGAACAGCTCTTCTGTCAGGGTTATATTGAGGGTCTCAAGAAAGCAAAGGAGAAAGGAAATGCCTTATAAGAATTTTATAATGGCTATTATATTAGCCTTATTTTATTTAAAGTTTTTAAAAGATATAGCTAAAGCAACTAAAAACTTAGAAAAAACAAATCCAACAGCGGCATTACTATTTCCTTTAATATATATTATTATGGTTTCTTTTAATGGATTAGTTTTAAATGTGTTATTAACACTTTTACACATTACAAGTTTTACATTTAGTGATATTTTCTTATGTATAACAGCCAGTGCTTTTATTGAAACGTTAGGAGCAGAGAAATGAAGAAAAGAGGTAAACCAATCCGACACCCTAAAATAGTAGACCTCACCACGAGCACCGTATACGACACATACACTGAAGCCGCCGAAGCTGTAGGAGGTAGCCGCTTTGGTGTGATGCGCTGCTGTGAAGGCTTACAACGTTACCACAAAGGGCACGTATTTGTGTTTTATGTGGAAACCAAACGAAAATAAACCGTACAATGCCTCTGAGAGCCTCCAGAATGCGTTTTAAGAGGGGTCTGGATATTTAGCAGGGTAATTTTACTCTAAAACTTAGAACGCGTTACAGAGCAATCTGAAGCGTCTCAGGGGTATCTTATGAAAGGAGAAACACGCATGAGTGAAGCAAGAAAGTGTGACAGATGCCGCGGATATTTCGAGTTATCAGCAGAGGACCAGAAGAACCGTGACTACCCCTATGATATGAAGGGTACATACGTTAAGATAATGTTGTTCGGCAGATATGGCGAAGTAGAGAATTCGGTCAGATGGTACGACTTATGTCCTAATTGCATAGAGTCACTGGACAAGTGGTTGGAGAATCCTGATATCGAAAAACCTGACTGTACAGACCGTAGTAACGGAGCTACAGAAAAAGAGCTTGAGCTTGCATCAAAGCTGAACGATGCTAAAATTTATATTGCTCAGCTTAAAAACGAACTCGGTTACGCGATGACAAAAGAAGAGATAGGATTCATGAAAGGCATTCACAATTTTACTGACGAGGATATTTCTGAAGCTGCCAAGTTTGTTGAAACAAAGTCGTTGAACGAATATGGATGCCCTCATTATAAATGTTGCGATTGTCCTCATTTTTCTAAAGAGCCCAACCCATTTAACGGCAATGACCATAATGGCATATATAAATGTAATGATAAAAACATTTATATCTCAGGAAATTGTTCAAGACCTGACATTTCTGACATGACCCCTAAGGATTTCTGTAATCTGGGCTGTAATTTTGTTAAAGAAACTACTGAAGATCTTGAATACAAAGACCCTTGCAAGAGCTGTCATAATGGCGTATGCGAACAGTGCGACTATGGATATATTTCAGAAGAGGAGAAAAAGAAGAGATGGTTGGAGAGAAATAAGAAGGAGGAAAAGTAAATGAAAAGAGAAAATATTTTAATAGCTGAAGATTTTGCTAAAAAGAGAGTAGCGGCAGTAAAGTTTATTGCTCCTGGTGATATTCCTGCTCTTAATTGCTTAATTCATTTTGGTGAAGAGAGCGATAGAGTTGAGATGCAGAACTGCATTATCAAGAATAACGTTATCACAAAATGCTCACCTGATGACGCCTACGACTTTGAGACAGGCGCACTTATCGCTCTTATGAAGATGAGTGGACTCGAAAAGTCGGCTAAGGCTTATGCTGAGATATTTGACGATACTGCTTATGGCGATGCTCTTATTGAAAGGGATAAAGATAAAAAAGAGATCGTTCGCCTTAGCACTAAAATTAATCAGCTCTTTGAAAGTATTGGAAAGAAAAACCGTTTCCTAAAAGAAAAAGACGAAGAAATTGAGAAACTCAAGAAAGCGGCTAACGATCTCCATGACTTCAACGAGAGACTCATCAATGAAATCGACCAGAAGAATCACGAGATTATATCTCTCAAGGCTCTTAAGATTTCTAACGAAGCTCTCAAGAAAGATTGCGTGAAATACGCCAAAGAAAATATGGAGCTTAAGCATTCTAACGAAACTCTTAAGAAAGATAATGAATTGTTCCGCAAGACCTGCGAGAAGCTCAAGACCGACTGTGAAAAGCTTCAGCACGGATATAATGACACTGATACTGTAAAACATGAACTTCCCAGAACGCTTGATATTAATGGTACAGTATACAGAAAGTCAATACAGATAAAGGATTTCGGTGAGCAGATAAACAAACTCACAGTAGATTCACTTATCGAGCACAGTAGAGCGTTTACGAGAAAGTGTGTCGACGAATGACTTTACGGACCTCCTACAAAAAGAGAAGAGATGTGGGCGGAGATACTCACAAATGATAAAGTTGTGGTAAAAGTTAGGAAAGAAGATATTAATATATTTCTAAAGGAAATAGAGACAAGGAATGACGTTATTAGATGGATTACAAATCTTAAACCAACTGAAGCACTTACCAATCCAGTACTTAATAGAAATGCTCATAGTAAGGAACATTGTTATTTTTATTTAGAATCTAATTGTAGATTATGGTATGATACATATTTACAAGATAATCATAAAGATTTTATCCAAATAGACTACCTCCCTCCTATGCGTTGGGATTTGTTTAAGAAAGGTAGAAGAATAATTCGAGTTACTCCTGACAAACTTGATGAATTCATGAAAAAATGTTCAATTAAGCTTGGCGGTATAATGATGCCTAACTTAAAAAGATATAAAGAGTTTACTCATGTATTTGTCATGATATCCGATTATCATTACGACAATAAACCGACTATTCATATCATGACGCCCGAAGACCTTGTTCGTAATCAGCATGAAAACCCGAAGAAATACAGCGATAAGAAAATCGTCGATTGGGAGGATGTAAGATGATACCGGATTATAGTTTAGAGAAAGACGACAGAGAGATTCTCAAACACGAATACTCCGAAGTAGCGGATAAGATTCGTAAGACAATGGTGCTTATGAGCTTTTACAAATACGGACCTGCTCGTAAGAACTTCGGTGGCGGTAGAGTTGATGCTCTTAAGTCTGCTGAGGAATGTATTTCTGCATTTAAGAAAGATAAGAATACTGAGCACTTACTTGATGCTATGAATTACTTGATGTTCCGCTATATGTATCCGTACGACGGAGAAAAGTACAAAGCTACTGATTCAGACGGCTCAGTTAAACCAGTAGGCACTCCCATAAATATGGAAGACCCGTATGATACGTGGGGGTGATATTTATGTCTCTTTACCCGCTTTCTATACCCAAGGAAACAAACTAAAAAGATAACGAGTATACTTACATTGTAAATGACGTTAGAGATATGTATATAGAAGCGTTAGAAAAAGAGCAAGTTCATCGTTATTCTTTAATTGGTTTATATTATTACTTTTATGTTGATGAATATTTTAAGATTATAGATGAGATATTCAATAAACATGTTTGGAAGTTTCTTAAATAAGTTCACAACAATATAGAGTATATTCTACAAAGAACGTACTCTATATTTTTTCTTTTAAACATCTCCTATAATGATAGAAGTGACCGTGAATTGGTCCAAAGCCAGCAATACTTCGGTATTGTAACACGGATAATAGTGATAATTGTAGCACGCCTTAAGAAAGTGTTGTCTACGGATGGCACGATTATTAAGGAGACGTTCGTTAGAATCGAACCAGCTTCTATTTTTATCTAATAAACACGTTCTATAATGGAATGGAGGATTTAAGGAGAAACCCACGACCCAATGACCATAGACAAAAGTTTATGCGAGGGGTAGGTAAACAGGTAGAGCTGCACCGAGGTTCATAATGCTTAGTAGGGATAGCTGGAAACCCTTAAGACACATTCCACTCTTATTTTTTTCTCCTAAACATTCTCTATAATGGTAGTGATACCAAAATTTTATATTAAGGAGAGATGTACAATGAAGAAGAAAAACATTGAAAAAGAAATCGAAAAGAGATTAATAAGCATTTTAAGTGATGGAGCAGAAATAAATTCCTTTGTGATTGCTTACAAAAAGAAAGCAACCAAAAAGGAATGGAGAAAGTTCCAGAACAAATTATGTAAAAAATACGAAGATATTTTTGAGAGTGTTTTTGATTGTGATTTTGACGATTAATATAATTTAAACTGTCTAAGGAAGCTATGATATTCATGGCTTCTTCTTTTTCTTCAAAACACTTGCTATAATGAAAGGAGTTGATGTTATGTTCGAGCTCAAAAACACACCTGATGAGTTCAGGGCACAGCAGAGAACAGGCAGAAAAGCAAATGACTATGAAGAGTATATCGAGGTGATAACCAATTTTGTATCACTCAATAAACCATATTTAATGGTTGTGGGTGACGATGAAGGTATCCCCGCGGTACAGCTCAAGAGTCGCTTTGACAAAGCTATTGAGATGCTGTGTCTCAAGGACACTGTCAGAACAGGAACTTGGACACCTAAAGGAGACAAATCAAAACTCATTTTATTTAGAAAGGACATGGAGCCTTGAGCTCCTCTCCTTTTTTCTTTAGAACACACACTATAATGGAGTAGAGAAGTCTACTTACTAATTTTATAAAGGAGAAATTATTATGAAGTTTTTCAAGAAGAAGGAAGAAACAAAGTCAATTACAGCCGAAAATAAAGAGCTTGACGAGCAGTACAGAAATCTGTTACTTAAGTCCAGAGTTGACAACGTAAAGGATGGTAAGGATTACGAAAACCTTACAATCAATAAGAATCTCGTTTTATTAAGCGAGGCTGACAAGAACGAAGCCGAGAAGAGAAAGGCAGAGTCTCAGACTCAGTCAAAGTTTGTAAACGGAGTTCAGATTGGTTGTACAGTCGTTAGTACCGCCGCTGCCGTTGGACTCTGGGTAAAAGACCAGACTGATGGTAATGGAGCTCGCAGCGAAGTAGGCAAGACTATTGCAAACTACGGGAGAACCATAATAGGATACTTTAAGAAGAAGTAAGGAGTGATATTCCAGAGAGGCATAGTCCTCTCTTTTTCTCTCAAACATCTCCTATTATGGAGGTGGTATTATGTTAACCATGTTAATAAAATATATACAAATAAGCTATTATTTAGCAATGTTTAAAATTATAAGGAATCGAGTTGAATTTGTAAAAACTTTAGAAGAAGATGGTTTTTATGAATTTAGTGAGTTCAACAAATTTATTTACATTGCAACATTTGTATTTATTTCTATGATAGTGGCAGTACCATTAACTATCAAAGAAGAATTTTTGGACTCTTAATTGGGTCCTCTCTTTTTTCTCCGAAACATCTCCTATTATGGAAAGGAGGTTCTCCGAAAGCAAAAAGGGGAAGTTCGTATAAACACGGCTTCTTCTTTTTCTTTATCAAATAAACATATACTATAATGGAAGAATAACCACAATTTATTACTTATGAAAGGAAAGTGATTTTATGTTAAAGAAAATTAAAAAGTTTTATTTGGTTGTTATTGAACTAATAATAACAATAGCATTATCTATGATTACAGAAGAAATATATAATGATGTTATTGTTATAAGAGGTCATTACACAACGAAAACTTGGATATTGGTAGTTACAACATTAATGGCTTTAATCTCAGCGTTTGTAATTAATTGGATGATTATATTTAGAAAAGAGAAAAGAGAGTCATAAGGCTCTCTTTCTTTTTCTCCAAAACACGTACTATAATGGGAAATAATCCCGAATTTTATAAATTGAAAGGAAGTATTACTATGTTTGAAACTTTTAAGGAAAACATGAAAGAGGTAAAAGACGGAATTAAGGACTACTTTGTAGAACTTAAAGATGATACTGTTGAATATTTCGACAATCATTCCGAATTAATACCATACATTGTTGGAGGTATATGGGTAACTGCACTCACAGGAGTGCTTATCGGAGTAAACCTTGCTAACAATAGTATAGTTAGTATTCGTAAGGACGGAATTGAAATCACAGGAGACAACATCAGATTTAAGAGAAAGTTAACCCTTGACGAATGGATTGATTATCTCGAATTCATGGGTTCTAAGAGAGGAAACGGCAAAAAGAAGAACAGACTTAACTATTTAAAGACGAAAGGATTTATTGACTAAGCTCTGAGCCCCTTCGGGGGCTTATCTTTTTTCTTTAGAACATGGTGTATAATGGAGGTGATATTATGGAGTTAAATCCAATCAAAAGAATTAAACTTCATATCGAATTAATTAAGAACGACAAACAGTTTAAAAAGAATTCTATTGAATTTAAAGCACTATCAGAGACATTCAGAGAAATCGAAGAAGAAGATATTAAAAATGTCGACGATGGAACTATTAAAGCATTAGAAACTATCAAGAACAAAGAAGGTCGTATAGTTGACTCGAATGAAGCTCTTCTTAAGAGAGATGACGAAATCTATAAACTACTCTATGGGAAGCTCTTTTGAGCTCCCTCTTTTTTTCTTCAGAGCACAGACTATAATGAAGTATTTATATACTTTAATTTAATTATACAGGAGGAATTTACTATGAAAAGAGGACCGAAAGAAAAAGATTATAGAAAGGATTATACAAACATCATAGATAAGTTTTTAATTAGTGGAATGATTTGTGATAGAATATATCCATCGCAAACTAACTTCACTAATGATGAGAAACATACGTCTTGGTATTTTAATAAGATAATCAGTTCTATAGGATACGGTGACAAGGTTCATTGCAAAAATGTATATGGACTTCCGTATATTTACAGAGTATAATATTTCGTTTGAGGCGGTCAAAAGTATCGCCTCTTTCTTTTCCAGAAAGGAGTTATAATTATGATTATTATTCGTGACTTAACTGATATTCATACACTTAAGTTAAGAATAAAACAAGGTGATGTTGTAGAGATTTATAACAAACATTATAATATTTCTAAATATTATTTTACTATTGATGGAATATTATGTTATTCATTCGGTTCTGATGAAGACCCAGCAAATGGATTAGATTACTGTTACGACACTGAATGGTTTAGAGATATTCGTATGGCTTTACTTAACCCTGAAAGATATTTTATAAAACTCTTAGAAGAGTCATGGGCTCAGCCCGTCGTACTTGAGGAGCACGCTTATATTTAATTTGTGAACAAAATGTTAACGAATTACGTGCATCTAAAAAACACGCCCTATAATGATAGGGGTGGACCAGAAGTTTCCATTTTTAGCAGATTTTGTCTGCTTTCTATAGTTCAATTGGATACTTTAGTCCCCTCTATCCTTTCTATTTTTATTTAAGAGGAGGTAATAAAAATGAAAAGAAAACTTGAGAAAGATTATCAGCCAACGGTAATTGCAAGACTTCAGAGAGAATTCCCTGGCGGTGTTGTGATGAAGAATGACGCTGGGTACCGACAAGGATATCCTGATTTAATCTTTACTTACGGCAAGACAATTCATCTCGAAACTAAAAGAGACTCGTCTGCATCTTTTAGACCAAACCAACAGTATTATATTGACCTCATCAACGAACAAGGTGGGTTTGCCCGTTTAATCCGTCCTGAAAACGAAGATGAAGTCTTTAAGGAGATCGGTGATTATTTCTTTGATTGTAAAATTGATATTTTAACTTTTAACAAAAATTATAGAAAAAAATATTTAAAGTAATGAGGAGGAATTTAAATGCCAAGAAGAAAAAGTATGGTTGTGTGGAATGACCATCCTGAACTTGAAGGAAAGCACGCGTTCTTAGGTGGCTCAAATTACCACTGGCTTAATGATGATGAGGAGAAACTCATTAAGCGTTACGAAGCGATGCGAGCTAAAGACTTAGGAACAGAACTTCATGAAATAGCTGCAACATTAATTAAACATCGTATTAAAGTTAAAGATGATGAAACAACTTTTGGTATGTATGTTAATGATGCAATTGATTTCAGAATGAGACCCGAACAAAAACTTTACTATTCTGATTGTTGTTTCGGTACAGCGGATGCTATCTGCTTTAGAGACGACTTAATGCTTCTCAGAATACATGACTTAAAAACTGGTGTTCACCCTTGTGATGTAAGACAGCTTATAATTTATGCCGCTATATTTTGTCTTGAACAACAGATAAGTCCTTATGATATTTCTTTTGAATTACGCATTTATCAAAACAACGATATTAAAACATGGACACCGTCATCTGATGATATTAATACTGTTATGAATGCAATTAAAAGAAATTCAAAAATTATTTTAAATAAATACAAACAGGAGGAATAAAGTAATGTTTAATCTTGACGATATCGAGGAGATTAAGTTCGTTGACGAAGACGACAACGAAGATATATTTGAGGAATACATAGAACATTATGGAACTCCTCATGTAGGTTATACTCCTCACTCAGGTCGTTACGCTTGGGGAAGTGGTGAAAACGCTTATCAGAGAGCAGGCGGATTTCTTCAGAAAGTTGACGAAATGAAAAAAGGTGGAATGTCTGAAACTGAAATTGCCGAAGCTTTTGGTATGAACACAGCAGAACTTCGTGCAAAGAAAGGTAAAGACAGAGACACTTTCATCAAGGGAAGAGACAACGCTGTATTTAAACTTGCTGATAAACAGTGGTCACCTAAGGCTATATCTCAGAGACTTGGTATACCACAGCAGACTGTTTATAAGATTATAAAAAGAAGAGACGATGTAAGAGAAGGTTCTCTTGGCTCTACTATTAATATTCTTAAAGAAGCAGTTGAAAAAGATAAGTATGTTGATGTTGGTAAAGGTGTAAACCAGCACATGGGTATATCCAGTGATAGACTTATTAAGGCAAGAAAGTCACTCGAACAAGATGGATATACTTGTGAGACAATGCAGATTAAAACATCTGGTCCAAATTATACCCCTGTTCAAATCTTAGCAAAACCTGGCACAACAAGAAAAGAACTCTTAGACCATCTTTCAGAAGTTAAGTTACCATTTGCTCATTCAGAAGATGGTGGCAGAACATATTACAAGAAAGAACCTATAACCAATATTGACTCCAAAAGAATATTTATTCGTTATGGAGAAGAAGGCGGTGTCGAGAGAGATGGTACAATAGAGCTTAGACCAGGATTAGAAGACTTAAACCTTGGTCGTGCTCACTACGCTCAGGTCAGAATAGGTGTTGACGGTGAACACTTTATGAAAGGAATGGCTCTTTATAGAGATGATATTCCTAAAGGTTATGATGTTGTATTTAATACAAACAAACCTAAAGGAACTCCTCTTGCAAAGGTTTTGAAACCTCAGTCAGGAGACGACCCGTCTAATCCTTTTGGTTCAAGTATTAAGATGCAAGATGAAGACCTTGATTTAATTCAGCGTCACTATATTGGTAAAGATGGTAAAGAACATCTTTCTGCACTTAATATAGTTAAGGAAGAAGGAGATGTTGGTAATTGGAAGAAATCGTTACCGTCTCAGTTTCTTTCTAAACAGCATGAAGCAACGGCACAGAAACAGTTAAATCTTGATTACGACAAAAGACAGGCTGAATTTGATGAGCTTATGTCTTTAACTAATCCTACTGTTAAAAAGAAGTTGCTTGAAGCTTTTGCTGATGAATGCGATGGTGCAGCTGTACACTTAAGAGGCGCTGCTATGCCAAGACAGACTACTAACTTCATTCTTCCTTTTAACGATATTCGTGATGATGAAGTATACGCACCGAATTACAAACAAGGTGAAGAAGTTGCACTTATAAGATTTCCTCATCAGGGTATATTTGAAATACCTATTCTTAAAGTAAATAATAAATCAAAAGAAGCAATTGCAGCTATTGGTACAAATCCTA
>Ga0247610_10007031_pt1 | contig 11586 bp, 8 predicted proteins | sample 174DNAGHGhighgp2_FD_193483 | JGI IMG/M metagenome (GOLD analysis project Ga0247610, IMG submission 193483) | Sheep rumen microbial communities from Palmerston North, Manawatu-Wanganui, New Zealand - 1742 DNA GHGhigh gp2 | ecosystem: Host-associated > Mammals > Digestive system > Stomach > Rumen ...
CGCTCTGCCTCTGTGGTGAGAAAGGTGAACATGTCCTGGTTCTTCTGCATCGTGGTATCGTCTACCTCGGGGGCGAAGGGGTAATCATCGAGTTTCACCAATGAGGCAAAGGGATGGCCGTTCCATAGATAGAGGGTGTTCATGTTGTCCTCTGCCAGCAGGTCGAGGTATCTCAGCCATAAGTCCTTGTCGTAGAACCAGGGAAAATTCTCAGGGGTGTAGGGGTATTCATAGACCCTGTGTCCGGGCAGATAGATGGTTTTCTGCAACCCTACGCAGGCACCGCGCAGTTTCATGTCGGGCACCTCGGTGAGGGTGGTCAGACACTGGAGGGTGGGGTCTTGCTGATAGGCTTCCACCAATCGGTTGGCTCCATAGATGCTCCCGCTCTCGTCGTTACCGAGAATGGTGATGCGCTTTCCCTTGCGGGTGATGGTGTAACCCTCGGCCTCTCCTTGCTGGCTTACGTCGATAGACACCCGGTGGCGGCTCTTGATCTTCTGCAGGATGGTGGCGGCATATTCCGTTTGGGGTGAGACGTGCTTCAACTTCACGCTCACCTGCGCTGTGGCCGACAGCGAGAGCCACAGGCTTGCTATGGTGATAAGGGTTCTTGTTTTCATCGTGTCGTGAGTGTTTGGGTGATGGCCTTGCGGGCGGGGATTTGTATGCGGCGGTCGCCGAGGATGAGAGTGCCGATGCCACCGTCGCTGCGAACTGTCACGCAACCGGAGCGGACGGAGACTTCAATCTTGCCGAAGGGGGTGGGGACAGTGCCTTCCATCCATTCCAGTCCACCGAGATCCGGGCACACCTCATACTCCTCATAACCGGCCTTGGTGGGGCGCACGCCGAGGAAATACCTGCCGAGGATGTAGATGGGACTGGCACCCCAGGCATGGCAGAGGCTCTTGCCGTAGGGACGGCCATACATCGTGAGATGCTCGGTGCCCTTCTCCGTTGGCACGTATTTCTCCCAGAAGGTGGTGGCTCCCTCGCGAAGCATTCCGCCCCAGTAGGCTTTGATCTCTGGCAGGACTTCTGCCTGTCGGCCCATGGCGCAAAGGGCTTCCAACTCATAAAAGCGCATATAGGGAGTGGTGATGGCTTCTATCTGCTTGTTGAGCAGCACATGCTTCAGTATGGCTTCTCGCTCCCTGTCATTGGCATAGCCATAGAGTATGGCAAACATGTTGGGGAACTTCGTCACCATCTTGTTGAGCTCTCCCTCCTCGATGGCGTGGAGAAAGGCTTGGCACTCCTCGCTCCAGAAGGTGGCTCTCACTTTCGACAACAAGGCGGAGGCCCTTTCGCCATATTGGCTGTTGATGCCCAAAAGCGTGGCGCAAGTGTGCATGGTCTCAAGGGCTTTGCAGAAGAGCAGCTGCTCAAAACATAGTGTGCCCCGCTTGTGCATGGTGAAGTCCACCCAGTCGACGAAAATCCAGTCGTCGGGTTGCCCCTCTGCCATGCCGTCGGCATTGGTGCGGCTCAAAACGTAGTCCATCAGTGTCACCATCCGAGGCCACATCTCACGGACAAAGGCAAGGTCGCCGGTATAAAGGTAGAAGTCGAGGATGGACTTGAACCAGTAGAACGTGTAGTCCATGATGGTGTTCACATGGGCGGTCACGGGGTCTTTTCCGCGCAACTGGCGGATGGTGCGCTTCACACATTCCGTGTCGTAGCGCAGGTAGTAGTTCATCAAATAACTCTGGATGGCATCGCCGCTCCAGGTCCAGCGGTCGCGCTTGATGCCGTCGACGAAGAACTCTCGGGTGGTGAGGTCCATCGTGTAGGCGGCTACCTCCCAGATGCGGTTCAACTCTTCGTCATTGCAGCGGAAACGGCCGCTACGGGATTCGTCGAAGGGGGCGTATTCATATTGCATGGCCAGCGCACGGAGACGCACACAGCCCGTTCCCTCCAGGTAGACAAACCTGAACGCCTTGCTGGTGGGCAGCGTATAGTCGTCCGAACGGTCGGCGAGGGTGTTGGTGGCATTGTCGATAATGGCATCAGACAGCACTTCGAGTTGGTCGAGGGTCTCACAGAAAGCTTTGTCCATGGCTTCCTCACGGCTCTCGCCATAGAAGATGTTGAGTTGCCCTTTTCCCTCGATACCTTTGAGGGTGAGGTAGCCCATCGTCTCCTTGCCGAAGTCGGCAAGCAATCCCCGGCCCTCGGTGGTGAGGCTCGCAGGCACTTCCTCCCTGCGCGGCAAGGCGAAGGTGGAGGGACCTTGCCCGGGATCGCCGAAGTTCCAGTAGCCAGAAAGCACGTACTGACCCGAACCATGGGCTACGCCGTTCTCGTCGATCCAGATCTTGTCCTCGTAGGTGCATAGCCAACTGCCGTCGCTCTTGATGACATCGCCGTCGAGGAAAAGGGCGGGGGGTGAGGCGGGGTTGAATACCTTCACGCTGATCTCATGATGGCCCTGGGGCACGAGGAAAGTTTCGGGCATGCCAAACTGCAGCACACCGTCGATTTTCAGACAGAAACTGCCTTCTGCCACGAGGGCTACTTTATCGGTAGCCGACAAGTCGTACTCCTTGCGGAACTCCACGGTGGGCCAATGGCTGTCTTGCTTCCAGAAGGGAGGAAACATGGCTCCACGTTCCGTGCGGCGGTTGTTGAACTTGTTGCCCAGCCAGATCTCGAAATCTCCGGGATACCAGATCCATGTGGCGTTGTCTGCTTTCATGCTTTTTCCTTTGGTGTGATGATATTGACTAAGAGCTCTTTTTCCAAAGATAGGAGATGAGGAATCCTACGATGAAGATGGTGGTCGTGCCCAGGACGATGGCGAGATACTCATGCAGGTGCGGACCGGGCAGTTCCATGGTGGTGGCTAACGAGATCCAGGCGATGACAAATATGCCGCAGATACATCCCAGAAGGGCCGCGGCCTTGCCGATGTTTCGGGGGAGAATGCCAAGCAGGAATAACCCGAGCATGCCACCAGAGAAGATTGACGATAGTTTCCACCAGGCATCGATGATGCTCTCCACACTGAGCATGGCAATGGCGATGACGATGCCGATGATGCCGACAAGACAACTCGACAAACGCAGCACGAACACTTCCCGACGCTCGCTGCTTCTCTTGACTAATGGCTTGTAGTAGTCGGTGAGGATGATGGTGGCTGCCGAGGTGACACTCGTGGACACCGTGCTCATGCCGGCTGCGAAGATAGAGGCGATCAGCAGACCGCGGAGGCCTACGGGCAAACCGTGAACGATGAAGTAAGGAAACACATAATCGGGCTTGGCGGCGATGTCGGCGGGCAACAGGCCGGGATGGGCGGTGTAGTAGCTGTAGAGCGCAGAACCGATGAGAAAGAAGAGGGCGGAGACAGGGATGAACAGATAACCGCCGAACAGGGCTGAGAAACGGGCGTCGCGGTCGGTCTTCGCTGCATGGTAGCGCTGCACGTAGTTCTGGTCGATGCCGTAGTTCTGGAGATTGATGAAAATGCCGTAGATCAAGCATACCCAGAAGGTGGAAGTTGTGAGATCTGACGTGAAGGCACCCAGGGAGAACTTGTTGCCTTCGGGGGAGTGGATGGCCAGGTCAAAAACCTGTGCCGGACCTTCGGGCATTGAGAAACAGAGAATGCCAAGGCACATCAGGGCACCGCCGATGAGGATGATGCCTTGGATGGCATCGGCCCAGATGACGGCTTTCAGACCGCCCAGCATCGAGTAGATGATGATGGCCACAGAAGTGGCGATGATCACCAAATGCAGGTTCCAGCCCATCAGGATATACATGGGTACGGCCAGCAGATAGAGAATGCTGCCCATGCGGGCGAATTGGGTCAGCAGATAACAGGCCGAGGCGTAGAGCCGGGCCCAGCGGCCAAACTTCTCCTCCAGGAAGGTGTAGGCCGACACGCTGCCTCCCTTGCGGTAGAAAGGCACGAAATAACGGGCAGCGAAATAACTGGCCACAGGGATGGAGAGCGAGAAGACAAAAGCGTTCCAGTCGGAGGCGAAGGCCTTGCCTGGATAACCGATGTAGCTGATGCTCGACACATAGGTGGCGAAGATGCTCATGCCGACAACCCATCCGGGCAGTGAGCGCCCGGCCTGCGTGAAGTCGGAGGAGGTGTTGCCTTTCTTGTAGAACGAACAACCAAAGACGACCACTCCGAGGGTGAATGCCAGGAAGATGATGAGGTCGATGGTGTTCATATCTTCAACTTTCCGTTTTCAATGGGAAGGGCCGACAGGGCGGCTGCGATCTTTTCGCGCTCTGGGGGGTTGAACTTGTAGAATGGCGAAGCGACAAAGTCGTCGTTGATGACGCCAAGCAGGGAGAGGGCGCATTTCAAACCTTTCAGGTAGCTCGATCCATGTTTGCCTACGGTATAGATGGTGGTGGAGATTTGCATGATGAGCTGCTGATACTTGAGGATGCGGGACAGGTCGCCCGACTTGGCGGCATCATACATGCCGACATACAATTCGGGAAACATGTTGGCTCCGCCATTGATGCCGCCATGGGCACCCATGAGCACGCATTCTCCTGTGATCTCCTCTGGTCCGACGAGCATCGAGAAATCGGGCCGCTCGCGCATCGCATAAAGCACCGACTGGAAATAGACAGCATTGGCGGAGGAGTCTTTGAAACCCACCACCTGAGGATTGCGGGCGATGCGGCGCACGGTGTCGGGCGAGAAGTTCACTTTCACATGCGAGGGCATGTTGTAGAGGTATACGGGCAGGGGGAGCTGGGGCACCAGTTCCTCATAAAACTGGGCCAGTTCGGGCTGGCCCGGTGCGAAATAATAGGGGGGGGCTGATACGACGGCGTCGGCTCCGCTGTCTGCGGCTACCTGGGCCAGACGGATGCTCTCCACGATCGAGGTGTCGGTGACGCACACCAGCAGGGGCAGGCGGCCCCGGTTGATGCGTGCCGACTGCGTGATCATCTCCTGGCGGATCTTGTAACTGAGACTTTGCTCCTCGCCTGTCGTCCCAAGGATGAAGAGGCCATGCACGCCTCCTGAGATGAGATGCTCGATGAGGCGTTCCAGACTCTCGGTGTCGAGATGTTCATTGTCTATCAGGGGGGTGACAAGAGGGGGAATGATGCCGCACAAGGGCTTTGGGTCAACGTGATGGGTCATGATCTGATGTCTTGATATAGGTTGTGTTATTTTCTGTTGAAGGGTAGTCCGGCCCGGACTTTGATGCTGTCGGCCACCTGTGGTCCGTTGTTCTCCCACGTGTTGCCGGGACCGTTGGCGTTCCGGAGGTATTTCTCCGAGGGGGTCCAGTTGTTGCGCAGGGTGATGTACGACGATCCTTCGTCGGTATAGAGATAGAACCAGTGCTCGGGGTCGTGTACGTAGCCGGGTGTGTAGATGTCGGTCACCACATTCTCCTCTATGAAGGTGTGAGGCTGAGCCCCGAGGGTGTAGATGCCGGCGGTGTCATACATGTGACGGGCATAATGATGGATGTAGTTGCCTCGCACCAGATTGTCGGCCATGGCGCAGGTCTGCTGGTTCCAGCCCCAGCCCAGACTGATCCCGGTATACGAGACGTTGGACACCTCGTTGTGCTCGATGCGGATGCCGCGCACATATCCGGCTCCGATGCCCAGACAGCCCCAGTCTTCATTGGCGGCATCGTCGATGCGGTTGTTGATGATCCGCAGACCGGTGCAGATGCTGCTCATGTCGGTGGGCTGATAGGGCAGGTGGGCCTCATGGCCCTCAGGACCGAAAGTGCCGGCCAGGATTCCTGTTCCACCGATGTCGAGGAGGTCGCAGTTGGATACCTGGCAGTCGGTGGCGTATTGGCGGATGTCGATGGCGGTCGAGGCGCAGTGGGTCACCACGCAGTCGGTGATTACAACATTCCGTGCCCCGTCGACTGCGATGGCGGCGGATGGCCGTCCCACCCATCCCTGGTTGTCGAGTTTGTGGTCGCCGTCGGGCCTGGAGATCTGTGGTTTGATCTTGTAGGCTTCTATCATGTACATGCCGGCTTGCAACGGGGCATGGCCCATGATGCTCGGGCGCATCCATGTCGAGTGGCTGAATGTGATACCCTGGATCGTGACATCGGTCACTCTTCGGTCGGGGGTGCCTTCTACCTTGACGAGTGTCTCGAGGGCGGGCACCTCCACTTCGGCTTTTGTCATGTCCTCTCCCTCACGGGGCATATAGTACAGGCGCTGGCCTTGGGCATCGAGAAACCATTCTCCGGGATGGTCGAGCAGTTCTCGGGCATTGGTGAGGTAAAAGGCTGAGTTGCGTCCATTGGTGGTGACCATGGGCGAGGGCCATGGATGCATGAAGTGCACGTGGCTCTCGGGATTGTGGAAACGCACGGCTGCACTGTCACCCGTCACTTCGATGCTCTTGATGCGGAGGTTGGCGATGCACCACATCTCATGGAGCACCATCTCGGCGTGGCGGGCATGAAGGATCTTCTTGACGGCGGCGGCAGGCACGTAAAGCACTTCGCCGGACTTGTCGATGTTGCGGATGCGCCACATCTTCTCCAGGTCATCCACATCGCGTGCGCGGATGGCTTTCCTGCCGTTCACCCACATCTGCCTGAACTCCAGAGGACGGCCGTTCCATTCCGGCACGTCGGCTACCCATAGCCTGCCCTGCTTGCGCCAGCCTTTGATGGCCACACCGCCCGAAATCCTCACCTCGCCGTCGGCAATGAGGGTGGTGCCGCTGTCTTCAGGACGGATGATGATGGGCTGCGACAACCGGTAGGTGCCGCTCTGCAGGCGGATGACGACTTTGTCGCCTCCTTCATGCAAACGGCGGAGCCGGGCTTCCTGAAGGGCATGCTCTATCGTAAACGCACCTGGCTCCACCTTGAGGGTGAAGCCGGCGTTGGCTGCTGGAGAGACGTATGCGAAAAGCATCGCCGCAAGTGTCGTCAATATCCGGTGGGCATCCATACGGTCATCTCGCTTTTGCCGCGGTTACCCCATGCGAAATAGGGGATGAGGCGGATGGTTTTGGGTTGCATGCCGGATATGGCATTGCGGTAGAGCTTGCCCGACCATGGCGCGTCGTTCCTCACCATGACCTCGCCCTCGAGGGCCATCAGTCGACTGCCGGAGATTCGCGTCTCCACTGGGGTGAAACGGGCTTTGGACGGGATGATGAGATTGTCGATGTCAGCTCCTCCGAGGTCCTGGCTCTCGGCGCAGTAGACGATGGGACCGCGCTGGACGGCCACCTGGCCACGGGCTTCCTCTACGAGTGGGTTGGCTTCTATGAGGTGGGGAGTCATGGTCATGTCGTAGACCACGGTGTCACCTTTCTTCCAGGTCGTGTCGATGACGATATATCCCTTCTCTTCGACGATGGAGGAGGTGAGATCTGCGCCGTTCTTGCTCACATGTATCTCCTCGCACCAGGAGGGACGGCGCAACTTGACCTTGAAGGACTTTTTGCCTTTGAGTTGCTTGATCTCGATCACGGTGTGCCCGTCCCATGGGTAGTCGCTCGACTGTGAGAGGGTGACCTCTCCGATGCCGTCGATTGTCGTGTGGAGCGTGTTGTCTCCGAAAAGGTTCACATACAGTTCCCCGTTACCCGTCGCATAGGCATAATCCTGGGCTTCACAGAGCGTGCGGAGGGTGTTGGGCGGACAACAGAAGCAACTGATGTATTTCTTGCGCTCCTTGGGCCAGCGCAGGGTGTAGGGCAGTTCGTCACTCATGCGCATGGGGTTGGTGTAGAAGTATTTCTCACCATCGAGCGAGATGCCGCAGAGGATGCTGTTGTATAGGCAGTTCTCCACGATGTCGGCGTACTTGCCGTCGGCTGTGGCCAGCAGCATACGCCAGTTGAAGAGCATGTTGCCGATGTTGGCGCAGGTCTCGTTGTGGGCGGTGGATTGCGGCAACTGATACGGACGGCCATAGCTCTGGTGGACTTTCTGGATATTGTCGGGCTTGTAATCGGTGCCATCGGGGGAGGTGCCGTCGTAAAGGGCTCCGCAACCGCCGGTGATATACATTTTCCTGCCCACAATGTCGTCCCAGATCGATGTGAGGTTCTTCATCAGCTGCTGTTCTCCTGATTCCAGAAAGAGGTCGGCCACGCCGGCATACAGGTAGTTGGCTCTCACCGCATGTCCCATCGCTTGGTATTGGTCGCGGAAGGGAATCCGGTCTTGGTTGTCGTCAGTGCCGTTCTTCACCATGCCGCGGATGTCGATAAACTGCTTGGAGAGTTCCAGATATTTGGGATCTTTGGTCTCTCGGTAGAGTTCGGCGATAGCCATATAATGCGATGGGCAGATGGCATTTCCGGCGAGTTCTTCGGGTGAGTTCTTGCAGAAGTTGTAGAGGAAATCGGCAGCTTTGATACCGGCATTGTAGAGAGTGGTCTTCCCCGTGGCGCGCTTGTGGATGATGCCGGCCATGATGAGATGACCGAGGTTGTAGGTCTCGAAATTGAGCCTGTTGCCGAAGGCGGAGTCGTCTTTAGTGCCGACAGCGGTGCCGACGACGGTGTTGTCTTGGCCGGTGGTGGTGGCGTTCAGCCGCCGGTTGAGCTCAGCGATGATGACGGGGGTATGGATATAGCCGTCGGCTCTTTGTGATTTCACCACGCAACCGATGAAGCGGTCCATGATCCGGTCGAGTTCGGGGTCTTTGTTCACGGCGTAGACAGCAGCCACGGCCTCCAGCCATTTATACATGTCGCCGTCGTGGAATGGTGGGCCGTGATGCTCGCCACGCTTCTCTCCTGATGCGATGAGAAAATTGTTGAATCCTTTCCCCTCATCGCTCTGCCAGGTCTGCCACATGCTCTGCACCGAGGTCTTGCTCAGCACGGCGAAGCGCTCGCCCCAGAATCCTGCGTTCCATGTCACGGCGTTGAGGGGCGTGGAGTGCATCACGGAATAATGGCTGTCGTCCGTACGGGTCAGACCGCCTTGCTGTGCCATCGAGGGCATGAATACCGACATGCCCAGTAGTATCAGATAGTTTCTCATCTTAGTTTTTGGATTTGTTGGATGTTCGCTTCTCCCAAGCCTCACGTTCTTTCTGTATGTCGTATCCGCGCTTTGAGAGGTAGTTGTTGATGCGGCCTTTGTATTTCTTGAAGGTCTCGTGCTTCTTGTTGCTGCTTTCGGCGTCGATGGCCAGTTCACGGGCTTCTTTCAGCCAGATGAGGATCTGGGCTTTCTCTTCCGTCGTCAGCGATGGGATCATGTCGCTATAGGCATCGTAGGTGACTTTCACCACATCATATGTCATGATGTCCTTCACACGCTCTATCTCCTGAGGCTTGAGGTATTTCGACAGGTCGGCATCGAAACCGAAGTGGCTGCGGTAGAGCTTGGCGTCGCATTGGGCGGCGGCCAGTGCCTTGTCGGTCTTCTTCACGGAGTCGCGCTCGGCATAGATATCGTTGAGGGCGAAATAGCGGTTGGCGATGATGTTGCGCACGTTCTCGCCCATGGGGGTCCAGGTGATGCTCAGGGCGTCAGTGGCTTTCTCTGCTCGGCCGAGGATGGTCTTCACGTAATCCGGGTCACGGCTTTCCGAGTGGAGCGTTTCCGCTGGAGTGGGGTAGCTGTTGAAGACTTCCTTCAGGTAGCGCACGTTGTTGCCGTAGTTCATCTTCACGTCGCGCACCATCTTCACGTTGCGGCTGCGCTCCACAAACAGCCAACCGCTCCATCCCATCTTGTCGAGGGTCTGCTTGATGGCGGGCAGATTTATGCAGGAGTCCTCACGAAGCCACACCTTGTCGGTGTTGGAGGCATGGATGGCACAGATGTTGCGGCTGCCCAGACGCATGAGGTCTTTATTGATGTCCCAACCGTTCTCGATGATGGTCTGGAATTTGTAGAAAATGCCGATGCCGTCGCTGTGGATTTCCTTGAGTAGCTTGAGGTTGCCTTTCGCATCAAGTGGGGTGTCGATGCCCACTCGCTTGCCTCTCGACTTGGCAGCCTCGCCGATCTCATGCAGACGCTTCACGATGACGGCACGCTTCGCCTTGTCGGTAGTCCAGTCGTTGCCGCAGCCGCCCAGAGGAAGGAAGGCCACGGTCACGCCTCCCATCTTGTCCATGGTGTCGAAGCAGTCTTCGGCGAGCGAGAGGTAGGTATCTTTCTGACTGAGGTCCTGTGCGTAGAAACCGCTCATCGCCACAGCTCCCACACGGATGCCAAGGCTGTCGGCGGTCTTCTTGAAAATGGCCGCTTCCTTGGGGATGCGCAATTTGTTTTCAAAAGTGTCGCGCTTGCCCAGAGAACCCATGTCCATCTCCAGACCATCGCAGCCCAACTGCTTGGCCAGTTCGAAGGCACCGAGTTTCTGCCGTTTCAGCACCATCCAGTCGCATACTCCCACTTGATAGCGCTCTTGCGCCATCACGGCATCCGTGGCCAATAGCCATGATGCCACCAAACATAAAAAAACACGTGTCTTGCTCATATATCCTTATGACGCAAAACACGTGCCTTTGTAACTAAAAACTTCTACTCCTTGGCGGCAAGACTGATGTCTTCGGCAATGCGCTGCTTCAGTTCCTCTTTTTCTTTCGCAGACATGACTTGCAGTGCACAGAGGTATCTATGCATCGAGTCGCTGGGTTGTTGGGATGGTGGATTCGTCTTTGCCATGTGTGCCTTTTCACTATAGACCCATGTCACGGCTCATTGTACCCACAAAAATAAGCGTTTTTCGCTTGTCTTCGCTTTTCTCTACACGGCGGGCTGCATCTCGGCAGCGTATTTGCGCAGACGGCAGATGCTGCGGTGCATCAGATTGCGCACACTCTGGTAATTGATGCCCATAATCTGGCAGATGTCATCATATTTGCGTTGCTCTATATAATAGAGGTTGATGATCTGGCGCTGGCGAGGGGAGAGCTTCTCGAAAAACTGCTCGATGCTGGAGGTCAGGGCCATCTGGCGTTCCATGACCTCGTTGTTGTATTCCTCGGCCTCGGCGAGGGCACGCATGCTGATGTCGTTGATCTCATAATCACACAGGCGGGTGTTGCGGCGGTATTCGTCGTTGATGCGGTTGCGGAGTGAGATGTAGAGGTAACTCTCGATCTTCTCCACGGCGTTCATCGCCTCGCCTTTGGTGAAGAATTTCACAAACACGTCGTGGATGCAGTCTTTCAGCAGCTCGCGGTCGGAGGTGAAACGTGACCCGAAAGCGAAAAGATTGTCGATGTGTTCGTCGTAAAGGGTAGCAAAGTTGATCATTAGGTTGATTTGTTTGTGTAGGTAGTTTTCTGATTGCAAATATAATCTGAAAAAATGGAATAACAACATGAAAAAATGATTTTTTGTGGCAGAAAAAATGATTTTTGGCCGCTATTCCTTTCTAATCCATAGGATTTCGCCTGATTGTATATCAATAGTGAACATACCTTCGTACTTCGTTTTTTTCTGCATGAGGGAAATCTCACCTGTCTTGGGGTGGATTCGATAGATGGTATAGCGTCCTGACAAAATCGGCAGACTGGCCTTTCCTCCTCGACCGTAGAGGAGATAGCCTTTCGACGCATCGCCGAGCACGAGGCTTCCATTGCCCTCCAGCGGGCGCATTGTGATGATGTCG
>Ga0247610_10007032_pt1 | contig 11585 bp, 7 predicted proteins | sample 174DNAGHGhighgp2_FD_193483 | JGI IMG/M metagenome (GOLD analysis project Ga0247610, IMG submission 193483) | Sheep rumen microbial communities from Palmerston North, Manawatu-Wanganui, New Zealand - 1742 DNA GHGhigh gp2 | ecosystem: Host-associated > Mammals > Digestive system > Stomach > Rumen ...
ATGAAGGAGTACAGACAGCACGAGGTGACTGTTCACCACGAGGACGTTGCAAATGAGGTCTGTGTGGTTGAGTCATGGCTTGTTGAAGACCCATACAAGGACAAATCAAACGCTCTTGGTATCAATGTGCCACAGGGAACGTGGATGGTAGGTATGAAGGTCAACAACATTGAGACCTGGGAAAGGTGTAAGCAAGGGAGTCTCAAGGGCTTCTCAGTAGAGAGTCTTGTGAGCCTTGAAGAGTTTAGTAAAACCGAGAATAATATGAATATAGAGACAAATGAAATGTTTTGGGATAAGTTGATTAACGTCCTAAAGGAAACCTTCTCAAAGAAGGAGGAAGAACCTGTCACGGAACAGGTTGTTGAAGAGGTTGCACTTGAAGAGCAGCCAACTAATGAACCAGCTCCAGAACCCGTTTCTGAGCCTGTTGTAGAGCCAGAGCCTGCACCAGTACCAGAGCCAGCTCCAGAGCCTGCCCAAGAGCCTGTAAATGAGCCACAGGAAGCTCCAAAGGTGGACAACCATCTTGAGGAGTTGGTGAACAGCTTGAAGGAGGAGATAAATGCCTTGAAAGAGGTCAACACTGGTCTCCAGGAGAAGATTAAGGACATGAGCAGACAGCCTAGTGCAGCTCCAATCAACACAAACGCAAAGCCTAGTGCAGCTGACACTTACAGCGCATGGCGTGAGCAGATGGCTAAGTATCTGTAAGGTAACTTTTTGACACTTCGTGTTTAAAACAAACAAAGAAACATAAGAAAATAATAATTGTAATAAAAAATCATATTAATATGGCTAATTTCATTAACGTTAGTGGTATTACATACTGTGGTAAGGAAGCACAGGAGATTTTCTCAAAGGATATATACGACATCGACCTGAAACAGTATGGCATCACCTTCATGGACGGCGTGAAGGGTAAGATGAAGATTTACACTGGTGAGATTGGTGATGCATGGCAGCTTTACACTTGCCCATTCACCCCAGCAGGTTCAGCTTCATTGGCAGAGGCTTATATCGAGCCAGCAGCTATCAAGGTTAACCAGGAGAACTGCTATGACACATTCTGGAACACATTCCTTGTAGACCAGACTGAGATTTCATTGAGAGGTGGTATCCCACAGACTTTCGGTGAGTGGTACTTCGGCAAGCTTCGTCAGAAGATGGCTAAGGAATACCAGGAGATTTTCTGGCAGGGTGACACTGCAAGAACTGCTAGCACCAAGACTTATTTGAAGGCAGTTGACGGTGTTGAGAAGAAACTCGCTGGAAACACTGGAGTGACAAAGGTTACTCTTTCTGCACTTACAGTTGACAACATCATCGGACAGGTTGAGGATGTAATCATGAAGGGTCTTGAGGTTGCAAATGCAGCTGAGGTTGACACTGAGGGTTACAAGGTGTTCATGAACCATGCAGACGTGAGAATCCTTGAGATTGCTCTTGGTAAGCTCTGTTGCGGTAACAGCATCAACGACAGGTTCAAGAACTTTGGTCGTGAGAACGGACGTATCTATATCTTCGGATATGAAATTGTTCCTAGCATGATTAGCGGTGGTTCTATCCTCTTCGCTCCAGCTAAGAACTTGGTTCTTGGATATGACACCTTCGACAGTCACATTGAGTACAAGCTCATTGACTTGAGAGAGACTACTGGTGACAACATGTTCAGAGTGCTTGCTATCTCTAACATCGCAGTTGGACTCATAATGCCAGAGCTGTTCGTATACGGCAAGGTAGCGTAATCGTTGACTCATTTGTCTAGATTAATATAAAATCCCTGGGGCTGTGGGCAATACGGCTTACAGTCCCTTCACAAAGGAAGAAAATAATAAACAAAACATAGTATATATTATGGCTATTTGTAAATTGTCAACAAATTTGACTAGGAGCAGTCAGTGTGGTTATTCACTCCCAGAGATTGTTGAGCTGTACCTTATAAATTATGAAGACCTTTCTGGTACTTCTTTCACCACAAACAGTGGTGGCTGTGAGGAAATTACAGCTGTTACTCTTACAGAGGGTGCAAAGGTGGCAAAAGTAGAGCCTGCCAAGAATTCCGCATCATTTGAAGATACCCTAGTCGTCGAAGATAGCGGTTCTCGTTATCGTAACGCAAGTATCACATTTAATGTAACTGGTACTTATAACGCATGTATGCACGGAGCATTGGATGCACTTTCACTTGGACGTTATTTCGTGGTTGTGAAGACAGCTGACGGTAACTACCTTGGTTTCGGAAGAATCGCTCCTCTTGAGGCTGAGACAGCAACACTTGCTGGTGGTTCTGAGAGCAATGGACTTCAGATAGTACTTAGCGGTAACATCGCTGAGTCTCCAATGCCATTGTCAGACGCTGCTGTAACAACCATCAAGAACAGTGTAATCTCTTAACCAGAGATTCTAACAAAATAAAAAAGAGACTGATTTGTTCAGTCTCTTTTTTTGTATTTCCATATGTAACACTTCTATCATAACCCATCGCTCATTTTCGTGTTTAATGAAATGCGAATTAAATGGCAAATCAATGTAAATACTACAAGGTAGTTAGACAAGTGAGCTACGACAGCGGAGTTACCTGGGTCAACATAGGTGAGACCAGGAAGGGTGACCTGTACGAGTACGACTCTGCTGAGTGTGGTGCTGTTACACAGTACAGATGGGTTGATGTAACAGGACAGTATACCTGTGATGGCACAACAAAGCACCAGAAGACAAAGAAGCAATACAGCACGGATGGAACAACGTGGCAGGACGTGTCACCAGCCGAATATGGAAAAGGTAACGTTATTGAGTACTACAGCGAGGACTGTGGTGGAGGAGAGTATAGCGACCAGTATCTGACGTTTGTTGCGCTGGAGGGCGTTAGGTTTAAGTTTTGGTCAAATGTTGATAACGTGGATGGCGTTAACAGGGTTAGTTATTCACTTGATGGTGGTAGCAACTGGGTTTCTCTGCCAAATAACACATACACGCCTATGGTTCAGTCTGGTCAAAAGATAATGTGGAAGGGTACATTCAGACACGAGTTGTTCCCAAATGATGGTAATGCGCACAACTATATGAATAATTTCGGCTGTACTGGAAGATATAAAGTGGAGGGTAACATAATGTCACTACTGTATGGGGATGATTTCATAGGGAAGACAAGTCTTGCTGATACATACCGTGTTTTCGATAATTTGTTTGATGGGTGGTTTCCAGATTCTGGTTCTCTAGTAAATGCTGAGAATCTTATCTTACCAGCTACAACTCTAGGAGAAAGTTGTTATGCAGCAATGTTCTGGAATTGCACATCATTAACCACAGCACCTGCATTACCAGCCACTACACTTGCACCGTATTGTTATGAGACAATGTTTAATGGTACATCAATATCGACAATGCCAGACCTTCCTGCAACAACATTGGTCAAAGGTTGTTATGACAATATGTTTTATAATTGTACATCACTGACAACGGTTTATGCACTACCTTCTACAGCATTGGAAGAAAATTGCTACGATAATATGTTCGCCAAATGCACATCATTGGCGACAGTACCATCAAATATGTTGCCAGCTACAACTTTGAAAAAGTTTTGCTATTTTAATATGTTCCAAGGTTGCACGTCACTAAGGAATGCGCCAGACCTTCCTGCAACAACATTGGTCAAGGGTTGCTATCAAGTTATGTTCGATGGTTGTTCTAGTCTTAACTATGTCAAGTGTCTTGCGACTGATATATCTGCCACAGTATGTACTAGTGAATGGCTGAAAAATGTATCATCAACAGGTACGTTCGTTAAGAATTCATCAATGAACGATTGGACAAGGGGAGAAAATGGTATTCCAACTAACTGGACTGTACAAAATGCATAATATATGAATCAATATAATTCTTATTATCTTTATCAGCAATATGAGAAGCGTGGGAGTCAAGACTGGCTTCCTTGCTACCCAAACATATTCTCCGTTGACGGTGACGGCACAATGCCACTCGTTATGAAGAAGGAGAATGACCCAGACTGTGGATACACTGGTGACACACAGCCAATCTACAGGTGGTATCCGTTGCCAATAACGACGGATTACATCTGTGATGAGTGTCCTGCTGTACAATACAGGTGGGAGAACATGAACCCATCTACAGATTACTACTGTGATGGTACAACCAAGTACTACAAACAGATAAGGCAGTACAGCTATGATAGTGGTACGACCTGGTATGACGTTGTTCCACCAGAATACCAGCAGGGTAGCGTATATGAGCAGCAGTCAACTGACTGTGGATATGTGCCACCTATTGAACCTCAGTACAGAACCACGAGTGGTACACCTTACTGTGAGGGTGTTGACAAGTACGTTGAGGTTTATAGCCAGGTATCATTAGATGGAGGTATAACGTGGTCAACAACTGCAACAACTACAACACTGGTTGAACATAACTCACAGGATTGTGGATACATTGAACCTCAGTACAGATGGGAGACAGCACCACAGAGCGACTATATGTGCTCTGGTAGTAGCAAGTATTACAAGGAGTATTACGAGGTGTCATACGACAATGGGCTTACGTGGCAGCACGTTGAGCCAGAGCAGACCAGGAGAGGTAGCCTTATCGAGGAATACAGCCAAGACTGCGGATATTATCTAAAGTACCTTGGTACTTACAGCGATGGCACTACCAGGAGACTAGAATGTGAAAGTGGATACAGTGGGATGCTTACCAGGGGTGAGGTGCAGCCTAGTACTACCTTGGTATCTGCTGAGGTAGGTGACTGTGTATGTGTGATTGACACTAATTGTTTTAGTAATTCTACGAGTCTAACTAGTGTTACACTTACTGATAATCTCCTTGGCTTTAACGAGAGTGCTTTCAGTGGTTGTACCAGTCTTAGCAGTATAACAATACCTTCTGGTGTTGATACCATTGCTCAATGGTCTTTCCAGGGTTGTACAAGTCTTACAGGCGTAACAATACCAAAGTTAGTTGAAAGCATACCTAATGGTGTGTTCAGTGGATGTACAAGTATGACATCAGTTGTGTTTGAGCAAGGTTCAAAGCTCAAATATTTAACAAATTTTAGTTTCGCTGGTTGTACAAGTCTTACAGGCGTAACAATACCTAGTGGTGTAACAAGGATTGATGCAGCTTTCGAAGGTTGTAGCAGTATGTCCTCTGTAACGTTTGAAAATGGTTCACAGCTTGAATATTTAGGTCATCCTAATGCTGGACAGCCATATGGAGGCGATACTTTCAGAAATTGTAGTAGTCTTACTGGTATAACTCTTCCAAGTAGCGTTACGTGGATTGGATTTGGTGTTTTCAGAAATTGTAGTAGTCTTACAAGTATTGACATTCCAAGTGGCGTAACGTTCATTGGTACTTATGCTTTCAACGGATGTACTAGTCTTACAGGTATAACTGTCAATGCAACCACACCTCCGACTCTTGGAACTGATGTGTTTAACAATACTAATGACTGTCCAATCTATGTTCCTTGTGACAGCATCGCCACTTATAGAGCTGCTGAAAACTGGTCAAAATATTTACCAAGACTTAGGGGTATACAGCCGTGTCAAGAAACATTCTATAAATTTATAGCAAGTTATTCAGACAGCAGTGAATATGTGGAAGACTGTGGAGGGACAACTGGTCTGACAACGGCAACAACGAAGCCAAATGGATATGATTACACAACTATGGTTTCTGCTGAAATTGGGGATTGCATCACAAACCTGGGCAATTGTGTTTTCAGTGGGTGTACTAGTCTGACTAGTATAACTGTCTCTAGTAGTGTGACATACTTGAGCCAAGACGTATTCGGAGGCTGTACGAGTATTAGTGGTATAACTATACCAGGTGAAGTAAGTTGGATAGATAGTCGTGCATTCAAAGACTGTACCAGCCTTACTGGAATCACTATTGGAGCATCAGCACCACCAACGTTGGCGAATGGAAATCAATTTGACAACACAAACAACTGTATAATCTATGTGCCTTGCTGTAGTATCGAGAGATACAGGTCTAGTTGGAGTGAATACGCATCCAGGATACAAGGAATTCCACCTTGTCAAGAACCTGTCGCAAAATTTACTGCAACATATAATAACGGTACTGGTTATTCACTAGCTTGTGATAGTAGTACCACGCTTACTAGTGGAAACACTAGACCAACAGGCTATAAATATTCTGCAATGACTTCGGCTGAAATAGGCTGCTGTGTTTTAAGTATTGGTGGTGATAGCTTCAGAAACTATAGTGGACTTACAAGTGTAACTATACCAGATAGTGTTACAAATATTGGTGATAGTGCCTTTAGAAGATGTACTGGTCTTACGAGTGTAGTAATACCAAATAATGTCACAAGCATTGGTAACAGTGCCTTCACTCTTTGTACTAGCATTACAAACATAACTATTCCAGATAGTGTTACAACTATTGGTAAGAGAGCTTTCTATATGTGCAGAAGTCTTACAAGTTGTACAATAGGTAGTGGTGTTACAAGTACTAACGAAGGAACTTTCAGTGGCTGTAGAAGCCTCACAAGTATAGATATACCAAGTGGCGTATCAGCTATTAGCAATGAAGCTTTCAGTGGTTGCACTAGTCTTACTAGTTGTACGATAGGCAATGGTGTAACATTTATTGGCAATTATAGTTTTGAAAGGTGTAGTGGACTTACAAGTGTAACAATTCCAAGTGGTGTTACAAGTATTGGTATATATGCTTTCAGAAATTGTACAAGTCTTACAAGTGTAACAGTTAATGCCGCAACGCCACCTAGATTGGGAAATGAGGCATTTACCAGCACTAATAACTGTCCAATCTATGTTCCAACAAGTAGTCTTGATAGATACAAATCCGTATGGAGTGATTATGCATCCAGGATACAGGCGATACCTTAATAAAGAATGGAGACCCAGAAAGTCTCCATTTTTCGTGTTTATGAAAACGTATTGATAATATGGACAATTGCAATTGTAAACCAAAAAATTATAACCTCAGTATGGGCTGTTGTCAGCCAGTACTTGGGCCTATTGAGAACTATTACACCAAGTACCAGGTTGACCAGATGCTTGAGGAAATTGAGAGTGCAATCACCTCTGGATGCTGCATAACACCAGAAGAAGTTGAGAGTGCAATCACATCAGCAATGACCATTGTTGAAGGTGAAATTCCAAGTCTATCTGGATATGCAACAGAACAATGGGTGCTTGATAAACACTACATCACTGGCGTTGACCTCTCAGACTATGCCACGAAGGAGGAGATACCTTCACTGTCTGGCTATGCAACAGAACAGTGGGTTGAGAACAAGGGATACCTTACAGAGCACCAGCATCTGAAGACCATCAACGGTCAGTCCATCGTAGGTGACGGTGATATTGAGATAGGCACTGGAGGAACAATAGACCTCAGCAACTACTATACCACAGCACAGACCATTAACCTGGTTGAGAGTGCTGTAACGGTGGTTGAGGGAGAGATACCGACAATTCCTACCAGCAACACTGCTTTCACCAACGATGCAGGATACCTTACAGAACATCAGTCTCTCAGTGGCTATGCAACGGAACAGTGGGTATTGGACAAGCACTATATAACTGGAGTTGACCTCAGTGATTATGCAACCAAGCTATGGGTTGAGAACCAGGGATATATTACAGGTGTTGACCTGTCAGACTACGTTACATACGATGTGCTTCCAGATTATGCAACAAAGACCTGGGTAACAAACCAGAACTACATAACCAATTCTGAGGTTATTCAATATATTACAAACCTACAGCAGCAAATTGACTCATTGAAGGAGCAGATAAGCGGATGCTGTGGTTCTACAGGAGAAACACTTACCAGGTGGATAACGATGACTGGTGAGAATGACTATGTTTGCTCTGGTACAACCAAGATGAGCAAGGATAAGGAACAACAGTCAACGGATGGGGGTAACACCTGGACGGATACAGGTAATTATAGGACAGGTGACACAGTACTTGAGACTAATAGTACCGATTGTGGATATATAGCACCTCAGTACAGATGGAAGGCAGCTCCAACTAGCGATTACTTATGCTCTGGCACTAGCAAGTACTACAAGGTCTACTACGAGGTAAGCTATAACGGTGGAACTACCTGGCAGCACGTTCAGCCAGAGCAGACAAGGAGAGGTAATCTCATAGAGGCAAACTCTACAGATTGCGGATACGTTCCAACAGCATACAGTGCCCAACCATTGACATTTGTAGCAAAGGAAGCTGGAACGTTTAAGTTGAGTGGACTTGGTGTAACATACTCTTTAGATAGTGGTACAACTTGGTATCATATCAACAACGTAAGTACACCAACAGTACAGGCTGGTCAGAAAATTATGTGGGATTTGAACCTGTCAAACTGCAACAGGCATCCTGGCACATTCTCTTCAACAGGAGCATTCGACATTGAGGGCAATATACTGTCAATAGTGTGGGGCAAGGAGGATTATCAAAACCACACAACATTCGGTCAATACAACTATGGATTGCCAGGACTGTTCAGTGGCTGTACAAAGCTACAGAGTGCAGAAAACCTTGTACTACCTACAACCAACGTCACAAAGAACGGCTACAAGGAAATGTTCAAGGGTTGCACAAGTCTTACAAAACCTCCAAAGGAATTGCCAGCAACGATATTGGGAGCAAGCTGTTATGAGTCAATGTTCTCTGGTTGTACAGCAATGACAGAATCACCAGTATTGTCTGCAAGGAGTGCCGTTATTGGTGCTTATAACTATATGTTCAAGGGCTGCTCAAGTCTGAGCAAAATCACTTGTAACCTTGAATACCAGTCTTCAAATCAGACTGTTGAGTGGGTTAGCGGTGTGGCTGCAAACGGTACGTTCTACAAGAACCCAACCAATTCTAGCTGGACAAGAGGCGTTGATGCTGTACCAGTTGGCTGGACATTAACCAACATTTCATAATATCTCTAAAGATTTCGTGTTTACAGTAAGATGATAGAAGGATATGAAGACATAATGAAGGAGTGGTCAGCACCTAGCATTGGTCACGGATGCTGCAACACAGTTACCATCAATCCAGCCGATGAGTTGGATAGATGGGCTGTGCAGCAGACCATAACCATACTTGCAAATGCCGATTACTACTACACCAAGGCTGAGGTTGACAGCCTCTTGAAACAGATTACGGAAAACGCTGTTACCAAGGAGGAGGTTGAGGCTATGATAGCCGTTGCAATCCAGGACAAGGCAAACCAGGCTGACCTGGAGGCACTTTCAGCACAGGTGGCAACCAATACCGAGAGGATATTGAATACATATACCAAGCCAGAAGTTAACGGACTTCTCGCCAATTATTACACCAAGATACAAACTAATTCAATGTTTGGCAACTACTCAAAGGTAGAGGATACCACATTGATACTTAATGTAGAAAATATTAATTAATATGGCTCAATTAGATAAAATCAGACTTAGTGGTACTACCTATGATATTATAGATGCTACCGCAATACATTCATTGGATGGATATTACACCACTGGTGAAACCAATGCAGCTATCACAGCGGCTACAAATGCCCTTGCTGAGAGTATTGCAGAACAAGGCTATCAGACCTCTGGAGACGTTCAGAATGCGATTACAGCAGCTACAAACCCAATCAACAATGCACTGACAGCACATACAGCCAACACTGACATCCATGTCACAGTTGCTGACAAGACCGCATGGAATGCAAAGCTTGATGAAGGTGATGTTGCTGGACTTTTCGGAAACGTACTCTATGATTCAACGACTCAGAGAATCAACTTCTACCATGAGTCAACTGGAGGCACTGTATTGGCTTACATTGACGCTTCAGACTTCGTTAAGGATGCCTTCCTTGACAGCGTTGTGGTTGAGAACAGAACTATAGAAGGAGAGTCAGTTCCTTGTCTTGTATTCACTTGGAACACTGATGCTGGAAAGTCTGAGACAGTCATCCCTATAGGCGGAACGTTTGACCCAGCCAATTACTACACCAAGAGCGAGATTGACAACATCGTAACTGGCATCACAGAAGACATTGAGGAGGCTACAAGCGGAAAGGCTGATACTGCTGATGTTGTAACTAATATACAAACTGCTGGTGCTCTGAATGCTTACCGTCCTTCTTTCTACAAGGGTGGTGGATGGAATGCAGTAATGCCTTTGAGTGGTACTACAGGTATCAGCATTGCTGAAAGTGGAGTTGATGCTGTTACAATTGGTGTAGATACAACAGTCATTCAAGAAAAGCTTACTTCTGGCACAAACATAAAGACCGTCAACGGCAATTCATTGCTTGGTAGCGGTGACATTACGGTGCAGACACTTCCAACAGTGCAAGGCACTACATTAATCTTCAGCTAAATCAACAATCAAACGACGAATAATAATGGGATTGGGAGTTATCCCAGTCCCTTTTTTCATACAATATAATTTATGAGTAATATAATTGATTCAATACAACTTAGCGGTACGGTTTATCAGATTCAAGGAAGTGGTGGAGGTGGAAACCCTACAGTAGAGCTTTCCCAGGCTCAGTATGATGCGTTGGTTACAGCTGGAACGGTACAGGCAGATACATATTATATCATCACTGATGCACAAGCTGGTGACTTAACAAACTATTATACCAAGACTGAAACCAATACATTGCTTGGTGGAAAGGCAGATACTGCAACAACTTATACCAAGACTGAAGTTGATAATGCTATCACAGCAGCAACATCAACAAAGCAAGATACTCTTGTCAGTGGAACAAATATCAAGACCATTAACAATACTTCAATCCTTGGAAGTGGAAATATTGATATTCAAGGTGGAGGTGGTGGAAAAGCTGTAAGTGGCGGTACAAATATCTCTATTACAACTGGAGAAACTGCTGATACCATCAACTGTACATTACCAATAACAGTTCAAACACAAAGCCAAAATTATAATAACTTGGTTTTGTTTAATCAATCAAACAATGTATTTTCAAATAATAAAACTTCTGGAAATATAATATTTGGTTCGAGCAACAAAATTGGTAGTCCATTTGATTTAAGTAGAAATAATATTATTATTGGAGATTACAATACTATAAATCAAGGTTATGGAAGTACTAATCCATCTTTTAATTTTTTTGTAGGAAACTACAATAATATTGGTAAAAACTATGGTGAAAATGCTTCTCATACTGCTGTTTTTGGTGCATATTTAACTCCAAAAAATAGTTATGAATATGCATTTGGTAAATATAATAATTCAGTAACTGGTTCTGCAACTTGGGGTGATAGCGGAAACACCTTATTCAGCGTTGGTAATGGTACAGCAGATAATGCAAGGCATAATGCATTTGAGATAAGGCAGAATGGTGACATCTATATAACAAGTGGTGGAACAGATATTAAGCTTCAAGACAATCTTGGTGGTGGTGGTTCAATAACTATTGACCCAACACTTGATAGCGACAGTACAAATGCTGTTGCAAATAGTGCAATAACAACTGCTATTGATGCAAAGGCTGATGTATCTGCTGTAACTGCTGTTGCAGACTCTTTAAGTGGCTATGTAACAACAGATACAGCACAAGAGATT
>Ga0247610_10007034_pt1 | contig 11584 bp, 11 predicted proteins | sample 174DNAGHGhighgp2_FD_193483 | JGI IMG/M metagenome (GOLD analysis project Ga0247610, IMG submission 193483) | Sheep rumen microbial communities from Palmerston North, Manawatu-Wanganui, New Zealand - 1742 DNA GHGhigh gp2 | ecosystem: Host-associated > Mammals > Digestive system > Stomach > Rumen...
CTTATTAGTTTTGGGGTGTAATTATGTACTATAAAAAGTTAAATGATTTATTAAGAAATAAATATTTTAATCGCGTTATTCAAGAAGTTGAGGCGAATTTTTGTAATAACCAAGATAAGATTGCTAAGTATCCCCTTATTTCCTTTAGATATATTATTGCTTTAATTGCAGTTTCAAGGCTGGAAGAAGCTGAGAAAGTTTGTATCAACAGTTTAAACTACGTTAAAAGGGATGAAGATAAGGAAAAATTTAAGTTTCTTTTATCTGAAATTTATTTCTATTCAGGAAAGTATCATAGATTTCTTGCACTTTTACAATATTCTAAATATCAACCATTTATGCATACGCAAAATTTTAAAGGTATTCTCCAAAGAACAATACTTCCAACCATCGTTGATGAGTTTTTAAAGGAAAAAAATCAAGGTGTAGGACTAGCAGACCAATTGGAAACTGATCCTTTAAAACATATTGATAAAAAACATGGTTTTGAATTTTTTACAGAACCATCTGAAGTTATGAAAGTTGTTAAGGAAAATTTTTATAAATGTCCAGCATATAATGATAGATTTTCTATTATAAAGATGTTTAGATGCGATAATATAGGTATTTTTTCTTTACGTAATTCTGTATGTAACTACGTAGCCGTTGCTGCATGTACAAATAATCCTAATCATATACTATCTATATATCCAACACAATTACCTGGTGATATGGAATATTTTGATATAACTGATCTTGTTAATAGGAAACAGGAAGATAGTGCTACTGATGATACTAGACCTGCAAGTATGTCACAAGTTGAAAAATTCAGGTTAAGAAATATGAAAAGAAAAAATTAATTGTTTATTAATTTTCTAAAATATAGTAAAATTAATACTGTTAGGAGAGATAAAAATGTTAGGTAATATTTTATATTTAGTCGGAGGATTAATTTTAGGCTTAATAGTTGGCTTTATCCTTGCTAGAAAAATGATGGAAAAATATTTAAAAAAGAATCCACCAATTAATGAAAAAATGATTGAGACTATGATGAGTAGTATGGGTCGTAAACCAAATAAGAAGCAAATTAATCAAGTTATGCAACAAATGAATCGAAATATGAAATAGAAAACTGCTAAAAAGCAGTTTTTTATTTTTGTAAAAAATTCGTAAAAAACATTTACAAAACCAACCTTTGTATATATAATAAAAATCAATATTTTTTGATGGAGGTGACCCCTATGAAATATAATCTACCGGTTGTACTTCTTAAAGGGCTAATTATCCTTCCAGATCAGGAAATTAAGCTTGAAATTAATAATAAATTTAGTCGTAAAACTGTAGAGTTATCTAAGGAACAATATGAAAATAAAGTTCTTGTTATATGCCCAAAGAATTATAAAGAAGAACAACCAGAAGTTTCTGATTTACCTAAAGTAGGGGTTGTTGCCGAAATTATTTCTTCAGTTATTCTTCCAAATGGTAATGATAGAGTAGTTTTAAAGGGAATTAAGCGTGTTGCTGTAAACAAATATTTTAATCCGGGAAAAACCAAAGATATTCTTCTTAGTAAAAATCAAGATATTGTTTTACCAAAATTAAATCAAAAAGAAAAAGAAGCATCTAAACGTAAATTAATATCATTACTTCGTAAATATATTAAAGCTAATCCAAGTGTTTCAAATAGTATTTTATCAAAGGTTTCAAAAATAAATGAACTTGAAGTCTTAACAGATATGATTTCATCATTTATTCCTCTTACTTTTGTTAAAAAACTAGATTTAATGCAAGAACTAAATGCAAATAAAAGAGCTAAGATTTTAATCGAAGATTTGATGATTGAACTTGAAATCATTGCTCTTGAAAATAAAATTGATGAAGAATTAAAAACTGAACTTGATAGTTCACAAAAGGAATATATTTTACGAGAAAAATTAAGAATTATAAAGGAAGAACTTGGTGAAAAATCAGGTAAAGAAATTGATGTTGAAAACATATATAATGAACTTGAAAATAATACTTATCCTGAAAATATATATGAACGTATTATAAGAGAAACCAAAAAATATGAAATGGTTTCAGAAATAAGTCCTGAATCAACAATGATTAGAAACTATATTGATACGCTTTTAAATTTGCCTTGGTCAAAATCTACAAATGATGAAAAGGATATCAAAAAAGTTGAAAATAGACTTAATGAAACTCATTATGGTTTAAATGATATTAAGAAAAGAATAATTGAATTTATCTTCTTAAAAAAGATAAACAGTGATATTAATACACCAATTCTTTGTTTAGTAGGTCCACCTGGTGTTGGTAAATCTACTTTTGCAAAATCAATTGCTAATGCAATGAATCGTAAGTTTATCAAAATAAGTGTAGGTGGTCTTAATGATTCTTCAGAACTATTAGGTCATCGTAAAACTTACGTTGGATCTGCTCCTGGTAAAATTATTAATGCATATCGTAAGTGTGGATCAAATAATCCATTAATACTAATTGATGAAGTTGACAAAATGGTAAAAGACTATAAAGGAGATCCAGCATCAACACTTTTAGATATTCTTGATATTAATCAAAATAGCAGTTTTGTTGATAATTATTTAGAAGAGCCTTTTGACTTATCTAAGACCTTCTTTATTTTAACAGCTAATAATATTGAAAGTATTCCACCTGAATTAAAGGACAGGTTAGAAATCATTGAACTTAATAGTTATACGGAATTTGATAAAGTAAATATTGCAAGGAAACATATTCTTCCAAGAATATATAGCTTATACAAAATGAATAAGAATGATATTTTACTTAAAGATAAAGTTTTAAGAAGTATTATTAATTCATATACAAAAGAACCAGGTGTTCGTGACCTTGAAAGAATTATTGATACACTTTATCGTAAGATATTAATAAATGAGAAAAAGTATCCATTAATTATTACAAATGATATTGTAAATAAATATTTAGGTAAACCTAAATATGAGAATATTATTTTCTCTAATTGGCGTGTAGGTTGCGTTAACTGCCTAGCTTGTACATATTGTGGTGGAGAAGTTCTTCCAGTTGAAATATGTTATTCAGTTGATAGACCTGAAATAACAGGTATGCTTGGAAAAGCAATGCAGGAAAGTATATATGTGGTTAATTCATATGTATCTAGTCATATTGAAGAATTTGATATTAATATTGATGACTATAAAAGAAATATGCACTTACACTTTTTAGATGGTTCTACACCTAAAGATGGTCCAAGTGCAGGTGTTGCTGCTGTTACTGTTATGTTAAGTCTTCTTAAAAATCAAATTATCCCAAGAAATATTGCAATGACTGGTGAGATTTCACTATCTGGTAATATATTGAAGGTTGGAGGTCTTAAAGAAAAGCTAATTGGGGCATATAATGAAAAGATTAAAAAAGTATTTGTTCCCAAAGCTAATGAATCTGATTTAGATGAAATACCTTCATTAATTAAAGAAAAGCTTGATATTAGATTAGTTAGTGATTATCTAGAAATATATGAAGATTTATTTAAAAAATAAAATTAATAGATTGAAGTTATGCTTCAATCTATTTTTTTTATTCATAAATTACTTATTTTTTCATATTTTTACATAGGAGATGATTTTTTGAATATAACAATACCTTTTTCAAAAGAAATAATATTTAAAAGTAAGATTGCGGAAATAACAAGTATTTCCCTTGAACATGATATAAGTATAAATGATGAAGAATTACTAGGAGATTTTATAATTTCTGGGGAGTATAAAAACTTAGATGTTAATGTTGATACTTTTCCGTTTAGTCATGTAGTTCCCTTTAATGTGTCATTAGACAGTGATGTTGATGTTAATTCACTTAAATATGAAATTGTTGATTTTAATTATGAAATAATTAATGAAGAAATATTGAAAGTAAATATAAATCTTCATGTAGAGGCAGATAAAATATTTAAGAAAGTTGAAGAGATTTTTGAAAAACCAGATGAAGAAACTCTTCGTAGTGATGTTGATACTATAGCCATAAATAGCGAAGTAAATGATGATGAAGTTTCTAGAGAAAATGTTAATAATGTAGATATTAAAGATAATAATGTAACAATTGATACAGTATTAAATTATGATAATGTATCAGATGATTTTGTTACTTATCATGTACATATCGTAAAGATTGATGAAACAATCCAATCAATTTGTGAAGAATATAATGTTACTAAAGAAGAACTTTTAGAATTAAATGATGTAACAGACATTTCAATGGGCGATAAGTTAATTATTCGAGATAATGAAAAATGATGATTTTTCTTTAATTAATCAGTTATATAAACCTTATAAGTATACAAGAAAAGGTAAGATAGTTATTCTTCATTCCAGTGATGGAGCATTTATTTTAAAACCTAAAAACACGAATCTAAATAAAACGAGATCGTATTTAGATTCGTGTGGTTTTAATAATTACATAAAACCGGTTGATAAAAATATTCATACATCATATGATGTTTATCCTAAAGTGGAAGATCTAAGTGCTTCAAATGAACAAAAAGCTCATAATTTATGTAGGGTAGTTGGACTTCTACATTCTAAAACATCATGTTTTAAAGATGTTGATCAAAATAAATATGACAATATTTATAATGATATAAATGAGACGCTTATATATTTAGAAAACTATTACAGTGATTTATATGATGAAATATTTCCGAGAGAATACTTTAATCCTTTTGAGGAGTTATTTATGGATTATTATAGCAAAATAAACAATGTAATTTATTTTGGTAAAAATGAACTTGAAAACTGGTATTCTATGGTGGCTGATAAAAAAAACACACGTGTGTCAGTAGTTCATAATAATCTAGAAATAGATCATTTAATAAAAAGTGATGATGATTATTTAATTAGTTTTGATAACGCTATTATTGATACTCCTGTACTTGATCTAGTAAAGTTTTATAAAAAAGAATACATAAAAATTGATTTTTCATCATGGTTTAAAGAATATTTATATTATAATCATCTTTCTGATGATGAACTTAAATTATTCTTTATTTTAGTTAGTATTCCAGATGAAATAAAAATAACATCATCAAACATTGATAATGTTACTCAAATAACAAAACTAATTAATTATATTAATAAAACTGAAGATTTAATAAGGCCATATTATGCGAAAAATGAGGTAGAAGAATAGTCCTATTTCGATAAATAAAATAAATACATTAAATCGAAGAGGAATAAAGAAAGTTATGATGATTTGATAAAAGATAAGAACCATAAGGCAAAAAAGCAAAACTATCTTAAAAAAATAATTAGGTTGTTTATACATAAAGAAACCTCCTAAGATATTTTATGAATAATATAAATATTACGTTTATATGCACGTAATATTTTTTTTATTAAATTGCGTAATAAAAACTCTTATGCTATAATTAATTATAGTTAAAATAGAAGAGTAAGCGATTGGGATGATGAGGATGAAAAGGAAAAATGGGTTTGTTTTTATCGAAACCATGGTTACGGTAGTAATACTAGCCGCAGCTCTTCTTACAGTTTATTCACTTTTTAATAATATATTAATTAAAGAAAGACGACGTTCTTATTATGATGATCCTATATATGTTTATCGCGCTAATTATATTACACAAATGCTTGATAGTATTTTAAGGAAAGCTTCTGTAAATAATGATTCAACCGATTTAAGTTCTTTTTTAACATCATATGATAGTTCTGGAAATCCAACAGAACAAATATTTAGAGTTTTAACATGCAACAATGATATATTTGGTTATAGTAATATATCACTATCATCTTGTCAGTCATTTTTTAAACAAAATCAAATATATCGTATTTATGTATCAAAATATGATTTATCTAGTTTAAACCAATGTGCTAAATCCAAAAGTACTGGTAGCACCTGCCTTACTTATCGTAGTTTAAGTGGCCAAGCTAAACAATATTTCAAACAACTTCCATATGTTCCAGGTGTTAAGGGTTACTATATTATTTATGAATTCTACGATAATGGTAATGGTGGAGTTTGTACTATAGAAACAGAAGATAATTGTATGCATCAATTTGCAACTGTTAGATATGGTGCCAATAATAATGTAATTAATTATAATGAATAGGAGAATATATATGAAGAAAAAAGGATTTACACTTCTTGAATTACTCATTTGTATTACCTTGATTTCCGTGGTAGTTATTTTTCTATTTCGTTTAATTAATACTGTTCGTAAGGATGAACAAGTAGTTGGTTATATAAAAGAAAATCAAGTTAATCGAAATGAGTTAATGAGATATATAGGTAAGATATTTTCAGAAAATACTATTTGTGGTTATACAATTCAAGAAGCAACTTCTGAAAGGGCAAATATTAGGTTTAACTTTTGTAATGCCAATACTTCAGGTATGACTGATCAAGCTAATATTTATGTTGAAAAGAAGAATTTTTACGTTTCATATAATGGTGAAACAAGAAACTTTCCAATGAAAGATTCCTCAGCCTATTATGATCCGGAATTTATAACTAGTTCTGGAACATTTAATCGTAATACTTATACAAAAATAACTTTCAAAGCTCAAAAGAAAGGTTTGGAGAACAATTCAATTGATGATATTGAATTATATTGGATACAACCACAATATGTTCCAAGTACAGTAACAAGAACTTTTGATTATACTGGTGGTGAGCAAACCTTTACAGCACCTGAAACTGGTGTATATTTACTAGAGGTGTGGGGTGCACAAGGTGGTTTTGTTAATAACTCATATAAAGGTGGTTATGGTGGATACTCTAGAGCTAAGATTCTTTTAACTAAGAGTGATGTACTCTTTATTAATGTTGGTGGTAAACCAGTATGTTCCGAGAATAACAAAGCTTTAATAGAAGCTCCTGGAGGCTATAATGGTGGAGGAAATGCTTGTAACCAAGAAGCTTCTGGTACATTATTTAATTGCCCTGGTGGAGGTGCAACCTCTATAGCTTTAAAAAGTGGATTATTACAAGAATTATCTTCAACAAATGATAAAAGAACTATTTTAATCGTAGCTGGAGGTGGTGGCGGTGCTACATATATGAATTTCTCATCAACTGATTATGTTCGTGTTCCTGGTGGTTCAGGAGGTGGATATATAGGTCAAAACTCTGTTTATGTAGCTGATAATGTAACAAGTAATCACTCAATAATTACCGCAAGGGGAGGTTCACAATCATCTGGTGGTGAAGCTGGATATATTGATAATGGTGCATCAACTGTTCGTGGATCCTTTGGTAGAGCTTATGTATTAATTTGTTCTTCAAATAGTAATAAATATGCCGGAGGTGGCGGTGGCTACTATGGTGGTGGATCTAGTATTAGTGCCGGAGGTGGCGGAGGATCAGGATATATCGGAAGTTCCTTATTAAGTGATGCCGCTATGTACTGTATAGGATGCTCTGCAAGCTCTAATGCCTTTACAAAAACAACTGTTTTATCTTCTTCTGATGTTTCTTCATCACCACTTGAAAATAAAGCTAAAGAAGGTCACGGCTATGCTAGAATTACATTACTTGATGATACTATTTAATTATTAGTAAAATAAGATATGTAATAATACTTATTGAAAGAGAAATGGTAAATTTATGAAATATAAATTTACCATTTATTTTTTTATTTAATAATTTTTGTTGCATATATATTGATAATCCACATGTATTGTTTAGTAAAATAGCGATAAAAAGTTTATTACGTAGAGATGGAAGTATTTTAAATCCATTAGTTATATCTATAAATATGGTGATATATTTAAATATATAATTAGATGGAAATAAAGATATAATTATTGAAAAAAATAATGCAACTATAAAGATATTTATTAAAGAATTAAAAGCATTTTTTATAATACAAAAAATATTTTCTTCGTTTTCATTATGATTATTTTTTATATTTTCTATTTTAGTTTTTTTTATATTAATTATTAAAAATATATAATTGATAATCATATTTATAATAATTATTAATATGCTCTTATATTTACTTGTTATCACTGATAAAACTTTAAATGAATAAAAGGGATTCATAATAGTTGTATATAGTAATATTTTGGGATTAGTTGATAAAATAGCATTAGTGGGTGCAAATGAAAAGATGTTAGATAGAAAATATAGTAATTTATTATTGGTATTAGGGATAATATTTCGATTAATATAATTTGTAATTATTAATATCGGAAATAGGGTTGGAAAGATTATTTTGAAAAAGTAAATACTTGTATTTATTAAGTTAGTTTGAATTTTTATTTGATACTTAAGAAATAAAATAATAAATGTCAATAAAATGAGATATCTTAATAATGTTTTATTCATAATTCATCCTTAAATGGTATAATTAAAATGGTGATTAATAGATGTTTAATAAATTATATAAAGAAGTAAAAAAAATTATGATTGAAAACCATAATTTTCTGCTATTTCTAATATTCTTTGCTTTAATTTTAAATATTAAATTTCCATATTATATTTATAGACCAGGAGGAACTATAGATTTAAATAATCGCATTAAACTAGATGGTAAAAGTATAAATAATAATTATGCATCGACATACGTAACTATGAGTGATGCTAGTTTAGTTTCCATCATCATGAGCTATGTTATTCCTAACTGGGATCTTGAAAGAATACCTGATGTAGAACATAGTTCTTATGATAGTAAGATCGATACTTTAGAAATTGAAAATTCTAATTTGATTGCTAAAAAATATGTTTTAAATAAACTTAATATTCCTTATACTGAGGAAAATTCTAAAGTAGTGGTTTTAAGTCCTTTCTTTGATTTCAAAAATGATTTAAAACCAGGAGATATTATATATAAATGCGATGATTTAGATATAAAATATATTGATGATTTAAATCTTTGCATTGAGAATTCTAAAAGTAATTTTGTAAATTTGAAAGTAAAACGAAATCATAAAAATAAAAATTTAAAAGCTAAAATAAATAATTATCAAGGCCGAAAAGTTATTGGAATAAGTGTATATCGTGATTATGATATTAAATCTACACCTGATGTTGATATTAAACATTTAGAAGATGAACTTGGACCTAGTGGTGGTTTTATTACAGCTTTAGCTTTATATGATGCTTTAAATAATAGTAATTATTCTCTTAAATACAAAATATCTGGAACTGGTACAATTGATGAAGATGGAAAAATTGGTGAAATAGGTGGTATTAAATATAAATTAATGGGAGCAGATAAAGATAAGGTTGATATCTTTTTTGTCCCTGAAGATAATTATGATGAAGCTTTATACTTTTATAATAAATTTAAATACAAGTTTAAATTAGTTTTGGTAAAAGAGTTTGATGATGCCATCATCTATCTTGAAAGTATTAAGTAATATATTCATATTATTTGATATAAAACCTAAATTATAGTATACTTATTTATAGTGTAAAAGGAGATAAATATATGAAAAAAAGAATTATATCTGCGATTGTAGCATTACTTATTGTAGTTCCTCTTATTTTACTTGGTGGAAATTATTTTATTGCATTATGTGCACTTTTAAGTGTACTTGCATATAAAGAATTACTTGATTTAAAAGAAAACGCTCATGAAATACCTGAAGTTATTAAGGCAGTAGGGGTTATTGATTTAATCCTTTTGGTATTTTCTGAATTTAATTGGAATAAACTTTCTTATGGACTATCATGTAACATGATTGTTATTTCATTATTAACACTATTTATTCCGACACTTTTTTACAAGAATAATAAGTATACTACTAGAGAAGCTTTTTATTTAACAGGTATTGTATTATTCTTAGGTTTAATATTTAATACATTAATAAACATACGTTTACTTAATATTCATACACTTGTATATCTTATTTTAATTTGTACGATGACAGATGCATTTGCGATGTTTACAGGAATGCTTATAGGTAAACATAAAGTTACCCCTAATATAAGTCCTAAAAAAACTGTTGAGGGATGTATTGGTGGAACAATTATTGGTAGTGGTGTTGCAACAGCATACTACGTATATTTTATTGGTGCATTATCATGGAAACTAATATTAATTACGATTCTTTTATCAATAATTGATCAATTTGGTGATTTATACTTTAGTAAAATAAAAAGAGAGAATAAAATTAAAGATTTCTCAAATATCATGCCTGGTCATGGTGGAATATTAGATCGCTTAGATAGTTTATGTTTTGTTGCAATAACATATCTGTTATTTATTTCATACATTTAATATATTAACTAAATAAAAATGAGGAGGAGATAATTTGACGTTTTTATCTATAATTGTATTTATTCTAATATTAGGTCTTATTGTCTTAGTACATGAATTTGGACATTTTATCTGGGCTAAAAAATTTGGTGTTCATATCTATGAGTTTTCTATAGGTATGGGTCCGGTACTCTTAACTCATGAAGGAAAAAAAGATCATATTAAATATCGTCTTCGTGCACTTCCAATTGGAGGATTCGTTCAGATGGCTGGTGAGGTATATGAAGATGATGATAAAATACCTAAAGAAAAATTTATGTGTAATAAACCATGGCATCAACGATTAATTATTATTATTGCCGGGGTTGTAAATAATTTTATTTTAGCATTAGTATTATTATTTACTTTTGCAATTATTTGGGGTTCTCCCTCTAATAAACCTGTAATTAGTGATGCTGATAAAGACTATCCAATTTATAAAGCGGGCATTAGAAAAAATGATGTTATTTATAAAATAAATAATAAAAGGGTAAAATCTTGGGATAGAGCTCAGATACTACTTGCAATGAACTCTAAAAATAATACTTATAAAATAGAGGTTAAACATCCATCTGGAAAACATGAAACTTTTAAAGTAAAACCAAAAAAGGAATATGATAAGGATTTAAAAACTGATCGCTATGTATTTGGTTTTGTTGTAGAAAATAAAATTAATAAAGGTTTTGTACCTTCAGTTAAGTACACATTTACTAAATTCGGATCAATCGTTGATACGATGTGGTTAACGGTAAAAGGATTATTTACTGGTAAAATATCTTTAAAGAATCTATCAGGTCCTGTGGGTGTATATCAAGTGGTTAATACAGGTTTAATTGCTGGTATATCATACTTAATTTATTTAACAGCTTTTTTAAGTATTAATGTTGGATTTATCAATATCTTGCCACTTCCTGCATTTGATGGTGGAAGAGCTTTCTTTATGTTAATTGAGAAGATTAGAAGAAAACCAATTAATAGTAAGATTGAAAATACTATTCATGCAATTGGATTTATATTACTTTTAATATTAATGGTTATTATTACTTGGCAAGATATACTTAGAATATTTCATTAACAATTGACAAATTTAAGATAAATTAAAAATCAATTCCTATATTAAAGGTAGTAGGTAAGAAGCTATCAAAAAAGAGTTTAACTTAATGTTAAACTCTCTTTTTAATTACTTATCTATGTAGTATGTGTAATATTCTTCAAAAGTAATATTATCATTATGTATTATGGTTGCAGCTTCTACACCAACATAACGATATATCCATGAAATAAATTCTGTTCCTGTTATTTTTTCTTTACCTTCTGGATACCTTAATATAAAGCCATATTTGTAAGCGTTTT
>Ga0247610_10007035_pt1 | contig 11584 bp, 6 predicted proteins | sample 174DNAGHGhighgp2_FD_193483 | JGI IMG/M metagenome (GOLD analysis project Ga0247610, IMG submission 193483) | Sheep rumen microbial communities from Palmerston North, Manawatu-Wanganui, New Zealand - 1742 DNA GHGhigh gp2 | ecosystem: Host-associated > Mammals > Digestive system > Stomach > Rumen ...
TACGATTTATACCACCTCATCCACGATGTATGGGCTATCAAACAGCGTCAGAATGACCACACATTCCGTATCATGGCGAACACATGGACAGCTCCTGCATGGATGAAGGAAAACAAGAAATACTACGAGCGGGAGAACGGCTTTCACCGCGGCGGAGCTTTGTTGCCGGAGTATTATCAGACTTACGCCGATTATCTTGCCAGGTTCGTTGAAGCATGGCGCGAGGAAGGGGTCAGTATATGGGCTATTACTCCCGTGAACGAGCCGATGGGCAATGACGGTGGTTGGGAAAGTATGGATGTCTGGCCGGCTGCCGAGGCGGAACTGATAGGAAAGTATATCGGTCCGACTTTCGCTGCACGCGGATTAGGCGATGTCGCCATCTACGGTTTTGACCAGAATATATTCGAAATGGGGCCTTATACAGCCGCTATTTACGGCGATTCGCTTGCCGATAAGTACACAACCGGAATGGCTGTTCACTGGTATGGAAGCACGGTTGACTGCTTCCCTAAGACGCTTGACAGTGTGCACGCACTCTATCCCGATCGGCCTATCTTCCACTCGGAGAGCTGTATTGACAACTTGGGTCTTGACCCGTGGGACGGTGTGACAGATCCGGAAGGTTTCAAAGAGTGCTGCTGGTTCAATAATGACGCGTTCTGGTGGCAGCCCGTAGCAACGGATTGGGCTTATTCAACCCGTTGGGCAGGAGACACGCACCCCAAATACGCAGCGGTTCATCGCTATGCGCGGTACATCATCGAGGGATTCAATCATTGGCTGACTGGTTTCTGCGACTGGAATATAGTGCTGGATTCGATAGGTGGTCCGAATCATGTGAATAACTTTACCGGAGCGCCGGTTATGATTGATTACGCTAACGATATCATCTATTTCACTCCTTATTATTATGTGTTGAAGCAGTTCAGCCGTTCGATGCGTCCGGGCGACGTGGTGTTGGGTTTGCAAAACGACTTGGCGATGACAACCGATGGAGCTGTTCATCTATGCGCAGTGGAAAAACAGGATGGCTCAATTGCCGTTAATATTCTTAATACCATAGACAGCGAGATTGCTTTCCCGTTGCAAATAGGAGGATATAACGCTGAAATCAAAATGCCGCAGAACTCGGTTATGACGGTTATTGTGCCTTCTTCTTCCTTTTAGACTTAGGCCAGTTGAAGTCCTTTTTCCATAGGAAACCGACGCCTTGAATCGTCGAGGCTTGGCGCAACGAGTACTTATCGACGGTGTGTGTGTAACCTTTCAAACGCCACTGACCATCTTCCGTCAGAAGAACTTCTATGTCCAAATCGCCGAAGAACGGCTGGTTGGAAATGTCGTTGTAACGGTAACCGACGTTGCCGTTAATTACCAGTCGGTCAACCGGTTGCAGTTGGAATTGAGCTTCGTATTCCTGACTTGCACTTGCGCCTTCGCCATCCGTGCGGATGGCTACGCCCAGTGTGAGCATGTTCGTCAGTTTGGATAGCCACGCGTTGATTTGGCTCGTCACGGTAGAGGACAGGAGCGAGTAGGTCGAGTTGAGCGTCGCGTACTGGGAGTTGTTCTCGTAGTCCGGCGTCAGGAAACGACCGAAGACCAGCAGATAAATTACTTGTCGCATGAGCATTTCGTCCGTGTTAATTACCTGACGAACTTGCTGTTGCACCGCTTGGTCGCTTTGCGGGAACTCCAGCGAGAAACTCAATATCGGATTGTTGAGCGTGCTGGTCATATGGAGACAGGTCAGTACGGGAATAGTCGTGCGAGTCGTGGCTAACTGCTCGGTGTCTTCCCCGAATAAATCTCGCAAACTGGCGGAAACGCGGTACTTGGCGGTAACGTCCAACTGCGGGTTTTCTGGATTGCCGGAGAAAACAATCGTTGAACCTTCACCCACCGTAAACTCCTTGCGGATGACATTTGCCACGGTGTAAGACATGGTCCCCTGGTCAATGTCGTAAGTGCCGAGCAGCGTCACATCGCCCGTTTCAGTGTCGTAGGTCAACCGCAATGCTCCGTTGCCACGCGCTTGAATACGGTCGCCGTTGCGCTCTCCCAAAACGAGTTGGAACTGTAACTGGGGATTCACTTCTAAATTCAGCTTGAGCAGACATCTTCCGGCACGTTTATAGGCCGAAGTATCTGCTTTGACCACCGTACGGATATCTATATTATCAAGGTCTGTCTCCCCAACATGAGCCTCATCCGCCTCTTTCGGGTGCTCCACAAAATGGATAAAATTAGACTCGTACGCTGAAGAAGCATTGTCTAGACTGAGACGGAAACGGCTGTTCTTGGACGTTACGGCCTCTGCCGTCACAAGGATATTATCCTCCGGGCCCGTAACATCCACATGACCTGTGCCATACACTTTTCCTTGCAGCATTTCACCCGGTTTCTCTGTCCCGAAGACCAAGGCATCATGTGCATCCACATGCAGATCCAGCCGGAAATCGCGGAACTGGTCATGGTAAACCCCTCCGTTGACTTCAACAGGATTGCCGTCCGCGTCCACGAGATGCACATTAGGAAAGAGGATGGCAGTCGTATCCATCTTAATCGTATCCTCAGGAATCGTGTAGCGGACACCTGTCCATGGCAAGGTCAGAGAGGCTTCTTGAGCCGCCGCGTTCAGCAGTACATATACTTTCTGGTCATAACCGCCTACAATCACCCGCCCTGTTCCGTAACCGTCCAAATTGTCCAGCACGGAGGATGTCCAGTGGTTGATAAACGCAAGCGGAACGGAATCCGTAAGCATATCCAGTTTCCATCGACCCGAACCATCAAAAATAGCCTCGCCGTCCAAACCTACCACGCGACGGGTAGGCCGGTTGACATCGGCGTGGAACTGCAGTTGGGGCGGCAGATGGATATCTTCCTTTTGGCGTGCAGGAAGAATGTGCAAATCTACTTCCGCTTCGCCGAAATAACAGTTGTTCAAACCCATAGAATCGATGTGAATCTGTGTCTCTACAAGCGGTTGATTCAATACACTGGTAATCTGCGCTTCGCCGGTTAGCAGACCGTTGAACATAATCGTTTGTACCGGCAAAATAAACGGTACAACATAGGCTGCGTCAATCTTTTGCAAATCTACGGAAAGCGTGTCGTGGCGATTTTTAGAGACGATGCCGTTTGCCCGCAGATGCTGTCCTCCGCCTTCGAACGTGAAATGCTCGATTCGCACTGTGGTGTCCGCCGCACAGTATTGTACATTGCTCTCTCCAAGCCGGTAAACAGAGTCCTTGAGCAACAATGTTCCGGGACGGAAATGCATATTGATTAACGGCTTGTCTTTGAATCTTTCAAAATGCGTAATACACTGTATATCTCCTCCGTAGTCGCCAGCACGCTGTGCTGCTAACAAGGCTTGTTGCTGTTGGCGGAAAGTGAGGTCGTCGCTCAACGCGTGCTGCAACTGGCGAGGGGTCATGTTACGCCAACCCTCTGGCAGACTGGCATCCAGTTGGGCTTGTTGACGCAAAGTAAGATGAGTCAGCAAAGTGTCGTGGAAAGCCAGCGTGGAGAAAACGGTTTGCATCTGCATAGCCTCGGCAGAGACAGACAGCGTCAAGCCCGAACCGGAGGCTCCCGAATGACGTAGTGTGTCTATCGTGTTGAGCGTGACGGTCAGGTCGTGAACAGGAGTGTTTCCTGCACGAACACCCGGAGCAAAGAAACGGAACTGAACGGAAGGCTCGTCTTCATTTGCTATGTCAACCGATGCACGAATGGACGGATGGTCACTAATCGTAATCGGAGCAGGGTACAGACGTTGCAAGTCTCTCAAACGCTCGCCTTCAGCATGAAGAGAGAAAGCCACGGGCTGCCATTCTTTCATCGGTGCTTCTACCGCTGTCGGTAGGTAATGGTTCATCAGCGACTGCATGGCGGGGACTATATCGGCGTAGCGGAACTCACCATCCAAATTAGCCTTTATATTGTCCGAGCGTAGCGAGATAGTCTTCGCCTCGCCTGTTTCTGCAGAGGCTAACAACATGATTTGTCGCGTGAGCACAGAGTCATAGGCTCGCAATATACAGTGAATCAATAACTAAATATCCGCTGATGTCGTCCGGCTTGGAGCCGTTCATGTCCACCGCCATGTTGAATCGTGTACGCAGACTGCTGCCGACTGACTCGATGCCTAACGGAGCAGAGTCGAAATGCCGGCAACGGAGGTTGAAGTTAATCTCCGGATTCACATCGTGTGCGTCAATGACGCCGTCAAACGCCAAATCCAGATGTGGGTCGTTGATCTCCAAATTGCCGTTGTAGCGCTGAGGCTCGTAACGTCCGTTGATGTGGAGGTCGTTGTAGGTGTAGTCGTTATACGTCAGTTCACGGACATAAGCCTTGATATCTCCGCTTACCTGCTTGTTGTCAATCCTGCCTACCGATGAGACATCCAGCGTCGCTGTACCGAGTTTGTCATGGTTGACCAGCGCTCCCAAACGGAACTGCCGGCTCTCTACATGAGCGTCGTATTGCATATGCTCGAAGGACGAATCGCTGCGGAATGTGCCATCTGTTGAAATCGAACCCAAACCGGTTTGGAAAGCACCGTGAAGAGTCAGGTCATGAAGCCTTCCGGACGCCAAACCTCGGTAATGGATCTCCCCTAAACGGCGCAACTCATCCGGTAAAACAGTCGGCTTGCCGTTCAATTGAGACAGCAAATCCTGAATCTGCGCAGCGTTCGTATGGAAATCCCGCAGGTTGGCGCGTATATACGGGTTTGTAATGTCCGGCAAACCGAATATACTTACCTTGCCTTCCAGCATTTGACGGTTATTGTATCGTACAGCTAACTCGTTGAAATACAAGCTGTCCAACGAACCGTTCAGCGATCCGTTAAACGCAACAGGCCGGCGGAACGATTTGAGGGTAGGTACAAAAAAAGCAATGTCGGAAGGAGTCAATTCCGCCTTGCGGATACCCGACGAAATAAGAATATCGTGCGCGGACTCACTCAGGTAAATCGTATCGCCGGCAGGGAAACGAATCTCCACGCCGCTCATGTCAAAACGGGATTTCGGCAACTGCGCTTTGAGAGTGGGAATAGTCAGAATAGTATCGTTCAAAACCATCCGGGCTTGGATATTCTCTACGAAAAACGGTGCTCTGTTCTTTCCGCTCAGTTCGGCTTGCAACTCGCCGATTTGTGCATCCAGCGCCTCGTCGGACCATTCATGAAGATCCATTTGCGCATAGTGCAACTGCGTGTTAAAGTCGCCGTAACGTACACGGATATGGTCCAATTGTACGTTGCGAACCGAAATGGCATACCCGGATGATTCTTCTTCCTCTTCCTCCTCGTCCTCCGACTGTAACGCATCCACAAGGAACTGGTAATTCCAAACATTGCCTGGCTCTGTCTGATAGAGATTGCCTACCGCCTCATGAACGCGTATATGCGAGAAACGGATTTGGTTTTGTAACAGGGCAAGCGGACTGAAATGGACATACACTTCATCGATATACGCTAAAGTGTCATGCTGCTGGTCTTCGACGTAAATATCGCGCAGAGTAAGACGTGCAGGAAAGCGAAAAGCCACGCTTCCTACACGCATCTCTGCTCCTGTTTTTGCGGTCAGTTGGTCGGTTGCAATCTTAACGAGACGTGTCTCTACGCGGTCGGTTATCAGCAACGCGACACTCATCAACAGTACTGCCAGCAGGCAACCTGCCACTATTCCTGTTATTTGCCAAAAGCGCTTCATTGGCTGGCGCACAGACGATTAGAGACCCAGACTGGCTTTAATGGCCGGCACTCTGGCTTCCGCCTCGGCTGTGCAACGCTCGTAGTCGGCGCCGCTGAAAGGCTTGCCGATTTCCGTCTTAACCGGAATCTCAAAGTAGAATTTGATTTTCGGCTCTGTTCCTGACGGACGGACACTTACTTTCAAACCGCCTTCCGTGAAGTACTGAAGAACGTTGCTCGTTGCACCCAATGCCATCTCTATCGGACTCTCAACCCATTTGCCGTCCTTCAATTCGCTTTGTTTGAGCACCTTGAAGTCCTTGATTTTCACTACTTTCTCTCCGGCAATCTCCTTAGGAGGATTGTTGCGGTAGTTGACCATCATCGCCTGAATCTCTTCGGCTCCGGATTTGCCAGGACGAACTACATTTATAGTCGTCTCACGCTGGAATCCGTAGTCTGCATAAATCTTCAGCAAGTAGTCGTAAAGCGTCATTCCGTTGTCCTTCGCATAGGCGGCTATCTCGCAAATAAGGCAGATTGCCGAAGGCGAACATTTGTCACGAACGGCGTCGTACGGCAGGAATCCGAAACTCTCTTCTCCGCCGCCGATATATTTGCGTTTGCCCTCCCATTCACGGATTCGGTTCGCTATCCACTTGAAGCCGGTGTATTCATCAGTTAATGTAACGCCCTGAGCATCAGCAATCTTACGAATCAATTCGCTTGTAACAATCGTCTTGACGATGTACATATCCGGACGTAACTTGCCCAAGCGCTTCATGTTGTTGATGATGTAGTAATGGTATATAATATTCGTCTGGTTGCCGTTGATGATAACCCATTCGCCCTTGTCGTTGCGGCATACAATCGCGATACGGTCGGCGTCCGGGTCGCTCGCGATAACAAGGTCTGCGCCCAGTTTTGTTCCTAATTTCATGCCAAGCGTCATCGCCTCGGCATTCTCCGGATTAGGACTTACCACCGTCGGGAAATTGCCGTCAATTACCATCTGCTCCGGCACTACGTGGATGTTCTGGAATCCCCAGCTGCGCAGACACATAGGCACGATTTGACGACCTGCGCCGTGCATCGGGGTATAGACGATATTGAGGTCTTTCTGGCGCAAAATGGACTCCTGATCAATCATCACTCCTTTTACGGCCATCATAAAGTCGTAATCCATCTCACCGCCGATAATTTCAATCAAATCAGGGTTGGCTTCCCATTTGACGTCTTCCATCCGCACTTTGTTTACTTCGTCGATAATTCCTTGGTCGTGCGGCTGAAGCACCTGGCTGCCATCCTCCCAATAAGCCTTGTAACCGTTGTATTCCTTCGGGTTGTGGCTCGCGGTCACGTTCACACCTCCTTGACATTTCAGATGACGGATGGCAAACGAGCACTCCGGCGTCGGACGAAGACTCTCGAACAGGTAAACCTTGATTCCGTTTGCCGAGAAAATATTGGCAACTGTCTCTGCAAACAGACGTCCGTTGTTGCGGCAGTCGTGATCGACCACTACAGCCACTCGACCGTTCTGTACGTGGTCAAATCCGCCTTCGCGTTGCACTTTGAGAAGATAATTGGCGTAACCCTGCGTCGCTTGAGCCACGATGTACTTGTTCATCCGGTTCGTGCCGACACCCATAATTCCGCGCAATCCGCCGGTTCCGAACTCCAGAGTACGGTAGAATGCATCAATCAGCTCGGTCTTGTCTTCAGCCTCCATCAAAGCTTTCACTTGAGCGCGAGTCTCCGCATCAAAAGGTTCGCGAGTCCATACCTCTGCGACTTCCATTACTTTTTTCAGTTCTTCATTCATAAAGGTAAAATTTAAGAGTTAATATTTATTTTTTTACTTTGTAAACTGCATCCAAGTTTCTGCAAAATCCGTCAAAGTCCAAACCATAGCCGATTACGAACTCGTCCGTCAACTCACGACCGATATAATCCGGCTTGGCGTCGGCGTATTCCAGTTTGTTGGGTTTGAACAACATGGTCGCTACACGAGTGCTTGTGGCACCTTGGGCACGCATGTACGCTTTCAACTGGTGAATCGTCAGGCCGCTGTCAACTATGTCTTCGACAATAATCACGTCGCGGTTGTCCACCACTTGCTGTAACGGCACAATAAACTCCAACTTGCCCGTGGAACTCATGCCCCAATACGAACTGACACGGATAAATGTCACCTCGCTGCGAACGTCCTTCAACGAGCGCAGTAAATCCGAAGCAAACACAAACGCGCCGTTCAATACAACTACAAAAAGCGGTTCTTTACCAGCATAATCGGCACTAATCCGGTCCGCTACTTGCTGTACGTCCGAGGCAATCTCCGACGGACTCAACCATTCTTCAAAATGGTAACCCTGTTCCTCAATAGTCCTCATAATTCATAAATAAAAAATCGTTATACGGGTATCGCTGGATATGAATTGCTTTGATTCGCTCATACAGCAACTCACGCAACGCTTCGATATTTTCCTTGTTCTTTGCGGAAATAAATATGCAATCATCTCCCAAACGTGACATCCATGTCTTTTCCAAATCCTCCAGCGACAGGTTCTCGCGTAGCACGGGAGTCAAATCGTCCTCCTCTTTCGGCACGTATGTGAACGCGTCTATCTTGTTGAAAACGACTATCGTCGGTTTGTCTTCCTTGCAAATGTCTGCAATCGTCTGTTCCACGACCTCGTATTGCTCCTCAAAATTCGGATGGCTGATATCCACCACATGAACCAGCAAATCCGCTTCGCGAACCTCGTCCAGAGTGGATTTGAACGATTCTACCAAATGGTGAGGCAGCTTGCGGATGAATCCGACCGTGTCACTCAACAGGAACGGAAGATTGTCAATCGTCACCTTTCGAACCGTTGTGTCCAGCGTCGCAAACAGTTTGTTCTCCGCGAAAACCTCACTCTTGCTCAACAGGTTCATCAGCGTGGATTTGCCCACGTTCGTGTATCCCACCAGGGCTACACGAACCATTTTGCCGCGGTGTTGACGCTGTGTCGCCATCTGACGGTCAATCGTCTTCAACTGCTCACGCAATAACGCAATCCGCTGACCGATAATACGTTTGTCCGCCTCTATCTGACTCTCACCCATTCCGCGGTTTGTGCCTCCTCCGCCTCGCTGGCGGTCAAGGTGACTCCACATACGTGTCAAACGAGGAAGCATGTACTGCAAATGCGCCATCTCCACCTGAGTCTTCGCGTAACTCGTTTGGGCACGCTGAAGAAAAATCTCCAGAATGAGTATCGTCCTGTCTATAACTCGCACGTTTGCAGGATGTTTCTCGCGATGGTTAATCGCTTTTTCCAAGTTGCGAATCTGACGCGGACTCAACTCGTCGTCGAATATAACTACGTCTATCGGCTCTTTCTCTTGCCCTGTACTCTGCTGAGTCTCCGGCGAAAGAGAATTGCCTGTACAGCGCTCGCGCTCGATAATATACTGACGTATTTCTTCCAATTTACCCTCGCCGACATAAGTAGCCGTATTGGGTTGGTCCAAACGCTGGGTAAAACGCTTAACCGGAACGATTCCGTGCGTGTCGGCAAGAAAAGCCAACTCATCGAGATACTCTTTCGTCCTGTCTTCCGGCTGTGTGGGACTGATCAATCCGACCAGCACGGCATGTTCTATATATGGTTTTATTTCTATCATTCTCTATCTTCTGACAACTAACTTCAACTGCATTATGCTTTCGACTTTGTTTTTCACTTTTGCGCCGCAAAAGTACTAAAAATTTTTGACATATGCAAGTTTTTGTTTGTTTTTTTTTATTCAGTTGCGTTTTATATGAATTATTGCACAAAAAAAGACACTTCCTTTCGAAAGTGTCCTTTGTGCACTTGTCTTACAGATTATCGAACTATTATAGAGAGCCTGAAAGACTTCGCTCTGTTTCTCGAATGGTACGAGTTGTATCACTCATAATTCCGTGGCTCAAGAACCGAGTCACGCGCGTACGTTATCTTGATATTAGAGGTGTCGACTATATCTATATGGTTGTTTGTGATGTTTTTGTCATTAAATTATTCAAAGAATTATTCCTTTTATTTTGGATATGTTTGGTATGGAATTTGTAGAAAAAGATAACCATTATTATTGAAAACAAGTATGAAAGCAGTTATCTACGCAAGAGTCAGTTCAGTCACAGATAGACAGAACACAGAAAGACAGGTTAAGGATCTAATGGACTATGCTTCCTATATGAACTATGATGTAGTCCAAGTATATGAGGAGAAGATAAGTGGAGCAAAGAAGAATTCCGATAGGGCAGTCCTTCAAGAGTCCATTGACTATTGCATAGATAATAAGATAGACATTCTCCTTTGTAGTGAGTTAAGTCGAATAGGTCGTTCATCGTTTGAGGTCTTAGAGACCGTGAAGAAGTTAATCGACAATACGGTTAATCTATATTTACAGAAGGAGAAGATGACTCTATTGGATGACAATGGAAAGCCGAGTATCTTCGCTCCTATAATGATTGCAACATTATCCTGCGCCGCACAACTTGAACGAGAGAACATCCAATTCCGTTTGAATAGTGGCAGAAGGTTGTATGTCGAGAGAGGAGGTCAATTAGGTCGGAGGGTTGGTTCTGTCAAGACAAGGGAACAGAAAGAACAAGAGTACAAGGATGTCCTTACTTATCTACGGAAGGGATATAAGGTTAAGGATACAGCCAAACTAACTAACAAGAGTGAAAAGACGGTTAGTCGATTAAGAAAAGAGTTCTGCCTATAATAGGTGGAACTCTTTTTTATATCCTTATCTACGAAACGGATCTCGTCGTATCCCTGAACTTTCCTCTTTTAGAAAATGGGAAAGTAGGAATCGGATCTAACAGTGAGAACGATCGTCAATGGTCAGGCTCCCTCTGTGTGATCAGGATTCTTCTTTCCTCTTTTAGAAAATAAGAAAGCACATAACAGGAACCCTCACCGATGATTGGGAGTATGAAAAGCGGACAAATAATGGAAACGGACAAAAAAGACAAATAAGTCTATCGCTATCTAAATTCCCTTCTTGAGAATGATGGACAATTTAGTCAAAGATTATTAAGTCCTCTAATATCGAATTATGGGTTGCTTCAGACGGGATACTGTATGTGGTTTCCTATTTTAGAAAAGAAGAAACTTATCTCCTGATCAACACAGCCGAAGACCAAGTGGTACTGAAGGAGGCTGATGATCATCTTTCTACTTTCCTATTTTGTAAAAAGGGAAAGTTCATACAGTTGGCGCCAAAGAATACTCCCACTTCTTCATTTTATATAAGTGGAAAGCGGGGCTAATCTCATGTTGTACCTGATTGGTACTTTGCCATCACAATTCTACTTCCAAAACATCCTAAGACCTTTGTAGATTAGGAATAGAAACAAGATAAACCATAACCAAGGGGAGACAAGAACATTCAGGCTCCAAAGAATCATCTCAATATTCTTGCGGAGGTTGAACTTAACCAACCCATCTATGTCTATGTAGAAGTAGTCATAGAGAGAATAAGGCTGTCCGTTATTAGCAGAGACTCCCTGAAGTACTTCTACAGACATACCTTTCCTATCAATATAGTAATAATCATGGGTCTGCTTCCCGTCCTGCACATACTCTACTCTGTGCATTTCCCCTCCTTCTACAATTCTTGGGTCATAGATAACCGAGTCTGCAAGGATGGTGTCAGGGAAAATGTACGCGCAGTACGGCTGTGTGAGATCCATCCACGCGTGTTTTAATTCTTCTCGCGCCTCTGCTCTCTCTTCTGTCCACTTTGGCTCTTCCATCCAATATGCATAGCTACGAGAATTACTAAAGGTTTTAACACATGCTGCGGCCAACAGGCAACATAGTAAGATGT
>Ga0247610_10007037_pt1 | contig 11583 bp, 8 predicted proteins | sample 174DNAGHGhighgp2_FD_193483 | JGI IMG/M metagenome (GOLD analysis project Ga0247610, IMG submission 193483) | Sheep rumen microbial communities from Palmerston North, Manawatu-Wanganui, New Zealand - 1742 DNA GHGhigh gp2 | ecosystem: Host-associated > Mammals > Digestive system > Stomach > Rumen ...
CCTCATCGTGAATCAGTTTGGCCAGATAGATCTTTCGCATCATGGCTGGCATCACATGTGAGTTCTCCAAGTGGAAATTGTCGTTAGGACCATAGAGGTTTGTCGGCATCACGGCAATATAGTTGGTACCGTATTGCAGATTATAACTCTCACACATCTTCAGACCCGCAATCTTTGCGATGGCATATTCTTCGTTGGTGTATTCCAGTGGAGATGTCAGCAGACAATCCTCCTTCATGGGCTGAGGTGCATTCTTCGGATAGATACATGTAGAACCTAAGAAAAGCAGTTTCTTTACACCGTGAGCGTATGCTTCAGAAATAACGTTGCACTGAATCTTCATGTTCATCATGATGAAGTCGGCACGATAGAGTGAGTTGGCCATGATGCCGCCTACAAAAGCTGCTGCCAGTACGACAGCATCGGGACACTCTTCATCGAAGAACCTTTTGACTGCAACCTGATCCGTGAGGTCGAGCTCCTTGTGACTGCGGCCCACAAGATTCGTATAACCACGCTGAAGGAGATTATTCCAAATAGCGGAACCCACAAGTCCGTGATGTCCCGCTACATATATCTTACTTGTCTTGTCTAAACTCATTCTTCCATCTGCGCTTTGATGAATAATTTCTTAACGAACTTCATGTCGTGCTGAACCATAATCTTAACGAGTTCTGGGAAAGAGGTCTTCTGAGGATTCCAGCCGAGTTTGGCTTTAGCCTTTGCAGGATTACCCAACAGCTGATCAACCTCTGCAGGACGGAAGTACTTCGGATCAACCTCTACCAAAGCCTTACCCGTAGCCTTGTCGTATCCCTTCTCGTCAACACCATCACCGCGCCACTCGAGTTCGATGCCTGCCTCCTTGAAGGCTAGGGTAGCAAACTCACGAACAGTATGATACTCACCAGTTGCAATCACGAAGTCATCGGGTTCTGGCTGCTGAAGAATCAGCCACATGCACTCGATATAGTCTTTGGCATAACCCCAGTCGCGAAGTGAGTTCAGATTACCCAGATAGAGTTTGTCCTGATACCCCTGGGCGATACGGGCAGCGGCCAACGTGATCTTTCGTGTTACGAAGTTCTCACCGCGACGCTCACTCTCATGGTTGAAGAGAATACCATTGCAGCAGTACATGCCGTAAGACTCGCGGTAGTTCTTCATGATCCAGAAACCGTAGAGTTTGGCTACTGAATAGGGGCTACGGGGATAGAACGGGGTCGTTTCGCTCTGAGGAACTTCCTGTACCTTGCCGTAAAGTTCGGAAGTTGAAGCCTGATAGATGCGACAAGTCTTCTCAAGACCGCAGATGCGTACAGCTTCCAGCAGACGGAGTACTCCTGTGGCATCGACATCGGCTGTATACTCAGGCACATCGAACGAGACCTTTACATGACTCTGAGCTGCGAGGTTGTAGATTTCTGTCGGACGCGTCTCGCCGATAATGCGAATCAAAGAAGAAGAATCCGTCATATCTGCCCAATGCAGATTAACCAGACGGGCCTTCTTCATATCTCGCACCCACTCATCGAGATAGAGGTGCTCGATACGTCCTGTATTAAAAGATGAGGAACGGCGTAAAAGGCCGTGAACCTCGTAACCTTTCTCAATTAAGAATTCTGCCAGGTATGAGCCATCCTGGCCTGTAATACCTGTAATAAGAGCAACTTTTTTATTATCCATATTTATTTAGTTTTCACCAGAGAACTGCTTAATGCGCTGTTCTTCTGAAAGTTTGCAAATTAAGAGCGTGTCGTTGTTTTCTGCTACGATATAGCCGTCAAGTCCCTGAATAACCACTTTCTTTTCCTGTGTCGTGTGAATAATACAGTTGTGGCTTTCGAAGATTGCGATGTTCTGCCCGATACAGGCATTGCCGTATATGTCCTTCTTGCTTTGTATCTGAAGGGAACCCCACGTGCCGAGATCGCTCCAGCCGAAGTCGGCAGGACAGACGAATATCTCTTCGGCTTTCTCCATAATGGCATAGTCGACGGAGATGTTATCGCATTCAGGGAATAAGCGGTTGATCTCTTCCTGTTCTTTATCTGTACCGTAGACGGGAAGCAGCGATTCGAACAGCTTCGCCATTGAGGGCTGATAAACGCGGAATGCGTTGACGATGGTGTTGATGTTCCAGATAAAGATGCCCGCATTCCAGAAATAGTTGTTCTTTTTAATATATTCGTTTGCTGTCTCCAGATTAGGCTTCTCGCGGAAAGAGTCTACTCTGAAGATTTCTTTGTTGCGGAGTGAACTGGTACTTAAGTCTGCCTGAATATAGCCATAGCCTGTTTCCGGACGATTGGGCTTCATGCCCAAGGTGACAATAGCGTCGGTCTCACCAGTGAAAACCATACATTCTTTGATGACCCGTTGGAATTCGGCCGGATTCGTCACGATATGGTCGCTTGGAGTAACGACAACGTTGGCCTTGGGGTCTTTCGACTTGATACGCCAGCTGACATAAGCGATACAGGGAGCCGTGTTACGGCGACAGGGTTCACAAAGGATGTTGGAGGAAGGGATGTCAGGCAGTTGCTCTTTTACGATGTCTGAATATTTCTGATTCGTCACGACCCAGATGTTCTCGGGCTTTACCAGATTGCCGAATCTCTCGACTGTCAACTGGAGCAATGTCTTCCCAACGCCCAAAACATCAATGAACTGTTTCGGATTCTCCGCTGTACTCATCGGCCAGAAGCGACTGCCTACGCCGCCTGCCATAATAACCAGATGATTGTTTGTCTTCGCCATAATGTGAATTGATGATAATAATGTGCAAAGATATGCAATTCTTTTAAGAAAAAAGAATTTTTAAGCGAAATAATTGCATATTATATCTTAATTCTGCTTCTTTTTCTTCATCCAGGTCTTTACGGAGAAGTAAACAACCGCAAGAACGAGCAATGCCAAGATGATAATCTTGATGTATTCCGCATATTCGCTGATCTTGTCGTTGAGCTGCTCTTCTGGCACAATGGCGTGCAGATACCAGCCTAATGCTGCCAATACACTATGCCAGCCTCCTGCACCAATCGTGGTGAAAAGCAGAAACTTGCCGTAGTTCATCCGAGCTAGTCCTGCAGGGATGGAAATCAAGTGGCGGATGACTGGGACGAATCGCCCCGTCAACGTAGCGGCAACACCGTGATCGTCAAAGTATTTCTCACTTCGCTCGACCTTTTCCTGGTTGAGCAGACACATCTTTCCCCATTTGCTGTTGGCAAACTTATAGACGACTGGGCGCCCCACGTAGAGGGCGACGAAATAGTTGATACTGGCACCGATGTCAGCTCCCAATGTAGCGAAGAGGACAACGAGAAAAACGTTCAGCGAACCGCTGGCAGCATGATAGGCGGCTGGTGTGACAACAAATTCTGACGGGATCGGCACAACTGTACTTTCCAGAAGCATCAGAATGAAAATAGTGGGATACCAACCTAAACTGTTTAATATATTTGTAATAAAACCCATAATTATCTATGTTCGAATTTTTTAACCAAATAGTCATAATATTCCGAAGGCTTCATACCTTCAGGGAATAGAAAACCGAGTACCAGCCTGGCTTCCTTAGGATTCTTTTCTGAACCGAGTTTTACGTATTGCAGAAATTCCTTCTTTTTGTGCAGATCCATACAGCAGAGTGCCATGTACGAATAACCGTCTTTCCAATCTGCTTTGGCATGCTTCAGAAAAGGCTTCAGAAGGAGATATGCCGGATACACATAATGGTTATCATAAAGGGATACAATAATCCGCAAGATGGCGTGCGGGGCATTGTTGCATAATTTGAGGGCATTTTTGAATGCTTCCTCAGCTTCTTGACTACGTTTATTTGCCAGCAGGATATGTCCTCGGATAATCTCCATGTTGACGTGATCACAATCCAGATCCTTCGTCTTGTCGATATAACTGACGGCGCGATCGGGATCGTGAAGCTCGCTAAAGGTGAAGGATAGCTCCTGATAGATTTCGGTCATATAGGGAGAATCGCCGTTGGCCAGTTTCTCGGCCTGTTGCAGCACCTTGGCTGCTTCTTCGAATCGTCCGAGATTGACGAGGCAGGTTCCTTGATGCAAGTAGCCGAACTCGTCGTCCTCCAATATTTGAGAATAACGCTGATAGTAGGTGAGTGCCGATTCGTAGTTCTCGAGATTATAGAGGCTGTTGGCTTTTGACAGCACACTGTCGGGATCATTGGGATCGATGGCGATAGCATATTCGCTGCTGGTGATTGCCGACTGATAGTCTTCGTTCATGAACTGGGCGCTTGCTAATGCAATCCAATAGCGGGTGGAGTAGGGGTCGTGATCAATCAACTCGTTGAAGATACGCTCGCTATCCTTGTATTTGCCGAGTCCGAAGAGCGTGCGGGCCATCAGTTCCTTGAAGTCGTCGGAGTCATCGCCTTGCGAACGGGCTACCCATTCGAAAGCCTTATTGAAACAATTGTAGTCGAAAAAGAGACTGGCGACATCATAGACATAATCCATGAGTTCGTCGGACTCCATTTCCTTCATCTGTTCACGGAACAGTTCGTCAGCCTCTTCAACCTTTTCTTCGGCAATCAGAATCTCTCCTTTGAAATAGAGGGCTTCCAGATGATCTACAGCTTCCATCCGTTCTGCATAGGCTCTCGCGTTGTCGAAGTCGTGTCGGGAGAGTGCCTCGCGGGCTTTGTAAAGCAACGGGCCTACGGCATCTGGGTTGTATTCCATAGCGAGGTTGATAGCGGCGTCGGCATCAGCCATTTTCCCGTTATACTGGTAATAGTCAGCAATGTCAGCCAAATCATCGGCATCCATATAGATAGGCTGCCCAGACTTGACTGACGCTTCGTATTGCTTCAGGAGTTTCTGAAACCCCTTGCTCTTGAAATACTCCTCGTTATCGGTCATTATCAAACTTTAAGTCCTACGGTCTTATTGAAGACTGGCTTCTCTGGTGTGGAATCTGAGTCGGGCGTAAAGTATCCGATACGCTGGAACTGCAGATAAGTAAGCGGTTTCATGGCTGCTGCGTAAGGCTCGATATAGCAGTCTTTCAGAACGCTCAGCGAGTTGGGGTTGATCATCTGCTTCATTGCCGTGACGGCATCGCAGTTCTGGGCTTCACGGATGGCTGCCAATTCGTCGCGAGGATTCTCTACCTTCCAGAGGCGGTCGTAGAGACGAACCTCAGCCTTGACGGCGTGTTCGCAACTCACCCAATGAAGCGTCTTTCCCTTGATCTTCCTGTTGGAACCGGGCAGACCGCTTCTCGACTCGGGATCGTAGGTACAGTAGATGGTCGTCACATTGCCGTTCTCATCTTCGTCGCAGGGGTGTTCCTCGTCACACTTGATGATATAGGCATTCTTCAGACGAACCTCCTTGCCGGGAGCCAGACGCATGAATTTCTTCTCGGCTTCTTTCATGAAGTCATCGCGCTCGATCCAGAGTTCACGGCTGAATTCTATCGTATGAGTGCCGTCAGCTTCGTTCTCGGGATTATTCACAGCGGTCAGCTGCTCTACCTGTCCTTCGGGATAGTTGGTAATCACCACTTTCACAGGATTCAGAACGGCACTTACGCGGATAGCTCTGCTGTTGAGGTCGTCGCGGACTGCGCTCTCCAGGAGGGCCATGTCGTTCAGGGCATCGATCTTCGTGTAGCCGATCTTGTCGATGAAGTTGACGATACTCTCGGGACTGTAGCCACGACGGCGGAAACCGCAGATGGTCGGCATTCGGGGATCATCCCAGCCGCTGACGAGCTTCTCGTTCACCAATGCCAGCAGATTACGCTTCGACATCAGCGTATAGTTCAGGTTCAGTTTGTTGAACTCCGTCTGACGGGGGCGGTTATCTTCGATATTGTCTGTTTCGCCCTTCCACTCTTTCATCCAAGTGACAAAGAGGTCGTAGAGAGGACGATGCTCTACAAACTCAAGGGTACACCACGAGTGGGTTACACCCTCGAGATAGTCGCTCTGTCCGTGTGTGAAGTCATACATCGGATATGCGTTCCATTTGTTACCTGTGCGAATATGGGGAATGTTGAGCACACGATAGATCAGGGGATCGCGGAACAGCATGTTCGGATGGGCCATATCGATCTTTGCGCGCAGCACGAGTGTGCCCGGCTCACATTTACCGCTGTTCATAAACTCAAAGAGCTTGAGGTTTTCTTCTACAGGACGGTCGCGATAGGGACTATTGGTTCCCGGACTCGTGGTCGTTCCCTTCTGCTGGGCTATTACCTCGGAACTCTGCTCGTCGACGTAGGCGCGTCCCTGCTGGATGAGCCAGACGGCAAAGTCCCACAGCTCCTGGAAATAGTCGCTTGCATAGTAGACGTTGGCCCACTGGAACCCGAGCCACTTGATATCGTTTTCGATGCTTTCGATGTATTCCGTGTCTTCTTTGATGGGGTTTGTATCGTCGAAGCGGAGGTTACAGATACCACCGTATTTCTTGGCCAGACCGAAGTCGATGGCGATGGCCTTAGCGTGGCCGATATGCAGATAGCCGTTGGGCTCTGGCGGAAAACGTGTCTGGAATCTGCCGCCGTTCTTACCTGCCGCAAGGTCGTCCTTCACCTTCTGTTCTATGAAACTTACGGATTTCTTCTCCTCACTTACATTTACATTTTTCTCTTCCATATTGTATAGCTATAATTATCTGGGTGCAAAATTACACATTTTTTCTGAGAATCCTGCTATTATACCTTATTATTTAATTCCGCGCTGGTTGAGTGCCCGTGCATATTTGCTGGCATTCCTCAGGTGCTCCTGGTAGGTGGCAGCAAAGTTGTGGGTGCCCGAGAAGTCTTCTTTGGCACACATATACAGATAGTTGTGGTCCACGCGGTTCAGCACGGCATCGATCCCTGCAACTGAAGCAATCTTGATCGGTCCGGGAGGCAGACCTGTATTACGATAGGTGTTATACGGATTGTCGATCGTCAGCATGTTGTGATAGATACGCTTCAGCGCAAAATCCTTCAGTGCGAACTTGATCGTCGGGTCAGCCTGTAAAGGCATCCCGGTCTTCAGTCGGTTCAGATACATGCCTGCGATCATCGGCTTCTCCCCATTGTTGGCGGTTTCTTCGTCGATGATGCTGGCCAAGGTGCACACTTCATTCGGGGTGAGTCCTATCGCCCGGGCTTTGGCCTGGCGGTCGGCGTTCCAGAAGTTGTCGTGCTCTTTCTGCATGCGCTTCATCAGATTGTCGAGCGACGTGTTCCAATAGACCTCATAGGTGTTGGGCACAAATACGCAGACGATGGTTGCTGTATCGTAACCTTGTTTGGCACAGTATGATGAGTCGCGCAGCAGAATGGCTGTCGTCGTACTGTCCAGCATCAGCTTGTGAGAGAGCGAGGCCGCCAGCCGGTCTGTCGTCCTACTTTCGGGAATCGTCAGCTTGACGGGCTCCTGTAAACCGTTCTTCAGATGGCGGAACACCGTCACGGTGCTCTCCCCGGGCCGGATGGCGAAACGCCCGGTTCTGATATGCTCGTCATATCCCGTGTGCCGTGCAAGAACCCTGAACGTCGTGATGGTGCGGCCTGATGCGAAGGGCGAGAATTTGGCCGACAGGGAGTCCAGGTTGTCGTTGGTGTCGATATACACGTATTCTGTCTTCCCGGAATCGGAGAAGCTGCCCACAAAGTAGTAGACAAACGTGCCGATTATTCCTGCCAGACAGAGCACTGCGACGACCAGATAATAATTCTTTTTGCTTCTATTCATCATCATAACCATGAAAAATTGCTGCAAAGATACAAAAAACTCTCAACTCATAACTCTTAATTCTAACTTTTTTGTATCTTTGTACCAAAATATTTGGATATGAAATTAAAGTTTACCATACATTACGGCACTCAATGGGGTGAAAACCTCGTTGTGATGATGACGTACAGAAGTCAGGACCGCACGGAGAAAATCAGAAAACTTCTCATGACGACTGCCGACGGGTGGCAATGGGAACTGGAGACTTCGGCCATCGAGTCAAGGCAGCATCCGATAACCTCTTTCTCCTATTATTATCAAGTGGAAGATGCCGACGGCCAAGTGTTGCGGCGTGAGTGGGATGCGGTGCCACGTGTCTACTGCTTCGATTCCTCGAAAAACTATATCCTCGCCGACCAATGGCGCGAGATCCCGCTGCAGTATCATCTCTACAGCAATGCCTATCTGACGACGCAGCTGATGCCGCATGGCGAGCGGGTAGAAGCACTCAGGGTGCCGCTCTATCGGAAGACGATCCTTTTCCGCGTGTCAGCGCCCCAACTGCAGCGCGGACAGTCGGTGGCCGTCATCGGCAGCCATCCTGCTTTGGGCAGTTGGAATCCCGCCCGTTATCTCCGGATGGAGTATCTGGGACGTTTCGACTGGCTGCTCTCGGTGAATGTCGACGCCATCCCGTTGCCCATAGAATATAAATATGTGATCGTCGACGACCAGACCCATACGTTGCTTACGTGGGAAGAGGGCGACAACCGCACGACGGAAGGTCTGATTCCTTCCGAACAGCCGGCCGGTATCCCCGACGGAACTGTCCTGGTGGCCTATGGTGAGAATCTTCGTATCAAGGAGCGCACTTGGCGCGCGGCTGGTGTCGTGGTGCCGGTATTCTCGTTGCGCAGCGAGCATTCCTACGGTGTGGGCGACTTCGGCGACTTGCGCCGGATGGTCGACTGGGCAGTTGCCACAGGCATGAAGTTCATTCAGGTGTTGCCTGTCAACGATACGTCGGTCGCGCATACCTGGAGCGATTCTTATCCCTATAACATCGTGTCGGCTTTCGCCCTTCACCCGCAGTATCTCGACCTCGAGGCCCTCGGCTCGTTGAGAAAGAAGGACCGGATGACGGCCTATCGGCGCCAACAGCAGGAACTGAATGCATTGGGCTATAGCGACTACGTAGCTGTGGAGCGCGTAAAGACGGCTTATGTGCAGGAATCGTTTGCTGAAAGGGGCAAGAGCGTGCTCGAATCGAAGGAGTTCAAGACCTGGTTCGACGATAATGCCGATTGGCTGGAGTCATACGCCCAGTGGGCAGTCAGCCATGCGGGCGAGGCGATGTCTGTCAGTCTGGTCTATTACATCCAGTATCACCTCCATCTGCAACTGAAGGCTGCAGCCGATTATGCCCGTCAGAAGGGTGTCGTCATCAAAGGCGATGTGCCCATCGGCGTCAATCGCGACAGCGCCGAGACCAGTCTCCATCCGAAGCTCTTCCACCTGAAAGCGCAGACGGGTGCCCCGCCAGATGCGTTCTCGCAGAATGGTCAGAACTGGGGCTTCCCGACGTATCGGTGGGGCAAGGAACTGACGGCCTGGTTCCGTCGCCGCTGCCGTTGGATGGAGCAATACTTCGATGCGATCCGTATCGATCATGTACTGGGTTTCTTCCGCATCTGGGAGATTCCGGGCGATGCGGTATTCGGGCTCTTGGGGCATTTCTCCCCGGCACTCCCGATGACCGTCGGCGAGATTGAGTACTTCGGTCTCTCGTTCCGCAAGGATCTCTTCACCCGTCCGTTTATAAACGACCGCGTGCTCGAACGGCTGTTCGGCATTCATGCGGCCTATGTGAAGGAGCATTTCCTGATTCCGCGCGGTTATGGTCTCTACGACCTGAAGGCTGAATACGATACGCAGCGGAAGGTGCGCAGGCATTTCGAGGGACTGGGTGATGAGAACAGTCTCTGGATTCGTGACGGGCTCTATCGGCTCATCAGCGGGGTGCTCTTCCTCGAAGATCCCGAACAGCCTGAGATGTATCACCCGCGCATCGGGGTCTACAACGAGCCTGTCTACGATGCACTGACGGCCGAAGAGAAGGATGCCTTCATGCGGCTCTACAACAATTACTATTACCAGCGTCATAATCTCTTCTGGGGCAGCCAGGCGCTCAAGCGGCTCTCTGAGACCTTCGGACAGACGCGGATGCTCTGCTGTGCGGAGGATCTGGGCATGTTGCCCGACTGCGTGCAACCCGTGCTCGACCAACTGCGCATCCTGACGCTCGAGATCCAGTCGTTGCCGAAGGAGACCGGCTTCGAGTTCACCCATCTCGACGGTAATCCTTATCGCAGTGTTGCAACATTCTCTACTCACGACATGTCGCCCTTACGGCTGTGGTGGGAGGAAAGTCCCGAACGCACACAGCGCTACTACGTCTCGATGCTTCAGAAGCAGGGCCGCGCTCCCGAACACCTGCCTGCTCATCTGGCCGAGGAGATTATTGCCCGCCATCTCTATTGCCCCTCGATGCTGTGTCTGCTCTCCCTGCAGGATTGGCTGGCTATGGATACGGAGCTGCGCTCGAAGCGTGTCCGCGAGGAACGCATCAATGTGCCCAGCGATCCTTACAACCATTGGAAGTATCGCATGCATATCACCATCGAGGAACTGCTGAAGGCCGAGCGATATAATAATAAGGTACGCACGATGATAACACGCAGTAAAAGGTAAATAATTATGTATTCAACATATATCTTCGATCTCGACGGCACGCTGCTCGATACACTCGGCGACTTGGCTGCCTCTACGAATTATGCATTGCGTACGCATGGCTTGCCTGAACGCTCGGTTGATGAAGTGCGACGCTTTGTCGGCAACGGTGTCAGGTTGCTGATGCAACGCGCTGTACCCCAGAATTTTGATGCGCAACACTTTGAGGAAGTATTTAATACATTCCGCCAGCACTATATGGCGCATTCGCTCGACACCACTAAACCTTACGCAGAAATCGAAAAGACGCTTAAGACGTTTAAGACGCGAGGCGCCCGTCTGGCGGTCGTGAGCAATAAGATGATGGCGGCCACACAGGAACTTTGTCAGTATTTCTTTCCGGATACAATCGAGGTAGCCATCGGTGAAAACGAGGCCGCAGGCATCCGGAAGAAACCCGCCCCCGACACCGTCTTTGAGGCGCTGCGGCAGCTGGGAGTAGGGAAGGAGGGAGCCGTCTACGTGGGCGACAGCGATGTCGATATCCTGACGGCGCGTAACAGCGGGCTGCCTTGTATCTCTGTGCTCTGGGGCTTCCGCGACCGCGATTTCCTGATACAACACGGAGCAGAGACCCTGATCTCCGCTCCGTCTGAATTGTTGCTGTTCTAGCCTTTGCTCCGCAAGGCGCCCAAGCCGCTCTCGATGGGGTTATAACTGCTGCAGTCTTGCAATGTATTTCCCCAGGATGTCAAACTCCAGGTTGACAACCGTTCCCACCTTGATATCGCAGAAATTAGTGTGCTCGAATGTATAGGGGATGATGGCCACCTGAAAGGTGTTCGACGTCGGATTGCAGACGGTCAGACTGACGCCGTTCACGGTTACCGAACCTTTATCCACGGTGAAATAGCCCTTCTTCGCCATCTCCCGGTTCTCGGGATATTCGAAGGTGAAATAGGGCGAACCGTCGGCATCTTCCGTCGCGACACACTTGGCGGTCTGGTCAACGTGCCCCTGAACGATGTGCCCGTCCAGACGGCCGTTCATCAGCATCGAGCGCTCTACGTTCACCTTGTCGCCCACCTTCAGCAGTCCCAGGTTCGTGCGGTCGAGCGTCTCTTTCATCG
>Ga0247610_10007038_pt1 | contig 11582 bp, 7 predicted proteins | sample 174DNAGHGhighgp2_FD_193483 | JGI IMG/M metagenome (GOLD analysis project Ga0247610, IMG submission 193483) | Sheep rumen microbial communities from Palmerston North, Manawatu-Wanganui, New Zealand - 1742 DNA GHGhigh gp2 | ecosystem: Host-associated > Mammals > Digestive system > Stomach > Rumen ...
CACCATGTAGATGGGGTTATAGCTCAGCTGGGAGAGCGCCTGTTTTGCACGCAGGAGGTCAGCGGTTCGATCCCGCTTAGCTCCACCATTATTTAATAATTATTTATTACAGAATTATTAAAGAGATCTTTGAAAATTAGATAAAATTAGTCGAATTAGAATTAAAAGGTTAAGGAAAAAAGGGCGCACAGTGGATGCCTAGGCACTAGAAGGCGAAGAAGGACGCGACGAACGGCGAAACGCCACGGGGAACTGTAAGTAAGTAATGATCCGTGGGAATCCGAATGGGCAAACCCAGTATGTAGAAGACATACTATGCGAAAGCAGGCGAGACCACCCGAATTGAAATATCTTAGTAGGGTGAGGAAAAGAAAGTAACAACGATTCCGAAAGTAGTGACGAGCGAAATTGGAGGAACCTGATACACTTTAATTTATGAATTGATATGTGAACGATTTGAAAAAGTCGGGCGAAGAAGGTGAAACCCCTGTAATGGAAATCGATTTATAAATGGTGTACGAGAAGTACGGCGGGACACGAGAAACCTTGTCGGAACGAATAATGAGGACCACCTCATAAGGTTAAATACTCTCTAGTGACCGATAGTGAACCAGTACCGTGAGGGAAAGGTGAAAAGAACCCCGGGAGGGGAGTGAAAAAGAACCTGAAACTGTGTGCTTACAAGAAGTCAGAGCGCGTTTATGCGTGATGGCGTGCCTTTTGTAGAATGAACCGGCGAGTTACGTTATTTAGCGAGGTTAAGTTTAGAGAAACGGAGCCGAAGCGAAAGCGAGTATTAACGTGCGATAAGTTAAGTGACGTAGACCCGAAGCCTGGTGATCTATCCATGAGCAGGTTGAAGCGATGGTAAAACATCGTGGAGGACCGAACTATAGCCTGTTGAAAAAGGCCTGGATGACTTGTGGATAGCGGAGAAATTCCAATCGAACTGGGCAATAGCTGGTTCTCCCCGAAATAGCTTTAGGGCTAGCGTTTACAAAAAGTTTTTGGAGGGTAGAGCACTGAATGGTAGATGGTCCCACCTCGGGATACTGACATCAATCAAACTCCGAATAATCAAAAACATGGTAAGCAGTCAGACTTGTGGGCGAGAAAGTTCATGGTCAAAAGGAAAACAGTCCAGACCGCCAGATAAGGTCCCAAAATGTATGCTAAGTGGAGAAGGATGTTGAGATGCATAAACAACCAGGATGTTGGCTCAGAAGCAGCCATCATTAAAAGAGTGCGTAATAGCTCACTGGTCGAGTGACTCAGCGCCGAAAATGTACCGGGGCTAAGCATACTACCGAAGCTGCGGAATTGTGCGAATAACACAATTGGTAGGGGAGCGTTCCATATTGGATGAAGGAAGATCGAGAGGACTTCTGGACGATATGGAAGTGAGAATGCCGGTGTAAGTAACGATAAGACAGGTGAGAATCCTGTCCGTCAAAAACCCAAGGTTTCCAGGGGAAGGTTCGTCCGCCCTGGGTAAGTCGGGACCTAAGGCGAGGCTGAAAAGCGTAGCTGATGGACATTTGGTTTATAATCCAGAACTACTTACAAGAACGAAGGAGGGACGGATGAGGCTAGGCAGGGCCAATTAGTGGATTTTGGTCAAGATATCAAGGAAGGGATGTAGGCAAATCCGCATCCTAAAGATAGATATCGAGGTAACGCTGTACGAAGTCATAGTTCCAAGAAAAGCTTCTAAGTATATGTTGTAAGTACCCGTACCGTAAACCGACACAGGTGGGTAGGAAGAAAATTCTAAGACGCGCGAGAAAACCCTTGTTAAGGAACTCGGCAAAATGACCCCGTAAGTTAGCGATAAGGGGGACTGATAGAGATATCAGTCGCAGAGAAGAAGCCCAAGCAACTGTTTAACAAAAACACAGGTTTATGCAAAACCGTAAGGTGAAGTATATGAGCTGACGCCTGCCCGGTGCTGGAAGGTTAAAAGGAGGAGTTAGGAAACGAAGCTCCGAATTGAAGCCCCAGTAAACGGCGGCCGTAACTATAACGGTCCTAAGGTAGCGAAATTCCTTGTCAGGTAAGTTCTGACCCGCACGAAAGGTGTAATGTCTTTGGGCGCTGTCTCAACAAGGGGCTCGGTGAAATCATATTAACGGTGAAAATGCCGTTTACCCGCGATCAGACGGAAAGACCCCATGGAGCTTTACTGTAGCTTGATATTGATACTTGGCATTTGATGCACAGGATAGGTGGGACACTAAGAGATTAGCACTTTGGTGTTGATGGAGTGGACGTTGGGATACCACCCTTCAAATGTTGAGCGTCTAACTAGTGTAAGTGGATTACAAAGGACAGTGTCAGGTGGGCAGTTTGACTGGGGCGGTCGCCTCCTAAAGAGTAACGGAGGCGCTCGAAGGTTCCCTCAGAATGGTTGGAAATCATTTGAAGAGCGTAAAGGCATAAGGGAGCTTGACTGTGAGAGAGACAACTCGAACAGGGACGAAAGTCGGACTTAGTGATCTTGCGGTACTATGTGGAAGGGCCGTGACTTAACGGACAAAAGCTACCCTGGGGATAACAGGCTGATCATGCCCAAGCGTTCACAGCGACGGCATGGTTTGGCACCTCGATGTCGGCTCGTCGCATCCTGGAGGTGGAGAAGCTTCCAAGGGTTGGGCTGTTCGCCCATTAAAGCGGCACGCGAGCTGGGTTCAAAACGTCGTGAGACAGTTTGGTCCCTATCTATCGTGGGCGTTGGAAATTTGAAGAGAGCTGTCCTTAGTACGAGAGGACCGGGATGGACATATCACTGGTGTATCAGTTGGCCTGCCAGGGCCATGGCTGAGTAGCTATATATGGAAAGGATAAACGCTGAAAGCATCTAAGCGCGAAGCCTCCTCTAAGATGAGATTTCCCAATTAGTAAGATCCCTTATAGACTATGAGGTTGATAGGCTGGGAGTGGAAGTATAGTGATATATGGAGCGGACCAGTACTAATAGATCGAGGACTTAACCTTAAATAATAAGACTAAATTTTATCTAATTTTCAAAGAAAAGGTCTGGTGGCGATAGCAAAGTGGTCACACCTGTTCCCATACCGAACACAGAAGTTAAGCACTTTTACGCCGATGGTAGTACGCTTCGAACGTGCAAGAGTAGGTAGTTGCCAGGCTCTCTCTTTGATATAATATATATGCTTGCTTAGCTCAGTTGGTTAGAGCACCTGACTGTTAATCAGGGTGTCGAAGGTTCAAGTCCTTTAGCGAGCGCCATTAACTGGCCCGTTGGTGAAACGGTTAACACACATGCCTTTCACGCATGCATTTATGGGTTCGAACCCCGTACGGGTCACCAGTTTAAGAATCAAGTTTCAGGATAAACTGAAACTTTTTTTGTTAACAGATTAATATATAATTAAAAAAGACAATCTTGTTTGATTGCCTTTTACTTATTATGTACTTTATTATAATAATTTTTGATAGCTTGGAATGATTGAGTAGTAAGATCATGTTCAAGCTTACATGCATCTTTTGCAGCAACTTCACTATCTACACCTAATTCAATAAGAATTTGTGTTAGAAGTATATGTCTTTCATATATCTTTTGAGCAACTTCCATGCCACTATCAGTTAAATGAAGGTGATTATGCTCATCTATATCAATATATCCGCCTTCCTTAAGCTTTTTTAAAGCTATAGAAACACTTGGCTTTGAGAAATTTAATTCATTTGCAACATCTATTGCATGTACATCTTTTTGCTTTGTTGAAAGCATTAAAATAGCTTCTAAATAGTCTTCACCAGATTCAAGTAGATTCATACGATAAACCCTCCTACTTATATTTATTTTGATTATAACATTAAAAGTTTATTTTATCAATTAGTTAAAACAAACTAAATATATAATAACATAAAATCAATTAGAATTATAAAAGTATTTTTGTCCAAAATTTCACATAAAAAAAGACTATTTAAATCTTTAAAAAAAATATGCTTAATGGTATAATCTATAAAGTACTAAAAAGGTATTTATTAGGAGTTTTTTTATGCGCTTAAGTGATTTATTATTCAAATTTGATCAATCATCTATACTTTTTCAAATCTTAGATAATGCGAAAAATAATTCGGATGCATATGTTACTATAAAAGAAAAGGAAAATGGCTTTTTTGTTGAACCAACTAATCTATTTATAGAAGTATTTAAAGCACAAAAGATTGATATTACAATCAAATCTGATTATTCTTTAAAATCAGGACAATGTGGTTGTCTACAATTTTTAAAACAACATTCATGCATTCATCTAACTGCAATCTATGCTTTTGGTTTAGCTTTAATTAATAGAGCTGAATTTGATAAAGAAGTAAGCAAATATGAAAGAAAAAAACAAGGTGCCTTCCATCAAGCAATCTTAGAAAAACTTGCTGATGATATTAAGGTATCAAACCCATATTTTGGTCAAATTCATTTAATTCCAGTAATAGAAGAAAATGATAGACAAAGCTATGATTTATCATTAAAAATAGGCTTTGATAAGGATTATGTCGTTAAATCTATTAAAGAATTTATCGATATTACTGAAAATAATATTGAATATACATACGGTCAAAAATTAACTTTTAGACATTCTTATGAATGCTTTGATAAGATATCTAAGCAATTCTATGATTTCTTAGAAACAATTGCACAAGATGATACTGATAAGAGTATTGTTATTCATAAAGCTCAGGTTTTAAGAATATTTGAAATATATGCTAATAATGTAATTTTTTATAAACAAAGAAATAAAGATAAAGCCTATGCTAGATTTATATATCCTACAACTATGGCATCAATTAAGCTAGATGATAATTATTTATCTATAGTTTCACCAGATAATTCTGAATTATTATTATCAGGTATTAATAATGCTTATTTTATTGATCAGGATAATATTTATCTTTATTCATATAAATCAAGAACTGAATCAAGATTATATAATTATTTATTTAAAGTAAATGGTTCATTAATAATTGATGTAGATTCTAATAAATTTATATCTGAAGTATTACCTTTAATTAAAAAAGATATTTCAATTGATAATGAATTCTATAATAAATATCCTATTCCTGATATTTCTGTTAATTCTTATTTATCATATGTTGATAATATCATGTATTTAAATCCAAAAATTAGCTGTGATGAACCATCAAGAAAAAGCCCTTATTTGAAGCAACTACTTGATGGTTACTTTAAGACAGTAGAAGGATATCAATTTGTACGTAATAAAGATAGAAAATACATGATTGAGGATTTAGGATTACAATATAAATTTTTAACAGATGACTTATCTAATCTTAAATCATTTGGTAATGTATATTTTGATGAAGATATGAAAGCTGTTAAGACAAAGAAATCTACTAAAACTAGAGTTTCTATATCTTATAATGTAGGATTACTTGAATTTAAATTCTCTAATGGTGAATTATCAGAAGAAGATATTCAAGCAATGTTAAAGGCATATCATGAAAAGAAGAAATTTATCAAGCTTAAGGATAATACTATTTTAGAAATAGATGAAGAATCCGCAAAAGAAATAGATGATTTTATGGAAGATTTTAATATTTCTATAAAAGATTTAAATAAGCCTATATCTAAACCATTAAATTACTTATTAAAGTTAGTTAATGGTGGAGACCCTATGGTAGATATGGATAATGATATAATTAGGATTATTAAAGAAATCCAAAATTATAAAAAGAGTAAATATTTACCAAAAGCCCCTTTAAATGATATTTTAAGAAATTATCAAATTGAAGGATATAGATGGTTAAAAACTTTATCTAACTTTGGATTTGGCGGTATTTTAGCTGATGATATGGGTCTTGGTAAAACATTAGAAGTAATATCATTCCTAGAAAGTGATGATAAAGCTATGCCATCACTAATTGTATGTCCTATGTCATTAGTTTATAACTGGGAAATAGAATGTGAAAAATGGAAATATCAAGCTCCTGTTAAATTAATTATAGGTCCATCTGATATAAGAGAAGAAATGATTAATAATATCAAGCCTGATGAAAAGATATTATATATAACATCATATGATTCATTAAGACGTGATATGAATATATATAAGGAAAGATTTAGATTTGTAATTGCTGATGAAGCACAATTCATTAAGAATCAATTTGCACAAAAGAGTGAAGCAATTAAATCTATTAAATCAGAGATTAATTTTGCACTTACAGGTACACCTATTGAAAATGGTCTTGCAGACTTATGGAGTATATTTGATTTCTTAATGCCAGGATATTTATCTAATTATTCACATTTTAAATCAAGATATGAATCTTTAATCGTACATGATGACGATGAGGCCTTAAATAATCTAAAGAAAAGAGTATCTCCTTTCATCTTAAGAAGAACAAAGAAAGATGTATTAAAGGATTTACCTGATAAGATTGAAGATTATTATTACTGCAAGATGGAAGATAAGCAAAAGGAAGTATATGACATTTATGTTGAAAAGCTAAAAGACGATTTGAAGAATGGTGGAAATAATGTATTAGCATTATTAACTAGATTACGTCAAATCTGTATTACTCCTGAGCTTATATTACAAGAACCATTTGAAAATACTAAGATTAATATGGCTGTTGATTTAATTAAATCAACAATTGAAGCAGGTCATAGAATATTAGTATTCTCTCAATTTGCACAATCATTTCCTATTATTTCTAAGGAATTAGATAATATGGGAATTAAGCATTTTATCTTAGATGGTCAAACAAAAGCTAAGGTTAGAATGGAAATGGTTTCTGAATTCAATTCTAATGATGATATAAAAGTATTTATTATATCACTTAAGGCTGGTGGTACTGGATTAAATTTAGTTGGTGCCGATATGGTAATTCACTTAGATCCATGGTGGAATTCATCAGCAGAAGCTCAAGCAACAGATAGAGCTTATAGAATTGGTCAAGAAAAGAATGTTACTGTTATTAAGCTTATTTGTAAGAATACAATTGAAGAAAAGGTTGTTAAACTTCAAGGTATTAAAAAAGAACTTGCAGAATCTATTGTTGTATCAGATGATGCTAAAAAGCCATTTAAGCTTACAAGAAATGATATTTTAGAATTATTAGAATAGTAAAAGCCCAGCAATGGGCTTTTATAATATATGGAGATATTATATGAATAAATTAATGTTTTTATCGGATTATATGGAAGGATGTCATCCTCTCGTATTAAAAAGATTAAATGAAACAAATCTAGAATCTAGTAGTGGCTATGGTACTGATATATATTCATTGGCTGCTAAAGAAAAAATAAATAAGATATTAAATGAAGATAATGACATATATTTTGTTTGTGGTGGTACACAAACAAATTTCATAGTAATAGATACTATCTTAAAAGGATATGAAGGAGTATTAACTATAGATACTTCACATATTGCAACACATGAAGCTGGCGCAATTGAATTTAGTGGTCATAAGGTTATAACACTTCCAAATATAAATGGAAAGATCAAAGCAGAAGATATAGATCAATATATGACAAACTTTTATAATGATACATCATATCCTCATATGGTAATGCCTAAAATGGTATATATATCATATCCAACAGAATATGGTACCATATATTCAAAAGAAGAGCTTATTAACATAAGAAAAGTATGTGATAAATATAATATGTATCTATATTGTGATGGTGCAAGATTAGCATATGGACTTAAAGCTTCATCAAATGAATTAACTTTTGCTGAATTCGCAAAATTTTTCGATGTATTTTATATTGGTGGTACTAAATGTGGACTTTTAATGGGTGAGGCTATAGTTATAAGAAATAATAACTTAAAGACTGGATTTTTTACATCAATTAAGATGCATGGAGGATTACTTGCAAAAGGAAGAATCTTAGGTATACAGTTTGATACATTATTTACTGATAATCTATATTTTAAGATTGGTACTTCTGCAATAGAATGTGCATCTATTTTAAAAGAAGGATTCAAAAAATTAAATTTAGTAGAATATATTAATTCTGATACAAACCAATTATTTATAATACTTGATAATAATAAGTATAAAGAATTAATCAAATATGTTGATGTAACATATTTTGGCACTTATGATAAAAATAATACAATTGTTAGATTTGTAACATCATGGGCAACTAAAAAAGAAGATTGTTATAAGCTTTTAGATATATTAGAAAAATTATAGGATGATATTCATCCTATTTTTCTTATTAAGAATTATTATCATTAGCATTGACTAACCTATTATTTATAAGTATAATGTAATCGAAAATAGTTCTTAATAGGAGCATTTTATGCAAAGACGTAATACAAATCAACGAATGGAAGTAGTACAAGCTCTAGAGTTTTTAGGACATGCTTCCACAGAAGAATTAATAGAGTATTTAGAAGAAAATAATGCTAAAGTTTCTTTAGCAACTATTTATAGAAATTTAAATACATTAGAAGAAGATGGAAAAATTAGAAAAGTAAAGCTTAAGGATTTAGATGTCTATGAAACAATAAAGAAAAGACATTTCCACTTTGTTTGTAATAAATGCGGGAAAATAAGTGATATTGATCCTAAATTTATATCAGTTGACGAACAAACATTTAAGCAACTAGATGTTTCAAACGTTTGTGATTATGATATGGTATTATATGGAATTTGTCATGATTGTGGACTTGAAATAAATAAAAAATAGATAAAGGAAGGTATTTTAAAGATGAAAAAGTATGTATGTAAGGTATGTGGATATGTATATGAAGGAGATAGTTTACCTGAAGATTTTAAATGTCCAGTATGTAAGGCTCCTGCTTCAAAGTTTGAAGAATTAACAGAAGTATCATTTGCATGTGAACATGAAGTTGGTGTTGCAAAGGATGCACCAGAAGATATTAAAGTAGATTTAAGACATAACTATGAAGCTGAATGTACTGAGGTTGGTATGTATTTAGCAATGTCTCGTCAAGCATATAGAGAAGGTTATCCTGAAATTGGTATGTATTTTGAAAAAGCAGCATTTGAAGAAGCTGAACATGCAGCTAAGTTTGCTGAATTATTAGGTGAGGTTTTATCTAAATCTACAGAAGAAAATTTAAAGGTTAGAGTATTAGCTGAATCAGGTGCAACTGCAGGTAAGCTTGACTTAGCTGTAAGAGCAAAGAAGCTTAACTTAGATGCAATTCATGACACTGTACATGAAATGGCTAAGGATGAAGCAAGACATGGTAAGGCATTTGATGCACTTGCAAAAAGATATTTCAATAAGAAGTAAAATATTAATTTAACGTGAGAAATACCTCACGTTTTCTTATTTAATCCCACATTATTCCCATAATCTTAAACTATAATTTAATTGTTTAAAGGAGTAATGTAATGAAAAAAATTAGTGTTATATGTGTAGCATTAGGAGCTATGTCATCAGTATTTTTATTAACAGGTTGTGATAAAGATTCTAAGATTATAGTTATTAATGAAAGCTGTACAAAAAATGATTCAAATGAGAATAATGAATCTTTAAAAGATTACATTCCTTTAACAGATTCAAGCTTGAATTATTATAATAATAGTTTATTTTTTTAGATTTATAATAAATTGCTTCGTTGAAGCAATTTTTTATTTTTCAATGATTTTATATTTCTTGAAAAAACTCTATTATTTTAATATAATAGAGTAGATTATTTTAAGAGGTGAATTATATGACAAATAAGGATTTAGCAGATTTAATATTTCCAAATATAAAATCTACAATTAAAGATTTAGAAGAAAGATATCCAGAAAGAAATTTAAATCCTAATGCAATGGTAACAAGATTTGCACCATCACCAACAGGATTCCTACATACAGGTTCATTATTTACATCATTAGTATCATATCGTTTTGCTAAACAAAGCGGTGGTGTTTTCTATATTAGACTAGAAGATACTGATACTAAGCGTGAAATTGAAGGTTCAGGTGCTGAACTCGTTAAACAATTAAAGGTATTTGGTGTAATACCTGATGAGGGATATATATCTGATACTGAAGAAAAGGGTAGTTATGGTCCTTATAAGCAGTCAAATCGTGCAGAAATTTATAATACTGTAATTAAGTATTTAATTGAGATAGGTAGAGCATATCCATGCTTTGCAACATCAGAAGAATTAGCAAAGTTAAGAGAAGAACAAACTGCAAGAAAAGAAATACCAGGATATTATGGTAAATATGCTATATATAGAGATTATCCAATTGATGAAGCATATAATAGAATAAAAAATGGAGATCCATATATTATTCGTTTTAAATCAATGGGTAATCATAATAATAAGATTGCATTCCATGATGAGATAAGAGGAGATTTAGAATTAACTGAAAACGATCAGGATATAGTAATCCTTAAGGGAGATGGTCTTCCTACATATCACTTTGCTCATTTATGTGATGATCATTTTATGCATACAACTGTTGTAACAAGAGGTGAGGAATGGTTACCATCATTACCAATTCACCTAGAATTATTTGATACATTAGGATTTAAACGTCCTCGTTATGCGCATTTCCCTGTAATTATGAAGGTTGATAATGGTGTTAGAAGAAAGCTTTCAAAAAGAAAGGATAATGAGGCAGCAGTAGAATTCTTCTTAAAGAGTGGATATCCTAAATATGGATTCATTGAATATTTATTAACAATCGCAAATTCTAATTATGAAGAATGGAGAGATCAAAATAAAGACAAGTCTTATAATGATTTCATGTTATCATTTGAAAAGATGTCATTAGATGGGGCTTTATTTGATTTAGAAAAGGTTGAATCTATTTCTAAAGAAAGAATGGCTTACCGTAAGGCAAGTGTACTTGCAGACGAGGTATTAGATTGGGCATCTATTTATGAACCTGAATTCGCAAATAGAATTAGTAGAAATAAAGAATTCTTTACAAGCATTTTAAATATTGAAAGAGAAAAAGAAAATCCTCGTAAGGATTATGCTAAGTACTCTGACATTTATCCTATTATTTCATTTATGTATAGTGATGTTTATGATTCAATTGATAAATCATCATTAGACCTTACTGTAAAGGTTGGTAAAAAAGATACTAAAGAAGTTAGCAAGGCTGTTGTTGTAGAATTCCTTAAGAAGTATATGGAAAACTACAATTTAGATGTAACTGAAGAAGAGTGGTTTGAAAATATGAAACAAATCGCTGAATCTATGAAATTTACATCTGATAGAAAAGCTTATAAGGATAATCCTGATGAATATTATGGACAAGTTGGTGATGCGGCAGGCTTTATAAGACTTGCAATCGCAGGAAGAAAGAGTACACCAAATATTTATTATGTTCAAAAAATATTAGGATATGATGAAGTATTAAGAAGAGTAAATGTAACAATTGATATTTTATCCAAATAATTTTTCTTGTAAAATTAATAAAATATGATATTATTATATATGCGTGATTAAAAACGCATATATATGTGGCCCATTGGTGAAATGGTTTAACACAGCGCCCTCTCAAGGCGTCATTTATGGGTTCGAATCCCGTATGGGTCACCAGTTTAAAAATCCAAGTTTTAGAGAAATCTAAGACTTTTATTTTTTTTTAAATATGTCACAAAT
>Ga0247610_10007042_pt1 | contig 11577 bp, 6 predicted proteins | sample 174DNAGHGhighgp2_FD_193483 | JGI IMG/M metagenome (GOLD analysis project Ga0247610, IMG submission 193483) | Sheep rumen microbial communities from Palmerston North, Manawatu-Wanganui, New Zealand - 1742 DNA GHGhigh gp2 | ecosystem: Host-associated > Mammals > Digestive system > Stomach > Rumen ...
AGGCAGTCCTTCGGATAGAGACGGTGAAGGTCGGTGAGGATGGACGCAAGAGCTGCCTTCTGGGCGGCGGTGCGGGTGTCCTTGGGTGTCTTGGCATCAGTGGCGACACCACCGACGTATACGACGCCGATGCTGTGGGCGTTGTGGTTGGTGCAGTGGGCACCGGAGAGGTCGGCATCGCGGCCGAGTTCAAGGGAGCCGTCGAGATGGATGACATAATGGTAGCCGATGTCGGAGAAACCACGCTTGAGATGCCAGCGGCGGATGTCGGCGACACTGTACTCCTTGCCTTCAGGGGTGGCGGTGCAGTGGACGATGATTTCGTTGATGGAACGGCGGGACTTTTTCAGGCGCACGGGGATGAGCTTCGCCATGGTGGCGGGACCAACGATGCCGTCGACGGTCAGGCCGTTGTCTTTCTGGAACTGCTTGACGCGCTCTTCGGTGAGTGGACCGAAGATGCCGTCGGGATATAGATGGAGGGCGATTTGGATTTGACGAACCATCTCGCCTTTTGAACCTTTTTTGTAATTCATGGGGATGATGGGGATTATGGGGATGATGGGGTGGATGGGAAGCAGCGGCCGAACTCGGCCACTGCGGAGAACGGGGAGGAGGGGGACTCTCAGATGGGAGGGGTTATCATACGTATGGGTCTTGGCCTGTGGCGTCGAGCCACTCGAAATCGGGGTCTTCTGAGGGGGCGGCGGCATTGTGCGCCCATACGGGCTTCTGTATGTCGGTGTCGTAGTAACACATTCCCTCGATGGGCTCCGACGGTCGGTCTGCGGTGGGACCCGCACCATACATGGCAGGCTGGTTGACGATGCGCTGCCAGTCGTCGTCGGTCTTTGTGACGATGTTGTCGGCGAGAGAGGCGATTTCCGTGGCTAGTTCACGTATTTCGTTTGCTATGGCGAGGATGTCCTCCGCGTCCTCGTTGATTTGTATCATGAGAGGAATGAGCGCGTTCTGGTCGGGCTGCTTCGCCACCTCCGCATACGTGTCGTAAGCGCCATCGACATTGTCGTCGGCAGAGATGAACTCCTGCGTGTCGGCGTCCCTGACGAAACCGTAGTATGCCTGTTGCCTTGCCTTCGCGACGAAGAGGACACCGCGCAGGAACGCGTAGGTCTTGTCTTCGAGGATGTATTCCTCGTTGAGCAGCGTCTCCAATGGTCGGTTGTGCAAAGTCTGGATGGCGAACCTTACGGAGCGCTCGTTGTCGATGATGGGGTTTTCGGACGCCTGTTCGTCGGTTGCGGTGTACTTTCCCGAATATCCCGCATCCTCCAGCGCCTGCTTGAAGCGCGAGACGTATGTGGTGGCCGTCGGGCTTGGAAGGTCGTTGGCGAATCCGAGGTCCCATCCCTCGTCGATGAGGAGGCTTATTTCCTCCCCCTCACACGGCCTGATGACGAGCGGCTCCTGTCCCGCCACGGTCTTGGTCTTCTTCGCCTGGAGTCGCAGACGGACGATGAATGTCGACGGCGAGCCGTTGAGGTTTCTGCACTCCATCACCTTCCCGTCGTCGAGGTCGAGGTACTGCGTCCCCACCTCTGGCAGCACGGGCGGTGTGTGCCTGAGCGGTACGAGGTGGTCGATGCCGAGCAACGCCTTCCACAAGTCCTTGAGCGAGTCGGAGTCGACGATGCCCGCCACTGTCGCCGCGAGCGAAGACAGTCCGCTTTGGAGAGAGGAGGTTTGAGAATTGAGGGTTGAGGTTTGGGATTTGAGGGTTGAGATTTCAGTGTTGATGACCTTGTTCTGCACGGGGTTGGCGGAAGTGGGCGACAAGGCGGCATCTACGGTGATGGTCTGTGTGATGGGCACCATGTCGAGCAGAGCGGTGTCCCATCGGTAAGCCTTGTTCTGCGAAGCGTGGATGTACAGGCACGTGTCGTAGAGTTCGGCCTCGTTCCAGGTTTGGAGTTCCTGGTCGTACACGTAAAGTTTGTGCAGATTGTAAGCGTATGCGAAATCTCCTTGTTGGAAATGCGTCCCAGCGGGGAAGATGGTGTCGTTGGGGCTGTTTGGAATCCACGCCTTGCAAACAACCACCAGTCGCTTGGAGCCCGCGTTGGATGCGATGAGCCAGAAATCATCTCCGTCGAATCCGAGAATCTGGTCGTAGACGAGGTTGACGTACAGCTTGTCGACATCGAGCGGCGTCTCCTGCCACTGCGTCCCGTCGTGGATGTACAGCTTCTTTGTGACGGGGTTGTACCAGGCCTCCCCCTCCTGTCCCGACACGTCCTGCGGGTCATCGTCCATCCACTGCGAGATGAGTATGACCTTGCAGTCGCCACCACCTCCGATGTCCCCATCCTCAATCATCTGCTTGATGTCGGCGATGTCGTCGGTGTTCTGCTGCACTTGTTCGGCGAGGGACTCGTCCTCCCCTCCCCCACCCTGCGCGATGACGAGGTTGACATTCCCGCTGTTGTCGGGCTTGTGCTTGGTGTTCTGCGAGCCGTTGATGGTGATGGACTTGACGGTGCCGGAGAGCTGCTGCCTGAGGTTGATGATTTTCGCGTCGAGAGCTCTGTCCTTGTCATCGAAATACTTGATGACCCCGTCGGAAAGTTTTTCAAGGGAAACGGCGCCATCCACGATGTTTCGGGTGTCTATGATGATGTCGTCGAGAAGGGTCTTAGCCGTCCATCCCCCCGTGCCATCCTCACCCAAAGTCCAGAGGAGTGCCGACACATTGCGCACCTCGATGTTTCCGAAATGGACGTATTTGCCGGGTTGTGAGGAGAGGTAGAAGATGTTGTGGTCGTTGGGTCTTCGTGGGTTGGTTTCGGGTCGTGCCACCCCTTCGAACACATACCCTGTGTTGGCGATGTCCTCCACGATGTCGCGAACATTGTTGTATGCCTCCAGGTTGAAGGCGTTTTCAAGGTTGGTCTCTCCCACCCTCTCCCATTCGCCATGGGTCGTGCATTGCCACAACTGGGGTCTCTCATTGGTACCCACGAGCGCCCAGTCACCTCTCATCGGCGAGGGCACGGTGTGCATCAATGTTTCAGCATCGGGGAAGAATCCCCTGTCATGTTGTTTGATATGTCTGCATACGAGTTTTCCCTCAATGGTGACATCACCCTTGAAACGGGCTCGATGCCATGCTATCATCCTGCCTCCCACGCGCAGGTCACCAAAGAGGTCGAGGTCGCCGGATTGCTCCAACAACAAATAGGAGTCGGTGTTGACAAGGGTGTCGAGCATCCAATTTTGCTGGTGTTCGTCCCAAATGAAGATCTCGTTTCCGATATGTGCATAGTCGCCTGATGATGCTCCGTTAGGCACGCATCTCCACAGGTGTTCGAGGGAGTCGAAACGGCCGAGGTCGTTTTTCTTTTGATGGATGGTTCTCATTTTTTCAGGAGTTAAAGGGGAGTATATCTGCTTTTTCAGGAGTTAAAGGGACAATTGTCGTGATAGTCGAGTGCAAAGTCAAGCTTGCTTGCTCTGCCGAGACGCAACCGACAATCGAGCGAAGCTCAAATGTTCACTTTTACTGTTTTTCCGTATTGTATCCCAGTGTCTCTGCTGTGAGCGAAGCGAGTTGTCTCACCACGTCGTCGTAAGCCATCGAGGGGATGTTGATGCAGTCGTCTTCTGTGATGCGTGGAATGGGATGGTATTGCGCCTTTTCGATGACCACCCCCCTCCCCGCGGTGGAAGAGAACAGTTCTGCCACCCATCCCGTTGGTCTTTGGCAGATGACGGCAACGGGCCTGTCCGGGTTGCCTCCCACCCCGGGGAATGGTGTGTGCTGCCATTGGTATTCAGGGTCGTCTTCGGTGATGATGCGTGCAGGCCTGTTCCAGTCTGACAGTTGTACACATAGGAGTCTCATGCAGTCCAGTGGCAGTGGCATGACCGCCATCCCCACGCCCGGTGTCCCTCCCGGCCATGCGAGTGTGGTTCTTATGGGTGTTCCCGGTGCGAGCAAGAGGTTGTCGAGGTGTTGCACGACGTTTCGTGTTGCCATTTCCACCTTCGACCTGATGATGTCGTCGAGTGTGAGGTTGCCTGCCCCACAGGTTTCGAAGAGTGGTGTTTCTTCTTGGTTGAAGTCAAGCGACACCCTTGTGTCGCGTATGATTTTCCTGACGGGATATTTCATGATGGGTGGTTGTTAGTCGTCCATGTCCTTGCATACGAGGTAGATGGTGTTGGGTTCGCAGGTTTCCGGTGGTTCTTCCACCACGAGCAGTTTCAGTTGGTTGCCGAGTTGTTCCTCAAGAAATTTCAGTTTTTCCTCCACCTCTCGCATCCTTCCGTTTCCTCTTGCCGCGAAAGGGGTGTGTTTCTCCTTGTTGTTTTTCCAAACAGTCATATGTCTTTCATTTGAGGTTGATGACCACGCCGTTGTCTTCGGCAATGGCCTTGATTTGTTCAAAACTTTTCAGTCGCGTCCTTGATATGCCGAAGTTGTCGGCACAATAGTCTTTTGCATCTGAAATGGAAGAGAAGGTGAGGTTCACGGTTTTCCTGGTCTGTTCCGCATCCGTGTCAGGGCGTTTTTGGTGGTTGTCGTCCAAGGTGTTGGCGAGTGTGATGCGTGTGCCGAAGAAACGGTGTTGCTCGATGGCCTTTTGCAGCATGGGGTCGTCGGTGGCGAACGACGACCCACCCAACGTGCGTGGGATGAAGGCGAGGTGCCGGTACGCCCCTCCCATGAGCACGTTGATGCTGACTTCCGTTTCGGCGGAATAAGTTTTCAGCATGGTGGTAGTTGGATTGGTCAGTTGGAAGCTTGTGCGAGTTGGAGCCGCGCATGTGCCTTGCGGTATCTGAGATAGAGGCAGCTGATTTCCTGAATGACGACGGCGTCGGTGTTGCGCACGCCGGCCTTCTTGAGGTCGAGGATGTTACGGCTCCAGCTGAGGTAGGTTTTCTTGGTGAGGAATTCCGGGTCGAGTGCGAAGGCGCAGTCTGCCATGCCGTTGAGGTCGAAGAGTTCGTCGTGCATGGCGAGGATTTCGCCGAAGTCGGTCTCCCATGACTTGAATTTGAGATTCCAGATTTCTACGGTGTCCTTGAGTCTGAACTTGTCGCTGTCGATTTTGGAGAGTGCGGCGAGGAAGTCGCTTCCACAGAGCAGCACCTTGCGCTTGTTGCCGATGCCGGTGCCGACGAAGAGGTCCTTGGAGATGTCCACCAGGTCGTTGTCGGAGATGACGGCGACATGCTTGGTGGCATCATACGAGCCTACTTCGATGTCCTTTCCTGCCTGCCACCAGATGCCCTTGGTGAACCACTGTGACATGCCATCCTTCACGCTGTGGTTGATCATGTTCATGTCGCCGAAAAGGAAGGAATTCTCCATGGCGAGGCGCATGTCGTAGATGCTGTCTTCCTCCAGGTCGGAGAAGCCCCAGTTCACCTCCTTGGCAGCTATCTTGTCCAAGGTAGACTGCTCGATTTGTGCCATGAAATTCTGGCAGTATTGGAGTTCGGAAGTGGGGATGTTGTTGAAGCGTCCTGTCTGCACGTCTAGTTCCCCGCATGACTTTCCCATCCTGATAAGGGTGGTGTTGACATCGATGGCGGGGAGTCCGATGGGCTGTCCGCCGACGAGCGTTCCGTTGACGGCATAGACGATGGGCTGTCCGCTGGAGGTCTTTCCGCAGACACAGAGCACGAGGTCGGGTGTGGCGGCGTCGCTGCCATTGTAGGCCGTCCCCTTGTAGTTGAAAAGGGCTTTGACACCTACGACGCGGATGGTGTCGTCGAGGGTGAACATGTCGGGGTCGGCCACCTGGATGGCGGTGGAGACATTGTTCGATGCGGTGACGGCGGCGGTGAGGGTGGTCTTCACCGGACGTGTCCCCACGCTGTAGTATTTCACCTCGAACGACTTGGCTCTCTGTGCAGTGGCGTAACGCGAAATCTGGTCGATGGGGGTTGCCATGGGCCTGATGCGTGTGATGCGCTCGTCGATGTCTTTCTGGTACATCTCGTCATCGCCGTCGACGCGCGAGAATGTCTCGGTGAGGATGCCTTCGGGGTTCTGTGGGTGCGCTGCAGCGGCGCCGGCTGTGGTGTGGTGCTCCGTGGTGCCCTTGTACAATTCGTTGCCCGAGCGTGTCTTCCCTGCATCGGGAAGGTCGGCGGCGGCGGCCATCAACGTGCCGGCGTCCACACCAGCGGCGGCAAGGGCGATGCCCTTCACCGCGAGGGGCAGCAGGTCTTTCAATTGCTTGACTTTTCTCATGTGTTTTGATTGAAAATGAATAATGTGAACTATCTCGCTGCAAAGATAGCATAGGAAAAGCCGGAAGGGATGTCATTTTAATATAGGCGAGGCCAAGGGGGCTGGAAAAACGGGAATGCCTGGCCAGCACCAAGCCAAACCATGCAAAATCCCGCCACCCGGAAGACCGGATGGCGGGATTATTGGATTGAGGGTCTTTAAGGTCCTTAAGGCCTTTAAAGTCCTTGGAGTCTTTACTTGCCCAGCATGATGTTGACGATGTTCATCACATCGACGATGTCGATTTCACCATTGCCGTCGGTGTCGGCATTGGCAAAGACGAATGGCGACACTTTCTTGCCCAACATCTTGTTGACCGCAGTCATCACGTCGGAAATGTCGATGACGCCGTTGTTGTCGACATCACCCATTCTGACATTGCTCGATGGCTCGTAGTCGACCCTGAACGAAGTGTCGCTGCATCTGACATGCTTGCGGTCGCTGGTGATGAAATCCACCTCGGTGATGGTGGCGTCTCCCCCCATGAAGTCTTGGCTTGCGACGAAGGTGAGGAGTACGAGGTCGCCCGACGACCCGCTGATGACGCCGGAGGCGAGGTCGATGCCGCATACATTATATATATTAGCACTTGGGTCGGGCGACCCCACCTCGATAACACCTGCAAAGCGACTGGTGGCTTCTCCCTCCAGTATTTTCAAGCCCTTCGGCAAGGTCATCGTCATGCTGAATGCCGTGAGGTTGTAGTGGGTGTTGGTGAGTTTCAGGGGCACCTGTATGGTGTCACCCTGCTTGATGCTGAAATCATCGATGCTCACATTGTCTGCCTTGGAGAAACTGGCGATGCTCAGAAAAGCGATGACCAGGAATATGATGTTCTTTCTCATTGTCTCGATGCTTATTTGATGATTACTTTCTTGCCGTTGACGATGTAGACACCCTTTCCAGGCTTCTCCACCTTCACGCCGTTGAGGTTGTAGTATACTCCATCCTCGAAAGCGGCGGAGCGGCCTTCCTGCTGCATCTCCACGATGCCGGTAGGCAAGGCATGGTCGACATTGTCGAAGGAATGGATGGCACCATCCAGGGAGACGAACTTGATGTTGCTGACCACGATGTCATCGAGGGCGGCAGCTCCTGTCTGGATGTTGATGATAGTCCCCTCGAACCCACCGAAAGGTGCGTTGTTGAAGGAGATGGATGCGAAACGGTAGGTGTTCTCACCAATCTTGTTGTAGACCAACTGATGTCCGCGAGTGGCTCTCTGAGAGAGTTGCGCTAGCTCCACTTCGCTGATGTCAGGCAATGTGAGGTCGAACTGGAATGCAGTGTACCTGACGGGGCTGCAGAGGTCTAGCGACAAGACATTGTTTGACGACATGGTGACGGTGAGTTCCTCTTCTTCGTCGAAGTGTGCCGGTGCGGCGTTGATGTTGGGAGCAGCCTCTCCATTGGCAATCATGTTCACCAGCATGACGGCGTCGGCAACAGTGACGAAGTCGTCATCGTCGAAGTCGGCAAGGAAGGGGTCGATGGTGATGGCTGGTGTGCCTACAACATACTTGACAACATCCACGGCGTCGAGCATGTCGGCAAAGCCGTCAAGGTTGACATCGCAGTTGGTGTACTCGATGAACTCCTTGAAGTTCTCCCAGATGGGTGCTTCCATATAGTCATACTTCGTACCTGCCGGCACATAGAGACGGATGTCTTCTGTCAGCGTGTTCTGGAAGGCGTTGCCTGTGATGTTCGGCTCTGCAAGCGGAGTCTTCCAACCCAGTTTCATCACAGCGAGTTTCGTACACTGAGTGAATGCGAACTGGTCTACACTCTGCACCGATGCCGGGATGTTGACATAGGTCATCGACGAGCACTTTGCAAAAGCACCATAAGGAATGGCGGTGAGCGTCTTGGGCAGGTGGCACTTGGTGAGTTTGGTGGCACCGCAGAAGGCATACTGTCGCATGGTGGTGACACCGTCGGGAACGATGTATTCGCCTGCTTTGCCTCCAGGATAGGCCACGAGGATGGTCTTGGCCAAATTGAAGAGGACGCCGTCCACAGCAGTGTAGCGGGTGTTGCCTTCTGCCACCTTGAATTCTTCAAGTGAGGAGCAGTTGGTGAACACTCCGTTCACATAGATGTTGGTGACGGAAGCCGGGATGTCGATGACCTTCAGGCTGGAGCAGTTGTTGAATGCAGCATACAAGATGTCGGTGACACCACTTGGAATCTCGATGGCATTCAGGCTTGAACAGTCTTGGAAGGCATAAGAGTCAATCTTCTTGATGCTCTTAGGCAGGGTGACGGACTTCAGTTGTGAGCAGCCGTCGAAAGCTCTTGACGGGATGGAGGTGAGGGCGGTGAAATATTTCAGTTCGTCGAACGACTTGATTTCCGTACCCTTGAAGTATGTTCCAAGGCTCTTGACGGTCTTGGCCTCTCCCACTGTGAGTTCTCCATCACCATCCTTATCCCAGTTGGCGACACAGATGGCCTTGACCAATGGGTCTTCGAAGTCGATGGTGGAGATGTCGTCAAGATAGACGACGATTTTGCCGAAGTCCTTCCATACACTTGCACTCTTGTAGAGCCCGTCGGTGCCCTTGGGCACACTGAGTGTAGCATTGGCCACGTCGACACCCTCGAAGGTGTTGGCTGGCACGGCAAGTGGTGTGCGCCATTCCACGGTGACCGAGTCGAGTTGTGCACACTCAAGGAAGGCATAATTCCCTATGGAATTCACAGTGAAGGGGATGTTGATGGACTTGAATTCCCCGCATTTCTCGAAGGCATATTCACCGATGGTCTCCACGGAGTTCAACACAACGGTCTTCAAGTTGATTGCTCCACTGAAGGCATAGGGATAGATGTTCTTGAACTTGCTGCTCGACACCTCGAAATTAGAACGGTTGAGAGCCGCCGGGAACTGCACGACTGTCGTGGAGTCGCGTGTGAAGAGGATGGACCCGATGGCGCGGTAACGGGTGTTGCCGGAATTGACGGTGAATGACTTGAGAGACATGCAACTGCCAAATGCGCCTTTGCCTACAGCCGACACATTGGCGGGGATTTCACAGGTGGTGAACGCATCACAACCATAGAAGGCCTTGTCGCCGATGGTGGCAAGTGTAGTGGGCAAGCTGACATTGGCGAGCGTGGAGCAGCCCTCGAAGGCTTGTGCACCGATGGTGGTCACATTCGCCGGGAATGTCACTTTGGTAAGGGCGGAACAGCCCTTGAACGCGTTGGCATTCACTTCGGTTACCGATGTGAAGTACTTGAACTCGTTGAACTTGGTGATATCCTTGCCTGCGAACACTGTACCCAGGGTCTTGACAGCCTCCGCCTCGGTGTAGCTGAGTTGGTTGTCGCCGTCGGTGTCCCAAGCGGCCACGGCAAGCTGCTTCACCAACGGGTCGGTGAAGGTGATGAGGGTGGCGTCATAGTCGGCCATGTTGCCCTCGTAGACGATGTTGAAGAAGTTCCATCCCTGGGCAGTCTCAAAGGCTGCCTTCGCACCTGTGGGAACGAAGAGGATGCCGCTGATCTGACCCTGGGCCAAGGCTTCGAAATTGGAGAAGGTGTTGGCGGGGATGGCTGGTGGCGTGGTCCATGCCACCTGGCATCTTACGCCTGCCGGCATGCCGTTGAAGGCTTTCGCACCGATGCTTTGCACATTGGTGGGAATGGTGATGGCCTGCAGGTTCTGGCAGTCGATGAATGCGCAGTCGCCGATGGTCTTCACATTGTTGCCGATGGTGAGGTTGGTGAGGCCTTCGCACTTCTCAAAGGCGTATTCGCCGATGGTCTCGCAAGAGTTGAACACTACGGTCTTCAACTTTGTCGCACCACTGAATGCGTATGGATAGATGTGCTTGAACACGCTGCTCGACACCTCGAAGTTGGTGCGGCTGATGGCTGCAGGGAACTGCACGACGGTGGTGGAGTCACGTGTGAAGAGGATGTTGCCGATGGCACGGTAATGGGTGTTCTTGGAACTGACCGAGAACGACTTGAGCGACGAGCAACTGCCGAATGCTCCCTTGCCTACGGCTTCCACATTGGCGGGGATGGTGCAGGTGGTGAAGGCATCACAACCATAGAATGCCTTGTCGCCAATGGTGACGAGGGGGGTGGGAAGGGTGACATTGCCAAGAGCGGTACAGCCCTCGAAGGCTTCAGCACCGATGGTGGTCACCTTGGTGGGCAAGGTCAGCTTGGCCAAGGAGGAGCAACCCTTGAAGGCATTCTCGGGAATGCTGGTGACACCGGTGAATTCCACCAACTCTTCGAAGGAAGTGATGTCGGTGTTGCCCTCGAAAATGTTGCCAATGGTGGTGACGGCTGCTGCCTCATCGTAACCGAGTTTGCCGTCGTGGTTGGTGTCCCACTTCTGCACGCAGATGCGCTCCACTTTCTCGTCGGCAAAGATGACGAAGGACTTGAAGGTGACGAATTTGCCGAAGTCCTTCCACACTGCTGCTTCCTTGTAAAGATTGTCGACCCCGTTGGGGACGTTCAGCGTGGCGTTGGCAAGGTTGACACCGTCGAACACGTTCTCAGGCACGTTGAGCGGTGTAGCCCATCCCACGGTGACATTGTTAAGTGAGGTGCATCCGCCAAAGGCTTCCTCGCCGATGGAGGAGACTGCGCTGGTGGAAAGGTTGACGGAGACGAGTTTGGTGGCTCCGTAGAAGGCCTCGGGGGCGATGGTGGTCACTGCCTTGGGGATGGAGATCTTTGTCAAGGAGTTGTTTGCGACAAACTGCACCACGGTGGAACGGTCATAGCTGAAGAGCGTCCCGCTGGAACTGGTGTAGGCCGAGTTCTCTGTATCCACAGTGATGGTCTTGAGTCTCTCACAAGCCTTGAATGGTCCCACACCGATGAATTCCACATTCTTGGGTATGGTGATGGTGGTGAGGTTGTTGCAGAAAGCGAAGGCATTGTCGCCTATCGTGGTGAGACTCTCCGGCAGGATGATGGATGTGACGGTGCTTCCATCGAAAGCATTGTCATCAATGGTGGTGAGCGAGGTGAAATACTTCAGCTCGTTGAAACTGCCGATGTCGGAGTTTTGGAAGATGTTGCCGATGTAGGTGACGGCAGCGGCTTCGTCGGTGGTGAGGTATCCGTCGTTGTCAGTGTCGAAAGCATCGACACAGAGGTCGCGTGTCCTCTCGTCGGCGAAGGTGATGATCTTGTTGGCATAGTCGGCAATGGTGCCTTCCTCGATGAAGGTGAACCAGTCCCATCCCGTGGAGGACTGATAGTCGGACTTTGTGCCGACGGGCACGAAGAGGCGGCCGTTGATTTCTCCAACAGGCACGGTGACGTTGGTGCTGAAGGTT
>Ga0247610_10007043_pt1 | contig 11576 bp, 10 predicted proteins | sample 174DNAGHGhighgp2_FD_193483 | JGI IMG/M metagenome (GOLD analysis project Ga0247610, IMG submission 193483) | Sheep rumen microbial communities from Palmerston North, Manawatu-Wanganui, New Zealand - 1742 DNA GHGhigh gp2 | ecosystem: Host-associated > Mammals > Digestive system > Stomach > Rumen...
CACGGCACCATCGAGGCCGCCAACCGCACTGACTCCACAGGCTCAGTGTTCACCGTAACACTGCCACTGGGCAACAGCCACCTGAAAGAGGAAGAGATGGACACCGCACCAGACACACAAGAGCCCGACACTGTCGCTAAGCAGTCTGCCGCCCAAAACTCGCAAGGCGGGGCGTCACGCCGCCGGGTGCTGCTGGTCGACGACGATATTGAGATAGGGCGGTACATACAGTCAGAACTGGGCCACTACTACAAGTTCACACTCTGCTCCAACGGCAAAGAAGGCCTGAAGGAGCTGCTTGCTGGACAAGAATACGACGTGGTGGTGTCTGACGTGATGATGCCCGAGATGGACGGGTTCACCATGCTGCGCATGATAAAGACCAACCTCAACATCTCACACATCCCTGTCATCATGCTCACCTCGAAAGCCGACGTGGGCAACCGCCTGGAGGGACTGGAGCGCGGAGCCGACGCCTTCCTGGCCAAACCCTTCGACATGGAGGAGCTGCACCTCACCATCGACAACCTAATACAGAGCCGGCTGCGACTGAAGGGCAAGTTCACCGGTGCACAGCAACAGGCCGACAAGCTGGAGGTGCCCGAGGTGAAAGGCAACGACGAGCAACTCATGGAGCGCATCATGAAGGCAGTGAACAAGAACCTCAGCGACAGCGAGTTCAACGTTGAGATGCTCACCACCGAGGTAGGCATCAGCCGTGCACAGCTGCACCGCAAGATGAAAGAGCTGACGGGACTCTCCACGTCAGAGTTCATACGCAACATACGTCTGGAACAGGCCGCCCGCCTGCTGAAGGAACAGAAGATAAACGTCACGCAGGTGGCCTACACCGTGGGTTTCTCAAACCTGGCACACTTCTCCACACTCTTCCGCAAGCACTTCGGCGTGGCGCCATCAGAATACGCAACAAAGAAAGATGAATAAGAACATATCACTCACCATCATCCTACTGGCCATCTGCCACCTTGCCGCCACAGCACAGACAGTGGTGGCCAGAGACACCATTGTCGACGCCGGACGGACAGGCTACAGAGTGCCTGCCACCGCCACCTTCCAACTGGAGAACAAGGGGTCACGCCACCTGAGTATAAAAAATGTGCTCACCGACTGCGGATGCACCAGGGTGGACTACCCGCGCAAAAGCATAGCAGCAGGCGAGTCGTTCACCATATCGCTGACATACGACGCACGTATGCTGGGACACTACACCAAACAGGCCGCCGTATACACCAACGGCTCGAAAAAACCCGTCATGCTGAGAATGAAAGGCGTGGTGCTGCGCGAATGGCAGGACTTCTCGAAGACCTATCCCTACAAGTTCGGACAACTGCTTACCGACATCAACAACATTGAGTTTGACGACGTGAACAAAGGCGACCGCCCGCAACTGCTCATAAACATCTTCAACAACAGCGAGGGCACCATGACACCCAACCTGCTTCATCTGCCAAGCTACCTGCAGGCAGAAGTGACACCTAAAGAGCTGCCAGGAGGCAGCGGCGGCACCATCACGCTCACACTGAACACCGAACAGGTGCACGACTTCGGGCTTACGCAGACCAACGTCTACATGGCACAGCAGCTGGGAGAAAAAGTAAGCAACGAGACCGAGATACCCGTCTCGGTAGTACTGCTGCCAAGCATTGACGAGAAGCAGAGCTCCACGGGCGAAGCACCTGACCTATACCTCTCCACCGACTCCATAACGCTGGGCTACGTCAACGGCAAGCTGCAAAAAAACGGTACCATCACCGTGGCAAACGCAGGAAAGAGCATGCTCGACATCTCGTCGCTGCAACTCTTCACCAGGGGCATGACTGTCACACTGGGCAAACGACAGCTGAAACCCGGCGAGAAAGCGAAACTGAAAATCACCATAGACCGCGACAAACTGCTCGCAGCCAAGTCGAAGCCACGAGTGCTCATGATCACCAACGACCCAAAGCGCTCAAAGGTGGTGATAAGCGTGGGGGTGAAGTAAACCATACAAGTTATTTGACTATTCACTTAAGTAAATACAATGAACCATCCTGAAAACAGTAGCGAATATGCAGGCCTGCAAGTGAACAGCGGCGTAGAGCAACCCAGCATCATCAACCCCTATCTGCGCCGCGGTCATTTCCGTGCACGCCAGCTTAGCGTAGGCGAGATGGTCGAAGGCATACTCAAGGGCGACGTCACAGTGCTCTCACAGGCGGTGACACTCGTAGAGAGCGTCAACCCCGACCATTATGCCAAGGCCCAGGAAGTGATAGACCGCTGCCTGCCACACAGCGGCAACAGCGTGCGCATAGGCATCAGCGGTGTGCCCGGAGCCGGCAAGTCGACAAGCATCGACGAGTTTGGCATACACCTGCTCAAAGAGAAAGGCGGACGCCTCGCCGTGCTGGCCATAGACCCCTCGAGCGAGCGCTCGAAGGGCAGCATACTGGGTGACAAGACACGCATGGAGAAGCTGTCGGTACACCCTGACTCGTTCATACGCCCCAGCCCATCGGCAGGCTCGCTGGGAGGCGTGGCCCGGAAGACACGCGAGACCATAATACTCTGCGAGGCAGCCGGCTTCGACAAGATATTTGTTGAGACCGTAGGCGTGGGACAGAGCGAGACGGCCTGCCACTCCATGGTCGACTTCTTCCTGCTCATACAGGTGGCTGGCACTGGCGACGAGCTGCAAGGCATAAAGAGGGGAATCATGGAGATAAGCGACGGAATAGTCATCAACAAGTGCGACGGCGACAACGTGGACCGCTGCCAGATGGCTGCCACCAATTTCCGCAACGCACTGCACTTCTTCCCCATGCCAGAAAGTGGATGGACACCCAAGGTGCTTTGCTACTCAGGCTTCTACGGCACAGGCGTGAAAGAGGTGTGGGACATGATATACCAGTATTTCGACTTCGTTAAGGCCAACGGCTACTTCAACTACCGCCGCAACGAACAGGCAAAATACTGGATGTACGAGAGCATCAACGAGCAGCTGCACCGCGACTTCTACAACAACCCGACAATACAAAGAGAGCTACTGCTGGCCGAGCAGAGCGTGCTGCAAGGCAGGCAGACAAGCTTCGTCGCTGCCCAGAAACTGATGGACAAATACAACGAGGCGAAAAACGGCCAACTGGTTAAATAACTTTAAATTCCGAGACTGAAGGGCAAATTTCCAGTTTACAATTGTCAGTTCTCGATAAATTGTAGTACCTTTGCACCCGCAAACGGCCAAGCGCCCCGCTATTGCTTGGTGCGGCACGTTGCAAACCCTTTTAGGAGAGATGCTCGAGTGGCTGAAGAGGCACGCCTGGAAAGCGTGTGACCGGCAAAACTGGTTCGCGAGTTCGAATCTCGCTCTCTCCGCTTCAAAAAGAAAACCCGCTGATTTTCAGCGGGTTTTCTTTTTTGCCTTTTCTTAGGTTCCGTTTTAATAAACCCAAACCAGTCATTAGTCTGCATTATTCATCCTTAGTTTTCACCTGATAGGTATTATATGCAATGAGGTGTTCGTGTAGACCGCCGGCCTATTTAGCCAACAGTGCTCTTGCAAACTCTATGACGGTGTCTTTGCCACGTGCAAAGTCGCCGTCATTTAATTGTACGTAGTGGTCGGGCTCTATGCCATGTTCACACGACACACGGTCTACATCGTATATGGGCACTGCAGAGAAGCGCACGCTCCACCCACAGGGCAGCGAGCTGCTGAATGGCAGACCGGCGCCACCACCCGTGCGGTCGCCGACAATGGTGACACGTGGCATCTGCTTCATATACATGACAAACTCGTTGGCGGCACTAAACACATGGCGGTTGGTGAGCACCACCACCGGCTTGTGCCAGCGCAGACCCGACGATGGCTCGACATAGCGCTCCTCCATCTTTGAGAAATCGTTGTGCCCAGGCCCTGTCTTGTGCCTTATGTAGCCCACCATCGTCTTCTCGTCGCAAAACCGTGCTGCCAGCTTCTCCGCGTTGGTGAGGTTGCCGCCACCATTGCCACGTATGTCAATGATAAGACCATTGCAAGGCATCAGGTGGAGTATCACCTCGTCGAGGTTGCCAGCACCTATTCCGTTCATGAAACTGTCGTATCTCACATAGCCTATATTGTCGTCGAGCACCTTGTAGTCTATCCCTGCCGCCATCTTGTAGTCGGTGCCCAGATAGACCCGCAACAACGAGTCGCTGAAATTGGTGGGATAAGACTGCCACGTCCAGTAACGCCCATAGTCGTGAGGCGAGGAGAGGTTCACATGGCCGTCGCGAAGCTCGCCAAGCATCTGGGCAAGCACCTCAAACAGCTGGGCCTTGGTCATCGTGTCGTCCACACGACGCACATACTTGTCGTGCACCTCGTTCCAGTCGAGACCATACTCCTGCTTCTTATAGTCCAGAAAACAATAGTGCTCGTCGATTATCTTCCACAGCGCCTCCAGGTTGCCTCTTGGAGTGTCGGGCATTTCGTCCTCGTCAACACAGCTTGCAGTAAACAGCAATGAGAAAACAGCCAGCAGCGCTAATTGCATATATTTTTTTACCATATCACTTCTCCTGTCGTAATAATGGTGCAAAGTTAGCAATTTCTTTGTAGAATATCGAATAAAGTTCAGTTTTTTTTCGTACCTTTGCAGCATCAATTAACCAGAAACAAACAAATCGACAAAAAAAACATGATACAATCAATGACAGGCTACGGCAAAGCTGTCGTGGTGTTTAAAGACAAAAAGATCAACGCTGAGATAAAGTCACTGAACTCCAAACAGCTGGATCTTATGACACGCATAGCCCCACTCTACCGCGAAAAAGAGATGGACATGCGCCAGATGATAGCGCAGACCTTGGAGCGTGGCAAAGTAGACTTCGCACTGTGGATAGAGAAAGAGGCCGGCATTGACGCAACTCCCGTGAACGCCGCACTCGTAGAGAACTACTACCACCAACTGAAGGCTGTTGCCGAGAAAGTAGGCATCCCCGAACCCCAAGACTGGATGTACACGCTGACACGCATGCCCGACGTGCTGACTCGCACAGAGCAAGAGGTGCTCACCGACGAGGAGTGGGCTGCAGCCCGCCAGGCTGTGGAGCAGGCTGTCACAGCGCTGGTGGACTTCCGCCGACAGGAGGGTGCCGCACTGGAAAAGAAATTCGGCGAGAAGATAGACAACATAGAGCGCCTGCTTGCCGAGATAGAGCCCTACGAGAAACAGCGAGTGGAGAAGATAAGGCAGCGCATAGTGGACGGGCTGCAGCAGATTCCGGGTGTGGACTACGACAAGAACCGGTTGGAGCAGGAGCTCATCTACTACATAGAGAAACTGGACATCAGCGAAGAGAAACAGCGACTGGCCAACCACCTGAAGTACTTCCGCGAGACCATGGCCGACGGCCACGGACAAGGCAAGAAACTGGGCTTCATAGCACAAGAGATGGGGCGCGAGATAAACACCACCGGCTCGAAGTCGAACCTGGCCGAGATGCAAAACTTAGTGGTCCAGATGAAAGACGAGCTGGAGCAGATAAAGGAGCAGGTGCTCAATGTAATGTAGAGAGTGCATAGTTCATAGTTTAGAGTTTAGAGTTATGGATAAAGGGAAAATGCTGATAGTATCTGCACCGAGCGGTTCGGGCAAGTCGACCATCGTGCAGTGGCTTATGAAGGAGCACCCAGAGCTGAGACTCAGTTTCTCAATCTCGTGCACCAGCCGCGCTCCGCGTGGCACAGAGCAGGACGGTGTGGAGTATTTCTTCCTCTCGCCCGAGGAGTTTCGCCAGAAAATCAGGAATGATGAGTTTCTGGAGTATGAGGAGGTCTACGAGAACCGTTTCTACGGAACATTGAAAGCACAGGTGGAGCGCCAGTTGGAGGCAGGACAGAACGTGGTGTTCGACGTCGACGTCAAAGGTGGTGTCAACATAAAGCGCTTCTACGGCGAGCGGGCCATGAGTCTGTTCATCCAGCCACCTTCGGTAGAGGAACTGCGCCGCCGTCTCGAAGGCCGTGGCACCGACACGCCCGAGGCCATAGAGAACCGTCTGGCCAAAGCTGAATACGAGCTGACCTTCGCTCCACAGTTCGACCACATCGTCATCAACGACAATCTGGAGACTGCCAAAGCCGAGACCCTCGCCCTCCTCCGCACCTTCCTCGCCCCCCTTCCTCCTCTCCCCAAATCCCCCATCATCGCCTGAACCGCTGTCCTCCGTCCTCGTATGTTGCGTTGCCAACGCACCCCCTACCTCCCCCCAAGCCACCCCATGACAGAAGAAGCCTTTAAAGCCCAAGCAGCCTTCGCCGGCGAAAAGAAGCCCTCCATGCTTCGCCGCCGTGTGGGGCATGACTATGCCGGCCGCCAGATGTACATGATTACGATGGTGACCGAGGGGCGGAGGCCGCTTCTTGGGCAGGTTGTTGGGTGCAGCGACGCTCCAAAGGGGAGCCCCGACGAGCCAACCGTCCGCCTGACGTCTCTCGGTGCTGAAGTGGCGCGGGAGTGGTGGGCATGTTCCGCCCATCATCCAGAGATCGCCGTGGTTGCCCTTCAGCTGATGCCAGACCACCTCCATGGTGTTCTTTTCGTCAAGGAGCAGATGGAGAAGCCTCTCGGCATGGCCCTCCGTGGCTTCAAGCAGGCCTGCAACCGCCATTACCGCGAGCTGATCCTCGGCCAGCAGCCTACTCCTGCTTCCCAGTCCCCCGCTTCCCAGTCCCCCGCTTCCCAGTCCCCCACTTCACCGTCCTCCGCTTCACCGTCCTCGTATGTTGCGTTGCCAACGCAACATACACCGACCGCCGCCTCTCAGAAGCGCGACCGCCGGGGCGAGGACCGCACCCACGGGCTCCTCTTTGCCAAGGGCTATAACGACCGAATCCTCTTTACAGGCGGACGGCTGGAACGATGGCTAAACTACCTTGAAGACAACCCGCGGCGCCTGCTGATGAAGCGCGAGCGCCCCGACCTGTTCCGTGTGCAGCGTAATGTGCAGGTAGCCGACTTGTCGTTCTCAGCATTGGGCAACCTCTTCCTTTTGGATCGTCCCTGCCTGCTGCAGGTGCAGTGCTCGCGTCGGCTCACCGACGTCGAGATACAACAAACCACCGAGTATTTCATGAAAGCCTGCCAGCGAGGCGCCGTGCTTGTTTCACCTGCCATCTCGCCTGGCGAGAAGGCGGTGATGCGTGCGGCTTTTGAGCATGGCTACCCGGTGATTGTCCTGTTGGAGAACGGACTGACAGACCTTGCCAAGCCTGGGGGCAAGCGCATGGATGCCTGCATGGAGGGCAGGTTGCTGCTCCTGGCTCCCTGGGCGCATCACAACGAGCGAATCACCATCAGCCGCAGTCAGTGCCTCTCCCTCAATGAGATGGCGCGTGCCATTTGTGCACGGTAGCGCCCGCGCCGTCCTCGTCTGTTGCGCTGCCAACGCAACAGACCTCGACAGCCTTAAAAACAAAGTAACAATGAGAATCGGCATCTTCGGGGGCTCATTCAACCCCATCCACAACGGGCACATCGCCCTGGCCCGACAGCTACGCCAATTGGCGCAACTCGACGAGGTATGGCTCATGGTGTCGCCCCAGAACCCGCTGAAGCAGGGCGCCAACGACCTGCTTGACGACCGTCTGCGCTTCTTCCTGGCCCGCATCGCCCTGCATGGCGAGGAGGGCATCAAGGCCAGCGACTACGAGCTGCACCTGCCACGTCCCAGCTACACCTGGACAACGCTGCAGCACTTGGAGAAAGACTACCCCGAGCACACCTTTATATTATTAATAGGTGGCGACAACTGGGCAAACTTCCACCGCTGGTATCATGCCGACGACATACTGGACAGCCACCAGATAGTGGTCTATCCACGCCGGGGCAACGAGAAAGCCCTCTCCCCCCTACCCCACAACGTAACCATTGTCAGCACCCCTCTGCTTGACATATCAAGCACCGAGGTGCGTCAGCGTGTACGTCGCGGTGAGCCCATAAAGGAATATGTACCAACGGCCATTGCCCCCTTGGTACGCATGTTGTACACAGAAAGATAAGCCTATTTATGTCTGTCACGCCCCAGCCACTTGTTGAAGCGCCGCACGATTGATTTCCGGATGAAGCCGAGATTGCCTGCCTTCAGGTTCAGCCACAGCTCTTCCAAGGAGTAGGCTATCTTCGTCCAGGGATGGTTCCAACCGAGCACCTTGTAGCGGCGTTCCTTGTACTCCACGTTCTCTATGACATACTTCGGATGCCTCAACGGAAACTCCAACTCGTAGCGCTGCATGGTGAAGATGCGGCGCATGCGGTGGTTCATCGTGTGCAGGGCCGAATAGTGGGTAGAGTCGTTGGTGGCACCAAGATTGTTGATGAGGTTTTTCGTCGGCATGATGGCCAGGCCAGAGTTCAGCACCATGTCGGCCCACATGATACTCTCGTAATACTCCTTGCCCGTGGCGTGGTGGTCACGAAACATTTTTATCATCTCATCGCGATAGCCGCGTTGGTGCTGCATTGCATCCAGTAGTTTCATATTGTAGGCATCGGCAAGGAAAGCATAGTCACCTTCCCATCGGTCGATGACACGTCGCCACGAGGCCCATCCCCAGATGCTCTGAACGGAAGTGAAGAAATAGTCGTAGGGCACGTCGGTAGTCACCTCGTCGGTATTGAATCCTGAGATAATGGCGATGCGCTCGTCATGTTCATAGCGGTCGAGCAACTCCTTACAGAACAAGAAGAACGACTGCGACGGCACGTCATCGTCTTCAAGCACGATGCACTTGTCAACGATGCTAAAAGCCCACTTCTGCGACAAATATTCAGAGGGGTCACATCCCTGGTTCTGCTCCAGATAGTTGCGGTGTACCTCGCACTCCCAGTCAATCTGGTCGTCGGCCACTATGGCACGGCAAGCCTCAATACCCGCCATGTCATGCTCTCCACGCGGACCGTCCTGATAGAGGAACAGCTTCGAGGGCCGCGCCTTTTTTACTTCGTCGAAAACTTTCTGGAAAGAGTCTGTGCGGGTGAAGAACAGCAGGAGCACTGCCACGTCTACTTTTGCCGGATGCTTAGTCATATCTAAAAATTGTTAAGAACCCAAATGGAATTAATCATAAAACTCAAGTTTACCCACGTGCAGTGCCAGCTTGTCTAAGTCGGGCAGCTGCATATAGTCGCCATAGATGCCGCGCAAGAGGTGGTCGCTGTTGTGTGGCACGGGTAGCTGGTGGCCCTCAAAGACATGTGTCGACAGCGGGAAGATGTCTTCCTCGTAGCGGGGGTTATGGAAAGGTATGCCCAAGGCACTGGTGATGACCTTGCTTCCCAGCACTCGGCACAGGCCGCGCAGCACGGGATAGACCAGCCGCTGGTTGAGGTGGAAAATACGCTTCACCTGGCCAATGCTTTTCGTGTCGTCCTGGCTTGTACGCCAAATCTTGTACATGTGGCCGGTGGTCTTCTCAGAGAGGATGTGTATCCATCGGCGTTGCTTCTCCAGGGGGAAGATGTCGATATAGATGCCACGCTCACGCAGCAGACGGTCGTAGTTGTTGGCCTCCTCAAGACGGGACCGGCGGTCGCGCAGCTTGGCGTAGTAGTAGAAATAGTTTGTGTCTGTGTCCTCACTTTGCAGGGCCATCGTGTCGGGCAGTTCCTTTGGCAGCACCTCCATCAGCCTCAGGTAGTCCTGCCGCATCATCTCCACATCCAGGTCATCGTCCCAGGGTATGAACCCATTGTGGCGAATGGCTCCGATAAGCGTTCCGCTACTGAGCCAGTAGCTGATGCCGTGTTTGCGGCAGATGCGGTCCAGCTCGAGCAGCAGCTCCAGCATACGCTGCTGTTGTCGGCGCAACAACGAGCCGTCGGGATTGAAACGCCGACGGAGCGCCTGGTGGTCAATGGTGGTAGTCATGTTTTTCAGATTTTATATTCACACCCCATTCATAAATCATGTCAATAGTGGGGATGTGGACTCCCCTCTGATGACCCAGCATGTGAATGTAGTGAAGGCCATAGGGGAAGTCTTCTGTGAAATAGCGGCTTTCAAAATCGGGAACGAAGCCCTCGCCTACTTCCCGCATAGGAGCTTTGATACCTTTGAACGCATTGATGCTGCGAAGCTTGCACGCCAGCGAAGAGGCATCATTGCTTTCGTAGTAATCAAGCACAGAGGGTATGCTGCCCGTACTTACTGGCAACAGCTTAAGCAGGGATTGTAGTTCATTGTCCATGTCAATATACAGTTGTGCCGCCTCTTCCGTCCACTCTTCATAGAAAAGAGGTATTCGCTGATAGACCACGCCCTGCGTCCAATCCTTCCACAGGTCGTACAGCCTTGCGGGGTGGAGCAATGGATTGCTGTTAGAGAGGCTCACTTCGTAAAGATTATCCATCAGCCGTACAGGAGTATTGAACATGCGCTCCACGGTTGCTCTCAGATCTTCTTTTCTGCATGTTCGCTCAACAGCCATGTTCAGGCTATCCTTATAGCCCAGCAACGCTGCCCGCCGGCCATACTCAATGGTTCGTGCGATGAACGGCACCCGCTGTAACCCGAACAATGGTACACTCTCAGGCAGCACCTGCATGGCTTCGAAGAAGAAGCCTGTACTGCTTACCACACTACCCACAGCAGTATCTGGGCCTAAACTGTCTTTTATCTGTGCCAAGACCTCGCGGATGGAATACCCTGGCAGGCATAACAGTACGAGAGCTGCATTTCTCACCACTTCCTGTGGATCATCGCTGACACAGCTTAATTCTCCCGAGTAGTGCCCTCCCTCTGGACGTTCTATGATAAGCTGCGAAGCCCATCGATCAGGCCGGCGCGTCAAGACAGACACCTCGAACCCCTGGCGTGACGCTATAAATCCCGCAGCGACGTGCCCTATATTTCCTCCTCCGCAAATGCAAATTTTCATTTGACTATACTTTTTAGTCCTTCCACGAGGCGGGTGTTGTCTTCATGGCTGCGCACTGCTATGCGCATATACTGTTTCTTAGGGTTCAGCCCGGGTTTCAGGCTACAGTCGCGTGTAAGTATGTTGTGCTGTTTCAGCATACGGACTACTATCTCGCTGGCCGTATATGGCGGCAGTACCTCGCAGAGGAAATAGTTGGCCTGAGAGGGCATAACACGCAGGAATGGCACCTCGCCCAACCGTTTCCCGAAGTCGGCACGTTCCTTGACGAACTTGGCGCAGGCCAGCTGATAGTCTTTCTCGTGCTTGTTGTATATCTGCATGAAAAATTCGGCAAACGAGTTGAGGTTCCAAATGCTCACTTCTTTCTTCATGCGGGCAATCAATTCCTTGTCGGCCGAGGCCAAAATACCTAAGCGCAAGCCCGGCACGCCATAGCTTTTGGAGATGCTCTTCATCACAGCCATGTGAGGATAAGCTTCCAGCAGTTCGTCGGAAAGTAGCGAGTTGGTGGCGAAATCATCGCTGAAGTCGACAAAGCTCTCATCCACCACTAAGCGTATCTGCCGGCCTTCGCACCATTGAGCCAGTCGCAGCACGTCGCTCTTTGGGATGAAATTGCCCGAAGGATTGTCAGGATTGATGAGCATCA
>Ga0247610_10007044_pt1 | contig 11576 bp, 13 predicted proteins | sample 174DNAGHGhighgp2_FD_193483 | JGI IMG/M metagenome (GOLD analysis project Ga0247610, IMG submission 193483) | Sheep rumen microbial communities from Palmerston North, Manawatu-Wanganui, New Zealand - 1742 DNA GHGhigh gp2 | ecosystem: Host-associated > Mammals > Digestive system > Stomach > Rumen...
CAATCGGTGTTTTCAGCCGGCAAGACTTCACAGTTTTTATAATCGGAAATGTTTTCTGGAATATAGGTTTCAATGTCTATTATAGGAGCGTCATGGTCGGTGACCATAAGTTTTGCCTGTGAATCACTAATGATGTATTCCAGTTCAGCTTTTGTCATTACCCTATTTGTCGGAATGGCTATTGCCCCGATTCTCCAGATTGCAAAAAGTGACAATAGGTATTCCTCGGAGTTGTTCAGGTATATCAGCACACGATCTCCCTTGATTATTCCAGCATCCTTTAGCTGTCTTCCTATTTCGGAAACGATTGAGAGAAGCTCTCCTGAATTGTACTTGTCTCCTGTTGTCGGATTGTATAATACGTTCTTGTCCAATCTTTTTGAATTTGCATCTAAAAAAGTGGTAATGTTTAACATTTAAATTAACTCCTTAACAATTGCCTTTGTCACATCCATTGTGCAGGCGTCCCCTCCAAGGTCTGGAGTCCTTATTTTACAATCGGCTATTACCTTTTCAACCGCATTTTTAATGTCATTTGAAATGTCCCATTCACCAAGATAGTCAAGCATCATTGCAGCTGAAAGTATCATTGAACATGGGTTTGCAATGTTCTTGCCTGCAATGTCAGGTGCGGAACCATGCACAGGTTCAAACAATCCGTTATGATCTCCAATGTTTCCGGATGGTGCAAGGCCTAAACCTCCAACAAGTCCTGCACTCTCATCTGACAGTATGTCTCCAAACAGGTTTGTGGATACGATAACATCGAAATTCTGAGGTTGGGTAATAAGGTACATTGCCATTGCGTCAACGTAATAGTCTTCGGTTTTAATTTGCGGGTAATCCTTTGCAACTTTGTAGAAACTTTCCTTGAAGACGCCATCAGTCTTTTTCAATACATTGCTCTTGTGGACACATGTCACCTTGCTCTGTCCTCTTTTGATGCACAGGTTAAATGCTGCCTTGGATATTCTTTCTGAGGCATGTCTTGTGATTACCCTTTCGGCAATCATTTTCTCCTCATCGCCATATTCGTTCTGTGAATAGAGCCCTTCGGTGTTTTCACGGACAATCACAAAGTCAATGTCGTCACGTATGCAGTTCACTCCCTTATAGGATTTTATCGGGCGGATATTTGCATACACGTTCAATGCCTTTCTCAGGTTTATTATCGGGCTAGGCTGTCCCGGTGTTGATGTTGATGCTCCGAAAAGCACCGCATCACTTTTGTTTGCTATCTTTATTGTCTCTTCAGGTAATGTTGTTCCGTTATTGTTGAAACAATCAAAACCCGCTTCACCGTATTTGAAGCTAAATTCCAAGTCCAGTTTGTCAAGAAGGTATTCGCAAGCGGACATTACCTCTTGACCTATTCCGTCTCCACCAATTATTGCAAGATTATACATTCAATTACCCTAAAATTTTTTCGTATATTAATAATATGACATTCCCTTATATATGCAATTTTGTTTTCAACATAAATTTTGTTCGTATGTTATCGAAATACTTTTATACTTTTAAAGTTAATATTATAGTAATTACATAAATAAGGTTATAATATCCTTATTGAATTTGTGAGGGATAAAAATGGAAAGAAGCATTGATGAGTTAATTGAATTATTAAATGATAAAGATGACTTTGTAGTGGAAGATGCAGTTGGAGAATTGGAATTAAGAGCTGATGAAGCACTTGACCCATTAATCGATGCATTATCTCACAGAAAAAAACAAATCAGATTAAATGCAGCAACCCTTTTGGGAGCAATCAATGATCCTAAGGCAATTCCTGCTTTAATTGAAACATTAAAAGACAACAATAAATTAGTAAGAAGAGAAGCATCCACCGCATTATCCCGTATGGGTGAACCTGCTGTAGATCCTTTAATCGACATTTTAGATGATGAAGACTGGAAAATTAGGGGGGCAGCTGCATGGGCACTTGGAAACCTTGGTGACGAAAAGGCTATTCCTGCACTTGAAAAACTGCTAGACGATGAAAGTGGTTTTGTAAAACAAGGTGCACAAAGTGCTATAAACTCAATTAATAAATAATTAATTTTATTTATTATCTTTTTTATCTTTTTTTTAGAAATTTATTGATTTCATTTTCCTATTTTAATACAATGTTTTTATCAATCATTTCAATTAGAATCTTATTGATTGGATTTTTCAGGGATAAGGGATGTTCCTTTTGGTAATCAATGCCTAATGGAAGAACCCTGAAGCTGGACATGCACTGGTCAGTTGACCTTAAGGCAAAATATGCCTTGTAATCTCCATCGATGATGTTTACAATCAATCCAAGGTCTTCTGTCTTGTTATGTGCAGCTATTCCCTCTTCAGCATAAACCCTGAATTTTTTAACGCTGTCAGCGGTAATCAATGCATATTCAACCATGTATTCCAATTCATCATCATCAAGGTCATAATCGTCATATTCAATGATTTCGCCACATTCATCATCGGGAATGAACAGGTTTGAAGCGCAGTAGCCTAAGGAAATGTATATGCCGTCATGATCCAGCGCTTTTGATATGATGTCAAAATATAGATTGTCCAATGGCTGTGACTTGTACATGTTGCCTAAAATTTCAGGAACAGTATGGGTCATGCCTCCTTCTTCAATAACTGTACAGTAAAAATGCTCCTCGCCAAGATAACCTGCGGTGGCTGCTTTTTCCACGGTTTTCTTAATATCCAGATTGTTTGCATCTTCTATTTTTTCAGCAATTTTTATAGTATCCTCATCACTAATCATTTTACCATTTCCATGTTACTCTTCCAAATATCTGATGATTTCTTCAATACTGTCCGTGACTCTAAACAGCTCTTCCTGTTTGTATAGAAATCCCTTTTCTCCCATTTCATCAATCATTTCAATCATCTTGTCAAAGAAATGGTTAATGTTAAACACGATTATCTCTTTATCATGCTGCTTTAATTTCTTAAGTGTGATTATCTCGAAAAACTCATCCAATGTACCGATTCCACCTGGAGATATGATAAATGCATCTGAATTTTCTAAAAATTTGTTTTTTCTCTCATCCATTGAATCAACATAAATGAAACTACTGCACTCTTCACATAATGGTTCGAAATTACCAATCCATTCTGGTGCTATTCCTAATGTTTTGCCGTTATTGTCATGAACGCCTCTTGCACATGCCCCCATCATTCCGGTGTCTCCTCCACCGAAAACAAGGGTATGGTTGTGTTCAGCTATTTTACAACCTAGTTCATAGGCTGCATCAGTGTAGATTTCATCAATTTTTCGGCTTCCGGATCCATATAAGCAAATGTTCATATAATCACTCTAAATATCAGGTGTTTGCTCAGCTAAGCACAAATGACATATTGCGTTGACATTATCCTTTTGATTGTCCTTAACAGGGCAGAAGAACTCACCGTTTCTCTCTTCAACAAACAGACTTCCTGGAAATTCACTTCCAACAGGATGTATTGGCTCCTCTAAAATGAATGTTGTGTACAATGCTGTTATGACATATATCAATGGGAACTTGTCATCATCCGCATTTCCCAGGCGTTCCTTTTCAAAAGTCCGCTCAAGCATTGGAAATGATGTGTCAAAGGATTTCTTGTCAATGGTCACGTTGTCGTAATCCTCAAATTCCTTGACTTCCTTCATGCGCATAATGAAATACTTGATGTAGACGGATAGGTATTTTTCACGGTAATTCTTTTGAACAAACTCTCCATCCTTTCTCATGCGTGCTGTAGCCAACATTAAGTCTTGAACTGATATGATGCGCGCATATTTTTTAAGAATCTCCATTATCTCATCTTTTGTGATTTTATTATTATGGGATAACTCTTTTAGTTCAATCAATATGTCTTCGGCTTCCATGGTTTTATTATAAAATTTTTTAAATAAATACTTTAACAAAAAAATATTTAAAATGCAACTCAATAAGAATATAGTAAGGTGAATTGATATGGCGGAAAATTTCATAGAGATTTCAAAGGAAGACATTGAAAACATTCAAAATGCTTTAAAAGTTAACTCTGACTATAAGTTGAACAACACTAAATTCGACACAAGCACCTTTGAAAAAGGAAAAGACATTGTACTAACCCAATATGTTGCAAATGTGGAAAATGAATTGGTTTTCAACACAAAAGAGGAAAACGGCAAATACTTTATTTCAGATACCTTTGGCCTTTTCATTGATAACATCATAAACGGCAATGAGTCCCGTGACGTTTTCCAGTCTGTCAGCAGCTATTTCTATGATGTCATTGAAAATGAAAGTGAAGATTTTGAGGATGATAAGGAAGAATTGATAACCTTTTTACTTTTAACCGAGGAATATGATGAAGAGGACCTTAAAATCAGTTTGGATCCTGCAAAGATTCGTGAAGACTACAAAAAGGATTATGACATGATTTATTCAGATGAGTCATTGAACAGGGTTCAGAAAAGCCTTGCGCTAAAGGAATTGGTGCACATGTCAATTTGCCAGGTCGTCAATGACATTGATTTGTTCTTCACAAGGCCGTCCAATCTGACTCCTGAAGAGAATGCCGAGAAAAACCGTCAGGAACAAAAGGCATTGGAAAATGAAATGCAATTAAGTTAAATATTTAAACTAATATTAACTTAATATTTATTATAAAATTTATTCACTGATTATATGATTACTATTACCAAAAACGAAGAAGTTGTGCTGAATCAAATTGAAATCTATGCCAGGGAATATCCTGATGGGGTTCCCTTGAATATCTTAAGAAAGGAGCTCGGATTTCATGAGTATGACCTGGTTCAGATTCTCGAAGAGCTTCAAGACAATGATCTTGTTGTTTTTAAAGACAATAAGGCCAGTTTATCCGATAGTGAAAAGGAGCTCAACACTGTCAATTCAAAAAAAGACCTTGAAGAGATGGAATTGAACCAGAAGGAAATCGATACATACAAACTGATTCAGGAACTGGTTGATGAAAATGACCTTATTTCAAAGTATACATTGGAAGGTCATTTATTGTATGGGGATTTAGAGCTCAGCAATTTCAGAATGTATCATATTATTTTATCCCTACAGAATAAGGGGCTTTTGAAATCAATCAACAAGGACGACGGTGAATATTACCTTCTTGTTGAATAATATTTTTTCCATTTTTAGTAATGATAAAGTAATATTATTTTCTAAATTAATCATAACATTTATATAATTTAAAAATTATATTTATAAGTAATAATTGAGATTGATGTGTGTATTTATGATGAGAATAAGTATGTCATTGCCAAAAAAATTATTAGCAGATTTTGATGAAGTCTTAAAGGAAAGAGGATACCAATCTCGTTCAAAAGGAATTCGTGATGCACTTCAGGATTATATCGTAAGATATCAATGGATGAATTCCATGGAAGGACAAAGGATAGGTATTGTAACTATTATATATGACCACCACTACACTGGTGTAATGGAAAATCTTGCAGAAATTCAACACAGTTTCAGAAACGAGATCAATACAAGTATGCACATTCACATGACAGACAAATACTGTATGGAAATTGTCGTTGTCAATGGGGACATTGCAGAAATCCGTGACTTGACCGAAAGGATAATGAGACTTAAAGGTGTTGAACACGTGAAATTGACAAGTACTGCTAACGGAGAGGAATTTAATGAACCTGGTCACTCACATGACCATGATCACCACCATCATTAAATTTTTTCCTTCTATTTTTTTTACTATGAAATTTAAGACCACTCCATATCATCATGACTTATTGAAGGACACCGAGAGGCTGTCTGTTTTTTTTGAAGCTATTGAAGAATATGATTATAACAATGAGGTAGCTTATGACTTAGGATGTGGAAGTGGAATATTGTCCTATTTTTTAAGCTCCAAATTTGATGAAATAATATCCATTGAAGTCAATAGGGAGTCGTTCAGATGTGCAAAGGAGAATCTGAAGGATTTCAAGAACATTCAAGTGGTTAACAGCGATGTGCTGGATTATGATTTTGCAAGAAAAGCCGATTTGATTGTTTGTGAAATGCTTGACACTGCACTTATTTACGAGGAGGAGATTCCTGTTTTAAACCATGCCAAGGAATTTCTAAAAGAGGATGGCAAAATAATTCCCCAAGGCGTAATCAATTCAGTTGAGCTTGTCAATCTGGAAAGGCATTATGTTCACTGGGATGAAGGGGTTAACTATGAAATCCTCTCAGAAGAGATAATCTATTCTCAAATAAACTTCCTGGAGGATATCGCTCCAGAATTTCAGACTGAATTAAGACTTAAAGCCATTAAGGATGGCACTGCCAACGGTTTGAAAATCACTACATACACAAGGCTTAATGACAACATTATCGCCGGGCCAATGCCAATGTTGAACCCTCCATTGTTAATCCCATTGGATGAAAGGGAAATCAGAGAAAATGACTTTATAGATGTTGAACTAAAATATATTATGGGAAATGGGATTGAAAGTATTGAAACAAAATACTTATAGGAGAAAATTATGTCTTTTGAATCTCAATTGGAAAACTTCTTGAATGATTGTGAAAAATTAATCGTGTTGGGCGTGGGCAATGAGCTTAAAAGCGATGATGGTGTTGGACCATTCATCATAAGCAAACTAAAGCAGGAAAACATGGAAAACGATAGTTTGCTTTTTATAGATGCGCAGACAGTTCCCGAAAACTTCACAGGAAAAATCAGAAAGGAAAACCCAACTCATTTAATCATTGTCGATGCATGCCTGATGGACTCCAATCCGGGAGATATGCGAATTGTGGATAAGGAAGATTTTGCTGACATTGGAATTTCAACACATTCAATGTCACTGTCATTCTTTGTGAAATTCCTTGAAAAGGATAGTGACTTAAAAATAATCTTTGTGGGAATAGAGCCGAAAACAATGGAATGGGCAAATGCTCCAACACCAAAGGTTCAGGAAGCCGCAAATAACTTTATTAAAACATTAAAAGGGATTATATTATGAAAATTTTATTTATTGGATCAAGATTATATGATGATATTGACTGGTATGTTAAAAGCAAAGGCATAGAAAGTGTCTTGACAGAATCAAACGAGGAAGCAATCAACTTGGACTTGCCTGACCAGGTATTCATCGTTCCCCGTGGAATGGATGGGCCTAAACAGGTAGCATTAATGCAGAATGTCGATGCAATAGTGCCTTTGATTGGAATAGATCCTCCACTCATTGACGTTGCCCGCATGAAGGAGGAAGTGGAAGAGGAGTATGGAATTCCGGTCATTGCCGCTGGAGTTCGTGCGGTTGAGCTGACCTCCAACAAAATCAATACAAAAGAGTTTTACGGCCAAATCGGTGTCACAACACCAAATTATCAAATACTCAACAGTCCAGATGAGTTGACTTTGGAGTTTCCGGTTGTTCTAAAGCAGGGTGAAGGCCAAGGAGGAAAGGACATTATGGTTGCCAAATCAATGGAAGACGTTGAGGAATACTTTAAGGATTTCGACCAGGCATTATGTGAGGAATTCATAGAAGGATCTGAGATTTCAATTGAAGTGCTGGGTTTCAACGGTGAATATGTTGCACTGCCACCAATCTATAAGGGTGAAACAACCCTTGAAGGAACTCATCCATTGAACAAGACAAAAACAGGTCCTTGCATGGTTGAAGGCCTGGACAATAATCTCGTTCAGCATACCGCTTACAAGGTTGCTAAGAATTTGGATTCCGACGGTATTTTTGAAATGGATTTCATGTATTCCGCTAAAAAAGACCAGTTATATGCCATTGAGGTTAACACAAGGCCTAACGGCACAAGATACTTGACAACAGCTACTTGCGGTGTCAATTCATTATGCGAACTCGTTGATATGGCTATTGGTGAATTTTCACTTTCCAATATTTCAGACAAATTAAAATATTTTTACTCAACTGAAATCCCAATTGGAGATTATGAGGGACCTGCCCCAAACGAGCCTGTAAAATCATTTGACTATAATGATTTTGTTATACATGGTCCGGCAGGTTATCAAAGAGTCACAGCAAGAGCCAAATCTAAAAAAGAGCTTGAAGAGTTAATTGATAAATTAACATAAATCTGTATTATAAGTTATAATTATATACTATTATCAATATATATTTTAGTAATCTAAAAGATTTATTGTGTGGTATAATGAATAATACAGAGATGTTAATCCTTTTTTTAATAACATTGTGTGCTACAATATTCTTCACATGGTATGTTAAAAGAATATTGTTACAAGCAAGGATTGCAGACAATCCTATAGTCAGCGAACATAGACATAAGAGCGGTACTCCTACAATGGGCGGTATTGCATTCTTATTTACAATTTCCCTAATCATAGCATTATATTATCAAAACACTCCCATTCTTATAGTGTCTTTCATAATGCTTGCAGGCGGAATTGTAGGTATGGTTGATGATCTAATCGGCCTTAAGGTTAAGGAAATTCAAAAGATTGTGGTAAACACTTCCGATGAAACAATCACTTTAGGAAGATTGGATGTTGAACCGGGCGAGGAAGTTCGTGTTGCAACCCCTAAGGCAAAAGCGGAAGTTGACGATTTGCTTAAAGCAGGCAAGGTTGAAGTTATAGGTGAAGTTCCAATCAAGACAGAACCTGAAGAACTGGAAAAAATAATCTGTCAAATAGTTTTAGGAATATTTTTAGGATTAACAGGAGCAGTAACCACATTGGGTGGATTCACATTAGGATGGTTAGCTATTCCAGTTGTGGTCATAGCTATTCTCGGATGTATTAATTCAGTAAATCTTATAGATGGTATGGACGGTCTGGCAGCAGGTATTGTCGGAATAGCATCATTGGCATGCTGTGCATATGGTTACTTATTCGGACCAGCAACAATCATTCCGCCATTTGCAGTATTGGCTGCATTATGTTTAGGATTTTTAGTTTTCAACAAGTATCCTGCTTCAATATTTATGGGAGACACAGGATCATTTGTACTGGGAACAGGTTATGCGGCAGCAGTGCTTGTATGTGACATACCATACTTCGGTGTTCTTGCATTGGGTGTTCCAATCCTATCAGTTGTAGTTAGCCTATTGCACAGGGCACATATCATTAAATTACCAGTGGAACCTCTACATCACACATTAAATCATTATGGAATGTCAGAAGTTAAAATTGTGCTTACTTATTGGGGAACTACTGTATTATTATGTGTAATCGGAATACTTGCTAAGATGTATGTATTCTAAATTCTTTTCTTTTTTTGGTGATAATAATGGATATAGAAAATTTGGCTAAATCGATTAATGGAAAACTTGTAGGAAACGATGATTTCTTTTCCATTGACGGTTTTACAGGAAAAATTACATTTTTAAATGATGCTCATACAGGAGACATTGTAATACGTGAAGTCATTGACCCGGTAGGTGTTGAAATGGCATTCAACAAGAACATTGCATGTCTCATCACACCAAACCCTAAGGACGGAGCTATTGAAGCTGCTGAGAGATTGAATTTCCCATTAATAATAATTGAAGATATGGAAACCGCAAGGGAATATGTGTCAAGGCTTGCGGAAGAGGAAAATTCAAAACAAAAAACAGGTTTGGTAAAGAAAGTCGGTGAAAAAATCATAGAGGCTGAAGAATCCCTTTCCCTTGGAGGAATTACCGGAAAGATTACCTCTTTAGGAGGCGGTTCAACCGATGCTGAGGCTTCCTATGTGGAGGAATTAACCGACATTCATGATTTGGCCGACAAGGTTGAAGGAAAACTTGTAGGAAACGATGATTTCTTCTCCATAGACGGCTTTACCGGAAAATTCACATTCCTAAATCATGCTCATACAGGAGACATTGTTGTAAGGCACTGGATTAATGGAGCAGGCGTTGAAATGGCATTCAACAAAAATATTGCATGTCTCATTACACAAACCCCTAAGGATGGGGCAGAGGAAGTTGCTGAAAGACTTAACTTCCCATTGATTGTAACTGATAAAATCGAGCTTGCAAACGCATATGCTCTTTCACATACAATAAGAAAATACTCTCCAAACTCAACAAATGTTGTAATAACAGGAACCAATGGAAAATCCACCACTTCACATTTGATTTATCATATACTGGATAATGCAGGATATCACGTGCTCACAAACACTGACAGTGAATCCGAATTCAACACACTTATAGACCCTATGGTTTCAAAACTGATTTCAGACGAGGTTATCGAAAACGGCAAGCTTGACTATCTTGTAATTGAAGTGTCTGAAGTTCAAGGCTGGCTGGATAAGCTAATGAAAAACCATGCAGCACTGATGAGTGAGGCAATCAAGCCTAAAGTCGGTGTCATAACCAATATTGCCATGGATCATATAGGCCTTGTCAATTCAATAGAGGATGTGTTTGATGAAATCGAGGCGGTTCCAAAGGCAATCGGCGATGGAGTAACAGTCCTCAACCATGATGATGAGAGGGTTATGAAACTCGATGCTCAAAATCCGTTTTACACTTCAATGCAACCGTTGGATGAGGACAATGCAGTCTATTTCGATGGTGAAAGCATAATTTATGAAGATGATGTTGTTTTAACCATAGATGAATTGCCGTTCAAGGGAGGTCATTTCATACAGAATATCCTCTCAGCTATTGGAGCATGCATTTCCCTTGATATTGACATGGATAAAATAATTGATGGAGTCAAAACTTATAAGGCTTTGAATAGGAGATTTGCCAAATTGAATGATGAGCCATTGATTTATGATGATTTCGCACATAACCCTGATGGAATCAAGGCAACAATTTCAGAAACCCTTAAACTGCTTCCGGAAAACCAAAAACTCCATGTTGCATGTGCAATAAGAGGTTCAAGAGGAGTTGAAATCAACCAATTGAATGTTGATGCACTAGTTGAGTCAATGAGTGATAGGATTGAACTGTACCTCTCCTCAAGTAATGATGTTGTCAATGAATTGAACTATGTTGAAGAGGAGGAAAGGGAAGTCTTTTTCAATACTTTGAACAGGAACAATATCGATTACACTCATTTCGACAATCTAAAGGACTGTTTGAATGAGGTTTACAATAATGCGGATAACAAAGACATTATCCTGTTAATCGGTGCTCAAGGGATGGACCCTGCAGAGTCAATTTTAAAGGAGATAATATAAAATTTAAATATCATATTCATTTAATATAATAAATGTATATATTCTATACTACGAGGAAATAAACATGTTTATAAAGATTAGAAGAGACACATTAATAATTTTACTATTAGCGTTTATTTTAATTCTTTGTGGCCGTTTAATCACATATGTAGCATATGCTTCCTCTGATGATATTAATGATGGTATTCCTATTTCTGGAGTAATTATTAAAGGTAATGACATTGTTCCGGTAGATACCATCAGATATAATGTTATGCAAGCTGGTTTCAGGGACGGAAGTGTAATTTATGATGATGTTTTAAAGACTTCTAAAAGAGAGGTCTCGCTGCAGGATGCGATACAGACGGCGCAGGAATTTGCAACACGGTCAACAGTGCCCGGTACATCCGTACAACCTATAACTGCTGCGGATGTTCAAGTAGATAAGAATACTGGCGTTGTTACAGTA
>Ga0247610_10007047_pt1 | contig 11574 bp, 9 predicted proteins | sample 174DNAGHGhighgp2_FD_193483 | JGI IMG/M metagenome (GOLD analysis project Ga0247610, IMG submission 193483) | Sheep rumen microbial communities from Palmerston North, Manawatu-Wanganui, New Zealand - 1742 DNA GHGhigh gp2 | ecosystem: Host-associated > Mammals > Digestive system > Stomach > Rumen ...
CGAGGAGCCCAGTCCAGTGCACCACGCTGTGCCGTCGTCGAGCAGTTAGCATACATCCAGTCCATTCCTCTTGCACCAAACAACGGGCCAAGGCTCTGGGTCAGTTCCTCAACAGTCTCATTGAATGCCTCACTGGGCGTATGACCATGCTCACGTAACACTTCATATTGTGCCAGCAACAGACCCTGGATAGCACCCATCAGTGAGCCACGCTCACCTGTCAGGTCACTCGTTGCCTCACGCTCGAAGGTGGTCTCAAACAGGTAGCCGGCACCAATACCGATACCAAAGGCCAGCGTCTTCTCCTTTGCCTTACCACTGGCATCCTGATAAACTGCATACGAGCAGTTCAGACCACGTCCCTCGCAGAACATCGTGCGCAGAGAAGTACCACTACCCTTAGGTGCCACCATGATGACATCCACATCCTTCGGAGGAACAACACCCGTGCGGTCGCTCCAGTTAATAGCAAAGCCGTGGCTGTAGTACAGTGTCTTGCCTGGCTTCAGATATTTCTTGATGGTCGGCCACTGCTGTATCTGACCAGCATCACTCAGAAGCATACAAAGGATAGTACCTTTCTCGGCTGCCTCTTCAATAGAGAAGAGCGTCTTGCCAGGAACCCATCCGTCGGCAACTGCCTTGTCGTAGGTCTTGCCCTCACGCTGACCAACAATAACGTTGAAGCCGTTGTCACGCAGGTTGCATGCCTGTCCAGGACCTTGCACACCGTAACCGATGACAGCAATCACCTCATCCTTTAATACCTCACGTGCTTTCTCCAAAGAGAACTCCTTGCTGGTGACTACAGTTTCAATAACGCCACCAAAATTCATTTCTGCCATAATTGCTAAATGTTTAAAAAGTTGAACTTATCCATCTGAGCCATGCCCGCCCTTCACGAGAACAGTCGTCTTATCGGCCTCACTCCCACCCTTCACGAGGGTACGACTATGGAAGAATTACTATTTGACCTGCAAAAGTAACGATTTATTAGGAAACTGCCAAATATTCTTTCGGTTTTTAACAAAACTCTACATCAAACATCCCTCAAAAATGAAACCGCATTAATTGGCCAATGAAACCGCATTAATTGGCAAATTAAACCGAATTAATTGGCCAACTAAACCGCTTTCATTTTTCAACATGGCTGAATGAAGACTCCTAACATCGTCGTGACGTAGTGTAAATCAGTATTTCAGGACATCATAGTCGTACTCCGAAAAATGCACGCGCACGCCATTTGTTCTGGTTGACTACCACTGCCTCGTCGTCGAAAATAGAGTTGTTCATGACAAGCGTGACACCTGCGAAATAACGTGACGAGAAGTTATGAACAATGGCGGCCCGCTCATTGAACAACATGTTGAAGCGCATGTGCTTCGCCTTCTTACGCTCACCCTTCACTGTGAAATAGTTACGATTGTAAACAACGAAGGTAGGCAATGCAGAGAAATGCAGCAGCCATTTCTTACCAAGCACGAGGTTATAACCGTAACCGCCTCCTATACCTACATGACCAATGTTGATATGGACTTCAGGAGCATTCGGGTTTCTGGCCATCAGTTCCTCATTGGTTCGTATGCTACCTCCCTGATAACTAAGTCCTGCAAGCCAGGAGCCGGCAGACCTCCGTTGTATGTAACTCTGGTTAAAGACAGCAGGGAAAGAGAAACGCCTGTGATTGAAAGTGTAATAGGCAGCCATATTGATTACCTTCAGGGTGACGTCTCCCGTTTCCAAACGTGACCATTTGTCGTCACGTAGGACATCGCCCGTCAGCGATTCTGACCGTTGATAACTGAAGTCGAGACTGATCTTACTGCTGTAGTAGTTGAGGTTGAACTCATAATCCTTGTACGACCCGATAATCTTGGCAGGATTGATGGCCAAAGCCGCCGAGATACCTCTATAGGAAGCTCCAATGCTGACGGTGGTCTTGTGGTTGGTACTGAGGTCTGCCTTACAATAAACGTCGTTTACGGTACCTTTGGCATGGAACGTGTTTCCTGTTTGGTTCAGTCGTAGCTTCAGTGTGAGACGTCCTTCCGGTCGCACCACGTAGTTGGTGTCGTATGGAATATTATAATAGCGAGCCGTAAGCACACTATCGACTCTTGCCCTACGCTCGGCCTGTGTGAGCTTCTGGGCTCCGGCATGTATTAAGAAACCACCAGACAGGATGGCAGCAAACAGTAATCTTTTCATCATTAGAATTCGTGTCCAAGGTTAATATAGAAGTATGCTTTCTTAGTGCGGTTACTATAGCCAAGAGTGGCACCAACGGGGCCGAACATGGTATTGTAGTAATAAGCGCCCTGAATGCCCAACAGCGTACGATGGTCAAACAGCTGCTTCAACTTGTCGGCTTGCTGTGCAGCTGACATGCGCAGCAGAACGTAGTTATTGCTACCTATACGCTGCTGAGCCTGCAGTTGTGCTGCCACAAACTGGTGGCTTACATATTCTATATTACCTATACCGGCAAATGGCATCTGCTGCTCAACATAATGTGAGAACCAGTCACCTCCGACGGCATTACCAAAGACTGGCGGTATGGAGTTACCAAAAAGCAAGCGCCCATAGAACATTGGTTGAAGTGTAAAGCGGCTGCCAATGGTAAACGACGTGCGCCAGTTTGCCTTCACCTCGCTCATGCCCGTCTCTCCGTCCAACTTGGTGAAGTTATCGGTGAGGTAGGCATATTCTGCATTGAAGCGTGAACCACGCGTGGGGAAGTACCAGCTATCCTCGCTATTGTATTCTGCCCGGGCACGATAGCTATAAAAATGCTCGTTTTCAAGCGTTACCCGACGTGCCTCGTCAGAACCTAACTTATTACGATAGTGCATGTGGTCCCACCTGATTCCTATCTGGAAGTTAAAGTGTTGAAGACTGAAACTGATAGGCAAGAACTCTGCCTGAAGCTGATTGTATCGGATGTTATAATCGAGGTCTCCATCCATATACACATCGACATCATTACGGTGGAAAGTGAAAGAGAGTGTGGGACGTGTGAAACTACGCGGATGGACAACAATCTCACCACGTGCCATCAGACGTTTTCCGAGTCGCAGAGTAAAGTCGGTATTGACTGGGATACTGGTCTTCAGAGGTATATCGAGTCCCAATTGTACTGCTGCATTCTCTTCTGTGTCGTAGCGCACTCCGGCATGCAGTTGCACGGACTTCCGATTACCGGCAGAAAGAATGACACGTACACCATCACCTTCCGGCACCAGCCTGCACTCTGCCGTCTGGTAGAACAAGTCAACACGCATGCATGTAGTAAGCTCTTGCTCTAATTTCGCATCAATGCTGTCGTTTTTCTGCAGATGGAATTTCTGTCGCAAGAACCGTTCTGCCTGTGGCGTCATGTTCTCGAAGGAATAGCTTACAACACGATGTTTCTCGGTCATTACACGGGGACGGAGCGGTTGCAGGATGATGGGACGGAAAGATTCGTCAACACCTATCCGTTTCTTTAGGGCAATGATGTCGTCCCAATGATTCATGGCCAGCTCCTCACCTCGACGTATAAGCGTATCAATAGCAGCATGTGAGAAACTGGCAGAGCCATAACCTTTGGTATCGACCTGTAGGTGCAGGTCGGTAATGGCAAGGTTCTCCTCATACTTGTTCTTACAGTTGACGTCGATAATCTGACTGAGAATGCTCATAGTACCACCAATGTCGTCGGCCTCCTTGGGTGCTCCCTGTACGGTAACACCTATGATGATGTCTGCACCCATCTGACGTGCTATGTCAGCTGGATAGTTATTTTTCAGTCCACCATCAACAAGCACCTTGTCACCCATTCTTACTGGTGAGAAAGCTGCAGGAATAGCCATTGAAGCACGCATGGCCTGTGGCAACCGTCCGCTATGGAAATCAACTTCAGTGTTGTCTATGATGTTGGTAGCCACACATGCAAAGGGTATGCGCAGGTCGTGAGTAAAGTCGAGGGAGTCGGTATATCCTGTGCATAGCTGCATGAAAAGTTCTGCCAGGTTCTTTCCCTTGATGATACCTCCGGCATTAGGGTCTCGCTGACCAAAGGACAGGCCTGTGGAGAAAAGGTAAGTATTCTGTTTCTTCCTGTCGCTCAAGTTCTGCCGATGGAGCCGTTCACGGTCGGTAATGACATAGCTCCAGTCCTGTTGCCGTACCATTGAGTCGAGAGAATTGGCATTGTAACCTATGGCATACAGTCCGCCAATAATACTTCCCATTGACGTACCGGTAATGATGTCAACAGGTATGCCGGCTTTCTCGAGAACTTTCAGCACTCCGATATGTGCCATTCCCTTGGCTCCACCTCCACTTAACACTACTGCCACTCGTTTTCTATTGACAGCAGTATTGTCGGTTTGCGCTTGTACATGAAGGCTTCCAACTGTCATGAAGGTAAGAATGAGCATGCTGATGAAAGTCCTCAGCGGCTGTCTGGGGTAGCTTATGTCTGCGTAGCTATTGGTTGTTGTCTTTTGACGGGTTTGATCTGTATTTGCCATTTGTTTCAATTGTTGTTATGCTATTCTACTTCTTCCACTCCAACATCCTATTTCCCTCCTTTCTTTTCTTTATTCTTCCGTTTCTTTAATTCCACAATAAGTGAAAGGATTGCTACGACGACACCCAATAGACCGACAGCAAGTGTTATCAGGTCGAAATTCTCTTTTGCCCAAGACATCAGTGCATCCATATAGTTCGTAAGTTTTCTACAAAAATACAAAAACTTTCTGGCACCACAAATAATATAGTGTAAATTAAGTGAATTTTAACGAACATAGCGGAACTTTCCTATGAAAAAAGGAAAAGGGCTGACTTCCCAGCCAGCCCATTCAGTTATACTAAACAAATACTTTATGAATTCTCACCTTTCTGGTTGCAAAGGTACAGGGTTTCCTATACTTGTGCAATACCTAAAAATGAGGGTTTTATGACTTAAACACCACTTTCGCGCGACAACACTCGGTGCCGTCAGTACGAACAATGCGGATGTTGAACGTGGAGGAATCTTCCTCCATATAGAATGATAGCTGGTCGCCCCCATGCGCCTCTGCCACATAGGCTATTTCGAATCGTTTGATCTGATGCTCCTTATACCATTCTAAAGGCCAGAGGTCGAGGACGTGCTCGATGTACTTCACGGAGTTGATGTGTCCGTTGATATCTACATCATTATAATAGGTGTCGATGGTTCTTACGAGTTTGGCCTCGTCACTCATCTTCACTCTCCCACCCTTGTCAATGGGACACTCCTTATCCTTGACTATCCAGTTCTCGATGGCTCCATCGTCGATGGAGAAAATATCAGTAGGCTGTCGTGTCTCTGTATCAATCATTGCCCAGATGCTTCGTCCATAGCCGTAGATTTTGCCATCGGTTCCCAAGACTGCAAAGTTACGACTGGTAAAGTACCGCATGGCACTCTCTACCCATGTCTCTACATTGAACTTGGTATATTGTAACGGCATCTCATCCATCTCGATGGCGAGTCGCGAGAGAACCCACGAGCGATTGATGGTCATCAGGTATTTCATGCCAAAGCCTCGTGCTGACGAGTGGAAGTCAGCAGCATTGAGCATGTGATTGCCCATGTGACCCATAAACAAACGACCGCTATAGTCGCAATGAAACGGCTCGGCCAAGAATTCATAACATCCTACTTTATCCATTATTTCTCTCCCTTTCCTCTAAAAACTCACTTACCTGTTCCTGCTTACCTCGCGTAACGGCGATACGTCCGGAACGTGTATATTGGAACACACAATCGAAGGCATCGAGGGCACGATAGAGATCGATAATCTGTTCGGTGACACCATACATCATGACAATGACGTAAGTGGGATTGACCTCAATGATACTGGCGCCACAGCGACGAATGGTACGTGAAATCTCTGGGTTCTCAAGCACGCGTTTAGTGGATAGCTTATAAAGTCCTGTCTCGCGGATAAAGAGCTGATCGTCAGTGAAGTAATTAGCCTTCACCACGTCAATCTTCTTCTCTATCTGTTTGGTAATCTTCTGTATCTGGTCTTCGTCGCTCCAGGCGGTGATGGTGTATTTATGCACCCCAGGAATGCTGGATGCCGAGACGTTAAGACTCTCGATATTTACCTGACGACGTGTGAACACTGCCGTTATCTGGTTCAGGATACCTGCTATGTTCTCAGAATATACTAATAAGGTATATAGTTTCTTGTTATCTTCCATCTTACTTCTTTGTTCTTAGCTCTTAGTCCTTACATCTCCAACATCATATCATCTACATTCTTACCTGGTGGCGTCATGGGCAGTACGTCATCATCTTCCAAGATAGCACACTCCAAGATAAACGGCCCCTTGGTAGTAAGCATTTTGTTGACAGCAGCAGAGAGGTCGTTACGGTCGATAACTAACTGATAGGGAATGCCATAGCCTTGGGCAATAAGCTCGTAAGAGGGGTTGAGCATCCTGGTGAACGACTTCCGCCTGTTCCAGAACATGTCCTGCCACTGACGTACGTTTCCTAAGTAGTTGTTGTTGAGAATAATGAGTTTTACTGGAGACTGCTGTTCCATAATGGTGCCTAACTCCTGCAGATTCATTTGGAAGCCACCGTCACCCATGAAACAAACTACTGTACGCTCCGGTGCGCCAAACGTTGCACCAATGGCAGCTGGCATGCCATAGCCCATGGTACCTAATCCCCCACTGGTACAGATGCTCCGGCTGTGCTCATACTTAAAGTAACGGGTGGCAAACAACTGGTTCTGACCTACGTCTGTAACCAGCACAGTGTTGGCATTGGAAGCCTCAGCAACGGCATTTACCACCTCGCCCATGAGCAGGGGACCGTCCTTGGGATGGATGGCAGGCTCAATAACCTTCTCACGTTCTTTCTCATTGAGAGGAATGAACGACTGACGCCACTCGTGATGGTCAGCTTGATGGACCAGTTCCGTCAATGCAGGCAGCGACACCTTACAGTCAGCCACCACAGCTACGGTAGCCTTCACGTTCTTGTCTATCTCGCTCTTGTCAATATCAAGATGTATGACCTTAGCCTGACGGGCATAGGTATTCAGATTGCCTGTGACACGATCGGAGAAGCGCATGCCAATGGCAATGAGCACGTCACACTCCTGTTCCTTCAGGTTGACGGCATAGTTGCCATGCATACCCAACATGCCAACATTCAACGGATGGTTACTGGGCAGTGCGGACAAACCCAGCATAGTACGGCCAGCTGGTATGTCAGCTTTCTCGAGAAAGTCTTTTAACTCCTGCTGTGCATGACCCAGTTCCACACCCTGACCGACTAATGCTAATGGACGTTTGGCACCATTGATTATCTCTGCTGCCTGACGTACGGCCTCCTGGTCGAGTGTCGGATAAGCCACATAGGAACGTATGAAGTTAACATGCTCAGGCTGAAACTCTACCAGCTCCGTCTGGGCATTCTTGGGAAAGTCGAGCACCACAGGACCAGGACGTCCGCTACGTGCTATATAGAAGGCACGACTGACTGCCCATGCGATGTCTTCGGCATGGCGTATCTGATAGCTCCATTTTGATATCGGTTGTGCGACACCAACAAGATCGACCTCCTGGAATGCATCGGTTCCCAAGGCACCAATAGGCACCTGACCGGCAATGACTACAATGGGTGTAGAGTCGAGCATGGCATCAGCCACGCCTGTCAGCGTGTTCGTGGCACCTGGACCACTGGTAACCAGCGACACCCCCACTTGCCCAGATACACGTGCATAACCTTCGGCAGCATGAACAGCAGCCTGTTCATGACGCACGAGAATATGCTGGAATGCTTGTTTCTCACCACGGGTATAGTCGTAAAGGGCATCATAAACGGGCATGATGCTGCCTCCCGGATAGCCGAAGATGGTCTTTACACCTTCAGCCTTCAAAGCCAGCATCAAAGCCTCAGAGCCTGTAATCTTTTCTGTCATTATTTAGTTTTCATTGATGATACGTATGCCTCCCTTGTCTGCTGACGACACGCTTTGTGCGTAAGCACGCAAGGCTTTGCTCACTTGACGATTTCGCTTCAGTGGCTGTTGAGGACGAGCTGCAAGTTCCTCGTCAGAGAGTTTGACACTAATGGAGCGTGAAGGAATATCGATGACAATGATATCGCCATCCTTTATCTTTCCTATGTTACCACCATTGGCTGCCTCTGGCGAGATGTGACCAATGCTCAGACCACTGGTACCACCAGAGAAACGACCATCGGTAATCAGCGCACACTCCTTGCCTAAGTGCATGGACTTGATATAAGAGGTGGGATAAAGCATCTCTTGCATACCTGGACCTCCCTTCGGACCTTCGTGAGTAATGACGACACAGTCGCCACTCTTCACACGTCCGCCAAGGATTCCCTCACAGGCATCTTCCTGGGAGTCGAACACAACGGCAGGACCTTCGAAGTGCCATAGCGACTCATCGACGCCAGCAGTCTTCACCACACAGCCATCCTGTGCTATATTACCAAAGAGTACTGCCAGTCCACCATCCTTGGTGTAGGCATGCTCAATGTCACGGATGCAGCCATTCTCACGATCGGTATCGAACGAAGGATAAAGCTCACCTTGCGAACCCATCTTTGTAGAGAAACGCCCTCCAGGAGCAGACAGATAGATACTCTTCTCTCCTTCAGAAGAGGATTCTGGAGTGAGGCCATACTTCTGCATCGCCTCATCGAGTGTCATACCGTCAACACGCTGGCAACGGCCATCAATGAGTCCACCCTTATTGAGTTCGTTCATGATACCAAGGATACCACCTGCACGGTTGCACTCCTGCACGCTGTACTTCTGCGTATTTGGAGCAAGCTTGCACAGACACGGCACACGACGGCTCAAGGCATCAATATCTTTCATTGTGAAATCAACACCTGCTTCCTGAGCCACTGCTAAGAGATGGAGTACGGTATTGGTAGAGCCACCCATGGCAATGTCAAGCGACATGGCATTGAGGAACGCCTGACGGGTAGCAATGCTACGTGGCAGCACACTCTCGTCGCCGTCTTCATAATAGGCCAGGGCGTTCTTCACTACATGTCGGGCTGCTTTCTTGAATAACGCAATACGATTGGTATGGGTAGCCAGGATGGTGCCATTGCCTGGCAGACTGAGACCAATAGCCTCTGTAAGGGAGTTCATTGAGTTGGCAGTGAACATACCAGAGCAGGAGCCACACCCCGGACAGGCACATGACTCTATCTCCTTCAGGTCGGCATCAGACACGGAGGGGTCGGCACCCTTGACCATAGCTGTAATCAAGTCGGCATTCTCACCACGCCAACGTCCTGCCTCCATGGGACCTCCTGAACAAAAGACGGTGGGAATATTGAGTCGCATCGAGGCCATGAGCATGCCTGGCGTCACCTTATCGCAATTGGAAATGCAAATCATGGCATCAGCCTTGTGTGCATTGACCATGTATTCCACAGAGTCAGCAATGATGTCGCGTGAGGGTAACGAATAGAGCATACCATCGTGACCCATAGCGATACCATCGTCAATGGCGATGGTATTAAACTCTGCAGCAAAACAGCCCATAGACTCTATTTCCTGTTTTACTATCTGACCTATTTCATGCAAATGGGTATGACCAGGAACAAACTGCGTAAACGAGTTAACAACAGCAATGATAGGCCGTCCGAACTGTTCGTGTTTCATTCCGGCAGCAACCCAAAGTGCACGGGCGCCAGCCATTCGTCTTCCTTCTGTGCATACCGCACTGCGCAACTGATGTTTCATATTATTAATACCTTTTCTTATAAAGTCACACTAATTTAAGGCGCAAAATTACACCTTTTTATTTTAATAACCAAAAAAATAACGATTTTTGACGTGCCGTCATCTGAAATCGAAGAAGAAGTAGGCAGCTGCATAGTGGCGTGGAACACCTCGTGCAGTACCCATCGTAGAATTGTTACGGTCGCGTACAGTGCCGTCAGACTCTATCTTGCCAACATAGGAGTTGTTACGGTCACGAACCGTACCATCACTATAGACCTTGCCCAAATAGGAGTTGCTACGGTCGCGAACGGTACCGTCGGACTCTATCTTGCCGACATAGGAGTTGTTACGGTCGCGAATGGTACCATCACTCCAGAATTTTCCACAATAGGAGTTATTACGGTCGCGAATGGTTCCGTCGGACTCTATTTTGCCTATATACGAATTGCTACGGTCGCGAATGGTTTGTGCGAAGCCGGTTGACGACAGACAGACGACAAACAACAATAAAAGAATCTTCTTGTACATCATAACTTGAAATGCTATTTTTATTTGTTCAACTTCTTCAAACGGTCAATGGCATGCTCCAGACTCTCCGTAGGTTCAATGATGTTGTAATTTCCCCAAAAGTCGGGCTCATCAAAGTAGGCCACCTTGTCATAGAACAAGTCGCGACGGCCAAAAGAGTCGCGCCCACGAATACTATGTACGGCATCACCCTGCAGGTTTTCGGTCACTACCATCTCAGTGGTTACGGTATAGGTAGAGGCAAAGAGACGGCGACGCCAGTCACACTTGAAGCGCATCACATTACGTACATAACTTATACGTGTCACCCCGTCGATGGTCTTATAATTAATAATGGTGGAGAGTTCCTTGGGATTGAAACGCAACCCCCGAGGCTTACGCACCAGCATATACTGGGTTGCATTTGCTTTGTCGCTCATGTCAAGTTGTAACTCCACACGTGTAAAAGCCAGTGACTCTTGGTCGATGAACAGCCGCCCATAGAACAAGGGACGGTCAATGACATATTGTGGACGGATGTTGATAACAAATTGCGGACGTTCTGCTATCACCTCTGGAGGATCGAGCGTCAGACGATAGAAATACAACTCATTCTCGTTCAGCAGTACATCGACATTCTTCACCACATCGAGCATGATAGGAATTATAGGACCACCCATCACCTTGACACCCAACGTGTCGGAAGAACGGGTGCTCATCAGACGGCGACCTTTCACTATCTGGACTGCATCCTGATCAGGACCATAACGATAGGAAGTCTTATACATATCGGTAACAGCCTCGGACACAGCAATGAAACGAGAGCCTTTCTGTGCTGTCTCACGATAGAAGCAATGCATGAGCGACGGCACGAGGGGATAATTACTGGGAATCTTGTGTATAGCAGCACGCAACAGCTCCATAGGGTCGTTGGAGGAGACCACAACCTCGTCTAAAAGGACGGCACTGGGAGCCAAGCGTATCTTCAGACCACTGGTCTGATTGTCAAGGGCTACTCGCTGACTATGAAAACCTAAGTGAGTAAAGAGCAAGGTGGAGGGTCGTGACTGCGTCTTCAGTACAAATTCACCATCATCGTTGGTTACCGTACTGACGCCCTGACCGGGAGCAGAAACGCTGACATGAGCCAATGCCCGCCCGTTCTGCTTATTCACAACACGACCGGAAACCGTGGTCAGCTCTCCCTGAGCATAGAGTGTCACAGCCAACAACAGCAACAAAAACGACAAACTTGCTCGCATAACACATCAATTTATCGCTACAAAGTTAAAAAAAAAATCAACATTCGTCATGTATA
>Ga0247610_10007048_pt1 | contig 11574 bp, 19 predicted proteins | sample 174DNAGHGhighgp2_FD_193483 | JGI IMG/M metagenome (GOLD analysis project Ga0247610, IMG submission 193483) | Sheep rumen microbial communities from Palmerston North, Manawatu-Wanganui, New Zealand - 1742 DNA GHGhigh gp2 | ecosystem: Host-associated > Mammals > Digestive system > Stomach > Rumen...
CGGAAGGATAAATTTTGCATAATATAACTTTTTGCATAATGTAACTCTTTCTTATCCTTCCGCCATCGGGGGATGGCGAAACAATTAGACGCGCCCGTATTTAAAAGTTGTATTCCGTTAAAGGGGGAGATTTTCTCCCCCGATTATATATAAAGGAGTTTTTAGATGAATTTTGTGGAGATGATGACGGAAAAGGACACCCTTACTTTAAATGGGGCTGTTACTAATAGTACAAGTCATAATTATAATTTAGATTTATTCTTTTTAGCTGGAGCATGCAGAAACGTTTCTGATGATGAGATAGGTATTGCTCTTAATAATTCATATTTATTTAATCGAGAAAAGACTTTAAAGATTATCTATTGGGCTTGTGATATCAGACAAGGTGCTGGGGAAAGAAGATTCTTTAAGGTTGCACTAAATTGGTTATACAAAAATCATAGGGAAGATTTTTATAAGTATCTGAATTATGACCCAGAATTTTCAAGGTGGGATGTCTTATTTGATTTTGATGACGAAAAAGTATTGGATTATATATGTGAAAATCTTAAACAGAAAAATCCTTTGCTTTGTAAATGGCTGCCCAGAAAAGTCATAGCTGTTGATAAGAGAAGAAGTGTACAAAAGGACGGTAATACAGAGGTAAAGACTGTTACTTCTAAAAAAAGAGTATTACATAATGCTCTTGTATCCAAAATTCGTAAAAGATTGGGTTGGAGTCCTAAAAGATACAGAAAAACTTTAGTAAAAGCATCTGATACCGTGGAACAAAAAATGTGTGCTCGTAAATGGAGTGAAATTGAATACTCAAAAGTACCATCAGTTGCTATGAATAAATATAATAAAGCTTGGTACAGAAATGATAAAGAAAGATTTGAAAAGTATTTAGAGGACGTAAAAAGTGGAAAAGAGAAGATTAATTCTTCTGTAATCTTCCCTCACGATATTATTAAATCTTCTATTTATATGAGCGGCTGGAGTGTTAAGATTTTACCTCTAAACGAGGCACAAATAGTTCAGTGGGAAAATTTACCAAACTGGGTTAGTTCAAATGATTTTATCCCTGTATGTGATACATCGGGTTCAATGTTTACCAGAGGTAACGGAGTTCCAGCACAGATTTCTTTGGCTTTAGGTTTATATTTATCAGAAAGAAATACAGGTGTGTTTAAAGATGCCTTTATTACTTTCTCTGATGTACCTACGTTTAATTATGTTCATGGTAATTTATATCAAAGATTAGGCCAACTTGCCTCTGCTGAATGGGGAAATTCAACTAATCTTTTGAGTGTATTTGATTTAATCCTGCAAAAAGCAACTTCGGTTAATCTTCCTGCAAACGAAATGCCTAAAAATATTTTAGTAATTTCTGATATGGAATTTAATGAATGTGCAAGGTTAACCAATTATGAGAGCATAAAGATAAGATATCTTCAAGCAGGATATAACGTTCCTAATATTGTATTTTGGAATGTAAACGGAAGACCTCAGAATCTTCCTGTAACAGTAAATGAAAGAGGTGTTGCATTGATTTCGGGGGCATCACCATCAATCATAAAAACAGTTTTATCTGGAGAGGTTAACCCTCTGGAAGTAATGGAAAGAGTAATTGGAGGAGAAAGGTATAATTTTATCTAAATGGGCAACTCCCAGCATACTGCCATGTACAATGCACTGCCCATTTTTCTTTAGAATTGATTTGTGATAGTTGGATTTATAGGGGGCTAAAGCTCCCCTTTTTATTCAAGTTTAAAATGAAAGGTTGAAAAATTTAGAAGGATATAGTATAATTGAGAAGGATAATAAACTGTGTAGGAAAAACCATGTATGAAACAAAAGAGGATGCATTAGAAACTGTAAGGTATATAAAAGAAGAGTACGGTACTGTCCTAAAGGTTTATAAATGTCCTGTATGTGGAAAATATCATCTGACAGAAGGAAGATAAAGATGGAAAAAGTGGTAGAGATTTTAGAACAAAAAACAAGAAGTATGCTTTTATCATATCAGGTAGAGAAGATACGGTTTTGCCTTGGTTATTTAAACGGAAAAGATTTGAATAAGAAGTTTTTAGACTTAGTAAAGTAGAGGAATATGTTAGAGATAGAGAAGAATGTGTGTAAAGAATACGGTTTAAAACCGAGAAGAATATCTGATAAACAAATCTTAGATATAATGGAAGCAATTTTATTTTATTACGGTACATTAGAGTTAAGAGATTTAACTTATCAAGATAGTGACGGATTGTATGCAGAGATTCCATTAGACAGGAAATATGTACCGGACAATTATGATGAGAAACCTCCTGTAAATGCAGGATATTCTGATACACTGAGAGAAACAATACTTTCTTTGATACTTAGTGAGCAGATTTTAAATAGTATGATAAAAGATGATATACAATATTTATTAATGAACAGATGGGAAAGATTAAAGGAGACTATATGGGGATAACATTTGCTGGAAATACTTATACATTAAACTTGCAGAAACTTTTGCCGAATGCTAAAGACCATAAAGATGTTTATAATGTGGCTATGTGTGAAAGTATATCTGCTCAGATACGAAATGTAATGAGTATGGATAAAAGAGAAGTTTTTTTATATAAATTACCTGAGGAAATACAAGAAGCTTTAGTTGAGAATGGCTTTCAGGTTACAAGAACATCAAATAAAGATTTAGAAGAATACAAAGTAACGTGGGATGAATAAAATGAAACTATATGATTTATGTGAAGAAATTTGGAATACCTTGGATTCTATGTCAGAATTAGCTAAAGAGTTTATAAAAGAATATTCAGTAATTTTTTTAGGTGCGAATAAAGTTAGTATTGTAAGACGTGATAAAGAACCTGATGTGAATGTTTGTCGTATGGCAAATGGTACTTATAATTTACGTTTTTCAACTAATGATGCTTTAATGAAGTTTGATTGTTATGTAACCAAAGAGAAGATTTCGATTCAAGAATTGAGAAGTCTATCGGCTAATGAGATAATAGATATAGTTCAAACGGCTCTTCACAGACTAAAGACTGGAGCTGAGGCAGCAATGTGTACGGCTGAAACCGTAAACGAGCATAAAACAGAAGTAGAAAAACAATTAATGGAGATATAAATGAAAAAGGGTGATGTGGTTTTTGACCTAAAGGGGAATGAATACATATATGAATGTTCAACAGAGGTAGGACACTTAGTATCTCCAGTATATGTGTATCAAACGTGGCCTGACGGTATGTTTGAAGAAGAAAAATCAGAAAAGATGGAACTATTAAAAGAAGTATATCCTTCAGCTCCTATACCAAAATTAAATGAGATTATAAAAGAACAGAGAGAACAGATATTATCTAATAACGAAGCAATAAAAAGGTTTAAATCAGAGATAGAAAAAGATGCAAAGACCATGCTACAGGATAAATTAAAAGAAATAAAAGGAGCTGATACCTTAATAGAAGCTTTAACAGGAGAGTATAAACTATATTTATTAGAAAACGGAGTACCAAGAGCAGTTAATTACGGTGTAGTAGGTTTAGACCTTCAAGACGGTTCAATAAAATATTTGTGGAATGAACCATACTCTAAGGAATATCATGAATTCTCTTTTGAAGGAAAATATACATCATTAGAAGAAGTTGAAAGAGCTGCTTTAGATAGAGTAAAACATGGTCAATATCCAACATTTATTTGGGGAAATAAAGAAGTGGATAAACTATTTGATAAATACCATGAAGAAAGACCTGAATCATGGATTAAATATCTAAAGGAAATAGACCGTAAACAAAAAGAAGAAAAAGAATTGGAAATCCAAAGGAAAGAAAAACATATAAAAGAAGAGCAAGAAAAACTATTGCAACTAAAGAGAGAATTTAACAAAGAAACAATTTAACTTTTTCAGATAAATTATCCTTAGAGGGAATAATATCCCTCTCTTATCTACTATTCTGCCTGTTTAAAATAGGCAGATTTATTTTTACTATATAGTTCTTTAACACGTAACTTTATCACGTTGGCAACTTGGTTGCCTATATCTTTGCCCATATATCTTTGTTATTGGATTAATTCTTTCGGTACTGTGGCAACCTGGTTGCCTATTTGTCGGAAATTAGCTACTTTAAGTTTTATGCAGGTGTGAAAAAACTCAATCTTTTCTTAAAGAATTGTTAAGAAGTGTTAAGAAAACTCTTTGATGTGATTAAAACTATGTATGTAAAACTCGTTCTTTAAGAGGCAAGTCAGACAGGTCTCAAGTGATATTGGAAAAGTAACAAGTTTTTAATAAAGTGTTGACTTTTCATTAAGAGGTTGTATAATTATAATAGAGGTGACAATATGAATAAAAAAGCTTATAGTAATTATAATAAGATGCAGGATATAAAAGATGGCTGGGAAGAATTTATTGATAGTAAACCTGTAGTCATATTAAAGATAATATCACTTAGTATGTTATTATTAACTCCTATACTATCTTTGCTATATGCTTTTGTACAGTTTGAGTTATTCGGCTGGTCACATATGAATCATGAGTTATCTTATGTATTTAATATAGGCATAGATTTAGCAGGATTAAAACCAACAGGACATCCTATATTAATAACTGTACTATGGTTTATCTCTGTAAGGCATGGTCTAAGAATTTTTAAAAGTCTTGGATGCTTTTTCGATATATTAAGAAGATACTTACTTAATTTAGATACATTGACTGCCAGAGTGGTTAATATGCAATATACCGTAATTGAGATATTGGATTCTGTTATATTCTCTATAGTAATAACCTATATGGCATTTCAGCCGTATTTCTTTAAGGGCATGGTATATTATTACGTGATTAAGTTTATTTTATGGTTGGTTGTCAGTTTCTTTAAGAAGAGCGGCTATGTGGAAGTACCGACTGTACTGGCAACTTTTGTTAATTCAAACGGTGATGTTGTCGGTAAAATTTACAAAGGAAATTTTTAAATGAATTTTTTAATCAAACTATAGGAACAAGTAAAGCACAAGTTAACGAGGTATAATATCCGAGTATAGCAGGGTGCAAGCCCCAAAGATAAGTTTTTTTTTAAGTGACAACAAGTTAGGGATACGGTGTGATAATCCGTACTATAGGGTCTTTATAAGTTCTTGGTTGTATTTAATAAGTTTTTACAAGTTTTTAATAAGTTCACGGTGTGTTCTAATAAGTTTTCAACAAGTTAAAATAGTTAATTCAAGACAGTTTCATACTGGAGAAATCCAGCTTATTTTGTTACATCCTAATTTTTAATCAGGATGGTTTTGTGTTGTAAACACGACAGATTAGGTCTATCTTGACAGCCTCAACTCTATTCTCTATAATTGTTTTTGAGGTTGGAGATGAGTGCTGAAAGAGAATGTGCTTTAGTCTTTATTAAGAATAATACATCTTTATCAAGGAAAGAACTCTATGAAAAACTTTGTAAGGAAGTTGGATATGTAAATCCTAATACATATAAAGGTTGGTTACGTGTTGCAGGGTATCCAATGAAAAAGAGAGTAAAATCTCCTGAGATAGATAATTATATAAAACTTCATCACAGACAAACAGATAAATGGTTATATGAACATATCAAGATAAAGTTTAATGTTGAAGTTCCTCTTGGTACATTGAGAGATTGGAAAAGTAGATTAAAGTCAAATACCAATCGTGAGGCAATCAGAAAGGATTGGGAAAGATATATCCGTTTACATTATCTTAAATACAGTGATAAAGAAATGGCTGAGAGATTGATTAATAAATTTCAAAGGCCTATTACTTGGTGTACTGTAAAGAGAATAAGATTAAAATTTCATTTATATCATCCTGTAAGAAAACATTATAGGACGGTTAAAGAGGTAAGAAAATGTCTTAATTGCGGCAAGGAGATAAAGATAACGTGTGATAATCCTAATCAGAAGTTTTGCTGCAAGATATGTTTGGGAGAATACAACAGGAAGAAAACCCATAAAAGAAACATGGCTGATTTAGATAATAAAAGAGTAGAAGAATTTCTTTTTGAATGGACGGATTTTTCTAAAAAGGTATTGTACGATAACAAGGGAAGTTTGGATTGGTTAGATGTAGAAGATGTTTATTCAGATTATATGATGCAGATACCATCTATTCTATATTGGATTAAACAACATGGATATACACATAAGCAGCATATAAAAGGATATATAGCACAGACGATGAAGAATTGTATAAGACGTAAATTGAAAAAGAGAATAGTAGAACAAGCTGAACTCTCAATAGATTTATACAATGAAGAAAAAGAAAGGATTTAAGGCGGTAGGTAATACGGAATACATAAATAAGCAGGAGAATTCACCTGTGTTTATTTGGTCGAAAGTTGGAAAAAGGCGATTGGAGATTGGATAGAGTACAAAGTGGATGATTCGTTGATTTCTTGAAAAGTTAGTCATGGGAGAATGTATTCCCTCCCATGCAACCGTCTAAAAAATTGCTGAATTTTTATATTAAATTATAGGGCAACTTGTTTGCCCGTAAAATATAGGGAATCCTGTTCCCGTAAAATATAGGACTATTTTGAAAGAGGTTTACAATATGGATATTAAAAAACTAACTGAAGCAATTTCTAAGACACTAAACGAAAAGATTAAACCTATTAAGGCAATAGAACCAACTGAGGAAGAAAAAGCATTTTTAGATGATATGGCAAGGAAGATAGAAAATGAAGAGGGTATTTCTTATGCAGAATTATCTAACTTACAATCTTTACAATCACAAATTGTTTGGTTAGGAGATGTTAAATTAGCTGAATGGTCTGGAATACCAGAAGAAGTATGGAATATTTCATGTATAGATGAATCACTTAACTCTGATAAGAAAGTCATGAAAGAAGAAATGGAATATAAGAGAAAAATATGGGATATATTTGAAGAAAACATTGCTGAGTATTTAAATGAACATGGTGTAAAGCCTGAGGGTAATAATGTAATGAACTATATTTCAAAAAATGCAGTAGAAATTGTAAAAGCTGTTCTTGAAAAAGAATATAATTACGAAGAAGATGACCAAGCTATTTTTGAATTGTATTATAACTGTCCAATACATTTTACGTATAAGGCACAAGCAATAGATAAATTATTGGAAGAATATTTAGCAGAATCTTTGAAAAGATGTTTAACAATAGAAGATAAATTAATACAGATAAGTTCATTAGATAAGAATGAGTCTGTTACTGATAAGAAAGCTATGAAAGAATCTGTTGGTGTTTCTGATATAGACGATTTAGCTAAAGATTATTTTCAACCTTATATGACATATGACGAATATAAAAATGGTAAACATAATGCTTACATGGTATGGAATACCGATTTAGTTTATATAAGTGAGGGTGGTGCTAAATCTGAAATTATAGGAGCATCTTCTAAAAGAGAACTAAAGGGTAAGATAGCTGCCATTAGAACCTATGAATACGAAAAACAATATGGTAGAAATGAACAGGTAGAACCTCCGACATTGGCAAGTACAAAAGGTTTATTTAAGAAATAATATCCAATAATTTAATCTTAGTTATAGATTTTAGTTTTAAACTCTCAGGGATTTTTCTCTGGGAGTTTTTATTTATATGCTTATATAGATACATGTTGACATATTTATCTATATGTGCTATAATGTTAAAAAAGGAGAATAGTATGACCGAAGGACAAAATAATTTACAACAATTGCATTATACTCGTTCCTGTAAAGAGGCTGATGCCAGAAGACAGGCATGGTATGAAAAACAGTCTAAACGTTCTTCTGAGGAGTTGAAAGCAGAAGTTGACAGATTTATGGATTATTATAATCAAACGTCTGCTTTTGGGCTTCCTGTGTCAATTGTGATGGCGCAAAAAGTATTGGAGGAAAGAGGATGCGTTTAGATTTAGTTGAAAAAGTAAAGAACGACCTAAAAGGTGTAGTTCCTTATAAAGAAGGTATTATTTGGGAAGATTTTAAATCAATCAGAGTATTGGGCAGATATTCTCCGAAGGATAATAAGATTAAAATAAACGAATATTTAGACTCGGATGAAGAAATAATGAGTGTAATAGCACATGAATTAATCCATGCGGCAGGGGAGTTGAATCATAGGCTTGGGTTTAAAGAGTATATGGACAAGATTAATTCAATGAACCTTGGATATACTGTTCATACTCATTATAAAACAACAGAAGAGAATAAGGATAATACTTATCATAAAAAACAAAAAGAGGAACGGGCAAAAAGAGCTGCTAAAAGTACCACTAAAGCAAAGAAAGAATATTTGGTATACTGTCAAGAATGCGGCTACAACTATGTGAGTAACAGAAAGTGCCACGTTTTAAGGAAATATTGCTGTCCTGAATGTTATGGTAAATTAAGACAAAAACAGTATGTAAAAGGGAAAACAACTTTTAGAAGGATTTTACACTAAAGGAGAAATATGAAATTAGATTTATACAGATATAACTATGAAACAGATACGTATATTGTATCCCAGAGTTGTTATGATGATGTGGTTAGGTTTGCTTTAGAGTCGGATTTACCTTTGGCACACATCTTTCTTGGGGATGCTGAGTTCCCTCGTGTAGAAATTAAAAAGGGAGATGACCTTACGGTTAAGACTTATGACTCTAACGGTGCAAATGAGTTTGAAGGTCATTTTGATAATCTTAGGTGTGTAAAAGAAATTATTGAGATTTTAATTAAGAATTTAAAAGAGGAATTATGAAGATAAAATTAGGATTAAAATTCAGGGCAATAGAAGGCTTGTCAAAGGGCAAAACTTTCACCGTGATACAAGCAGACTCAAAAACGGTTTCCTATCGTTCAGAGGAGTCTGGAGAGGTTTATACGGCAGAAAGAAAACACTTTGAAAAGTATCTTGAACGAGTAAATAAACATTGGGCTGAAACCAATAAATCATATAAACATAAAAAGAATGAATTGAAAGGAATGTAAATGGCACGTTTAACAAAACTAAATTCAACGGGTTCGGTAGGGGTGGTTTTACCGAAAGAATTAATTAATTCAGGCAATTGGTCATCTGGAGATGAAGTATCCGTTAAACCTATCGGAACAAAGTCTTTAATAGTATCTAAAGAAAGCTTGACACTGAGAAATAAAGACGGAAACCCTAAATCTTTAGAAGAAATATTAGATATGATTAGTATGATTGCACCTGATTATAAGGCTTTACTTAATGCAGGTCGTATTACTGAGGAAGGTGCAAGAATAGCTTTACAACAATTATTATTAAGTCTGGCTGGTGGAATATGTTAACACCGAGTTTAAACTTGACTAATAAAAGAATCGGAAAGCCTCAGATGAACGTTATTGATTTATTTCATGAATATCAAAAGGCAATACTTGATAATGCTAAAAAATCTGATAAGGATATGATAAAAGAAGTATTTGCTAATACGGAATTATTTGATATTTCTCATGCCGATTCAAGAATAAATTACAAAGTTAAGGTTTTTTCTAACCCTAATAATCTGTTTTGCAGTTTTGAAACTCCGCTTGTACTGCCTTTTGAGAGCTGTTTTATAAAGGTTTATGATGATGAAGAGGAAACTAACGGAGTATTCATAAGAGAACACGACCCGTTTAACTTTACCGGAGCTGTGTTTATTAAGACAAATCGTTTTGGGTTGAAATATGATTTTACTATACCCTTTACTCTTAACATAGATTTAAAACAATTAATAATCGGGTATCAGGATTTGTTGAATGTAGTAAATGATTTAACCAGAAAAACAGGAAATAATTTATCTTATTTAAAACCGAATGAGGTAACGGAACTGATTAATATCCAATTCACAGATGTTTATCAAATAGTATCCTTAGCTCTTCAGACGATTAATTCCGTGAATGAATACGTTACTCTGGTAGACCAAGGTAAGAGTGACTATTATTCTTTTAAGGGAAAGCCTACTATAAAGAAAGAACGGATAATATATTATCTAATCGAGAAGAAAATCTATAAAAACGGACACTATAATATCCAACCTCGTACCAGATTAGAATATTCACATGCCTTCTCCGTAAGAGGTCATTGGAGAAGATTTGACGGTATAGGTAAAGACAGGCATGGAAACCGTAAGGTGCAAGGTTTTACCTGGGTTAAAGATTTTATCAAGGGTGAAGGTGAGCTGATAAAGAAAGTACGGCTCTATAAATAGGTTTCAACTGTTTCAATAAAAGGGTTGACTTTTTCTCAGGGTACTGTATAATGGTATTAGAAAGGATAAATATGACAGACGAGCAATTACAGATAGAAAAGAAACAAGACATTGTTAAAATTCTGGAAAGAGGATTTTGGGATTTGGGTATATACCGTGAAAGAATGAATATAGGTAATAGGTTTACTGTAGATTACTTTAAAGGTAAATCTTTTAATGTGCAGATGGAAATACGAGATGGAGAAGAAGTTTCTGTCTTAGGAACAGGTGAAGGTATGAGTCATCTTCTTTCTATAGATACAATACAAAAAGCAGAAGATTATATTACGGTTCTTAAAAAACATTTAACAGAAGAGCCTGTAAGAGAATTTAAAAAAGAATTACGAAATATGGCAAAAATAAGAATATACAATAGAAACATTCTTAATTCATAAAGGAATAAATATAATGAGTAGATTTATTGTAGTAACCAATGAAGGAAACATGCCACCAATTAAAGAAGTACATGTTGAAATAACCGAAGAAAATGAGAAAGTAATCACGGGTTTTTGTGATAGTATAACTCCTCATGTACTTATTCCGTCTTGGCAAATTCCTTGGAAAGATGTTAAACAAGTTATTGATACAAAATATAACCAGAATATAAAAACACCTAGAGGTATAAGATTCTATGGAGATAAACAAATAGATTGTATAAAGAATTTAGGCAGGATATATAGTATAAAGGTGAAGATATGATAACTAAACGACAAGCATTGGATTTTATATATGATTTAAGTCAAATAACTGATGTTAAACTGGATTTATCAAAAGGGTTATTGGCTGCTGAAGAAAATTCGGATATCAAAGGGTTATATAACTATAGAGCAGAGATGGGTAAATGTTCTTTGGAAGAATTGGTTATGTTTTTTATCAAAGGATATTTGGACTCCGAATTGTTGTCTAAGCTTCAAATTCCTGTTGGTATAAGTATGTTAGAAGTTGGAAAAACATATAAAGTGGATGTGTATGGGTGTGGTGTCTATCAAAAAGGAAGACTTACCGAAATAACCGAAGATAAATTAATATTCCTATATACAAAAACTAATACTCTTTTTGGAATTGATAAAGAAGATATTAATGAAATATATGAGGTACACAATGATAACTAAAGAACAAGCCTTAGAATTTATATATGATTTATCACAGAAAACAGAAATAATGTTAGATGTATCTTGTGGTGAGATGCAATTTAATAGAATTTGTGATGGTGATTATTCTTATACATCTTTTGCAAATGAATCTACTTTAGAAGCAACTGTAACTAAATGTATAAAAGAACACATGGATGCTATTATGAATTATGTGGATAAAATACCTGTAGATGTAGATATGTTAGAAGTAGGACAAACATATAAAGTACATATTCAAGAAAAT
>Ga0247610_10007049_pt1 | contig 11573 bp, 11 predicted proteins | sample 174DNAGHGhighgp2_FD_193483 | JGI IMG/M metagenome (GOLD analysis project Ga0247610, IMG submission 193483) | Sheep rumen microbial communities from Palmerston North, Manawatu-Wanganui, New Zealand - 1742 DNA GHGhigh gp2 | ecosystem: Host-associated > Mammals > Digestive system > Stomach > Rumen...
ATGCAGTAAAATTCTTTTCCTTAATTCTTTCCTCATATCTCTTACGCCATACTGGTTCATCAGTATCCTCTGGTTCGTAAGCAGCTGTATCTAGATAATTACATTTACAAATTAAGCAAGCATCCATAATAATTAAATTTTGATATGGCATACCTAAATGCATAACTAAATCAGGCTTAAATTCGTCAAAGAAATGAATTAACTCAGTTAAGTTATTAGCATCTATTTGTCTTGTAGTAATATTAGTTTTAGTTGTATTTTGTAATTTTTCCTTTAGTGCATCACATTTAGATACTGTTCTAGATGCTATACATAAATCAGTAAAAACCTCAGGATGTTGACAACATTTATGAATAGCTACTGTAGCTACACCACCACATCCAATTACTATTACTCTACCCATAATATATCCTCCTTTAATAACAAAAAAATAGTCGCTATATGTGCGACTATAATAAAACTTAAAATGAATTGTATTCATATAGAGTCTATACAGTAAATAATACTTTTACTACTCTTATTGACCGTTTCACAAGTGGCACAAAGTGCAAAGGTTGTAAAGTAACCAACTTATAAAATTTGAGCTTTTAACTCAATCAATAATGTGATAATTTATCACTTACGGCATGAAGCAATTTCGACTACGACTCTAAATGAGCTTTTGTTTACAAAAAGATTATATCATAATTGACAAAATAGTCAAATTAAAAGAAGATAGAAAAACCTATCTTCTCAATAATAAGACTAATTCCAAACTATTGGCTGATTATTGTTATCGAAATGCCAATATTTACCTTTTTCTACTGGTTCTATTTCAGAATAAAAATATAGATTATTTCCTTCTAAAAAATATAAATCGTCTTCGTTGGCATCACTCATATTTTTTAAATCACCATGACGAACTTTAAGTTGTATATTGTTCCAATCAGATAGTGAACCTTTATAGTAAAAATTTACATTTTTATTGTCGATATGAATACCAAATGCAGTATAATCCATCTTCTCAATTGTCCTTGGCAATATAATTGTTGAATTATTTCTTACTTTAATTCCATTTATAACACCACTGCCAATTTCTTTAACTTTAGAAAAATCATAATAATCTATCATCAAATTATCTTCTAGGTTTATACCACCAGGATAATGACCAAAAGCCCAATCATCTAATATTTCAATATTATCTGGTAGAATAAATTTAGTTCCATTATTATACATAAAAGCTAGAAATGCAAAAGATGCAACGCCAACTACAGATTTAGGTAAAAAATAATTTTCTGAAGCATATAGAAGCATATTCGTTTTTGAATCAATTATACAACCACAATCTTCTCTTGAATCATAATACTCATTTTCTTCAGAAACACTAATATTTTTAATAAATGATTCACGTAAATAGTAATCAGATATTTTAGTATTTTTATGATAGCCTTCAAAATATCTAGGTAGCTTTACACTCTTACCAACTAAAACAGCTGGGGAAACATATTTAACCTTAAATGTATCTGGAAATATACCAAAGCATTTAGTTACAGTATCTGGAATAATTAATTCATCAGATTCGTCTTCTGTTTCAATTAATTTTACTTCGCCTTTTGAAAACAAATATTTAGTATCTGTAATTCTATATCTATATCCATCTACTACAAATTCACTACCTATGCTAGGTGCGAGTATTTCTATTAATAATAAAGCTGTTATAACAAGTAAAGCAACCACGCCTATCTTAATAGATTTAATTATTATTTGTCTTCTTCTTACAAGCTTTCGATATAAATTAATATCAAATTTAGATTCATTAAAATAATCACTTGGTAAATTAAAATATTTAATGATTTCTTTTAAATTATCATCACTTGGTACACCATTACCATTTTCCCATTTAGCAATGGCTGATCTTGAAACAAAGATAGCATCAGCTAATTCTTTTTGACTTAGATTATTATCATTTCTTAATTTTTTAAGCTTTTCCTTAAATTCCATTTAGCCATTCCTCCTTGGAAATTTTTTCTACAAATTCAATTTAATTATAGTAAAAATGTGCAACAAAACAATCAAAAAATGAGTGTTACCTTGTTACTTTTGCATATATTTATAATCAAAAATGCCCGGCACACAAGATAAAAATCCAGTAACCAAGCCAAATGTTACTGGATTTCTTTATATATTAACTGGTAAACTCGGTTATAACATATTTTTACTAATATAAACAAATAAAATAGGCTATTACTATTTTTAAAACAATAATTAGCCTAATTTTATTGGTTATAGATTAAATAATGTTGGATTATTATTAATCCATGATTCCTGCTTAGCCTCTTTAATTTCATCATTTTCATTTAATTCTCCTATTAAAAATGGAGAATTATCATTATGCATTTTATAATTTTTTACTACCTTATTATTATCTCCATTAGCGTAGCAATATTTACAAAGATGCATGCATGAATTATAAAATCCTATATCATTAGCTATTAGACATGAGCAATAATTCTTTCTAGATTGCATATTAGATTTTATAATTAATCTTTTCCCAATTGCATTTTCATAATCCTCTTGCCTCATACAACCATTTACATCAATACCATATTCTGCTAGCCATTTTTCCTTAGAGCATAGCCTTAACTTCATATTATGCCTATCAGCTAATTTTTTAAATTCCTTAGCTATAATTATTTTTTCATTATCGCTACAATCACTTAATTCCTTATGAAATATTGCTAGCTTATCATATAAATCTAAAAAGCCAAATACACATAAATTAGTATAGCCATCTAGGCTAGAAGCTATTTTTTCAAATGTCTTAATATGATAATCTAATGTATATTTTTCATTAATAATAATTGGTGTATATCTAAATCCAATTGCGTTTTTACCTATTTTATTAGATAAATATTTAAAATCCTCTATCACATCATCGATAGGTGGCACATTAGGCTCTATATCATTACCAAAGCCTGTAATTGTAATATACCAAAATTGACCAAAGGGCTTTAAATAATCAAGGTATTTAAGCATAGGCCTTGGATTTTTTGTACAAAATCCGATAACATCTACTACCTTTGGATCTAATCTAAATTTAGTAACCAAATTAGGATAATAGGGATTTCTAACTAATACAAAGCCTTCCTTTATTCTATTTATAAGCCATTTAGAATAAAAGGCAGGTATATCTGTTCTTTGTCCTGTATTAATAATCATTTTATCCTCCTAGCTTAATATATCCTTTACCTTATCATCTAATAAATTAAATACCTTATCCTGGTAATCATCTTCTATTTTTCTTATTTCATTTTGATTATTTTTAATATCTAATTTATCTAATATTTCATATTTTAAAAAATTAATATTTGATTTTGCCTTTTCTGATTTTAAAACTATTTGATAATAAGTAGGACCTATATCTAAAATTTTTAATGCTAATTCATTATTAATTAATCCACTTGTAACAATACCATATAAATCAAATATTGTATCATTTGCGATAGGGCCAATAATTACATCATATTCCTTATAAATATCAGATTGGCCATTTCTATTTTTAAAAATATAATCAAACCATTCCTTATTTCTTTCTTTAAATTCTAATACATTTAATGAATTTAAATCTAAATCATAAAAATTTAATATTGTATCCCTATCATTTTTTATAGTTGCCCACTTTTTTGAAAATTCTATATTATTAGATAAATAAAAGCCTTGACCAAAATCAGCATTTATTCTTCCATGCCTCAAATCAATATCCCTAATTATATCAAAGCCTACATGATATAAAATCATTTATAACACCACCAATTTCTATCTTAAAATAAAAGCCTCAAATGAGGCTTATAATTATTTATTTGCTGGTTCCCACTTACAACGAACAGGTGAAACAATTAATCCTTCCTTCTTTAAATCAGCCATAGCCTTATCTACTACCTTTCTATCTAGTCCTGATAATTCAGCTATTTTACCAGCATTTAAAGGAATACCAGCCTTTTTCATTGTTTCTAATACTAAATCCTTTTCCATATTTTTACCTCCAATTGTTTATTTTATTTATTCTATCATATAATTTTATTTTTGATTAGAACTTATTATTCTAATATAACAAATATTCTATAGTAATTACATTATTTTTCTTCTTTATTTAAAAAAAATTACTAGTCCCATGTTTGTCCTATCACGTATAGGATAATATAATTGTATTTTTTTAGGAGGGTAAAGAAAAAGACATTACCAATTTTTTGATAATGTCTTTCAAATTCAAGTAATTATACTCTTGCGTTATTGAATGTTACATTAATTCTATTAACGTATTTTCTATCAAATAATGCTAGAATATTACCCTTTGGCTCTAAATTATTAGCTTCTAAATATTCATCATTTTCATAATATTTAGCAAAGCTTAAGCCAATTGCATAATCATAGAATAACCAATATAAATCTGAATCATAGGGATCTCCATCCTTAGGATCAAATTCATCAGCTACTTCTTGAGTAAAGATTTCTGTATCAGCTAATGCAACTAAGTCATTATATACAGTATTATATGGAGCGTCATAGTCTACATAATATGTATTAGTAAATGCAGGTGATGATTCATCCTCGTCTTCTACCTTAGATGTTAACATATAATCAATGAACTTATATGCTAATTCCTTATTTGCAGAATCCTTAGTAATAACTAGGTTATCACAGAAGGCAACTGTATCATCAGGAATAAAGCAATCAAATCCAATTTCATATGTATTATCATTTACAGTATACTTTCTTTCATCAGATGTAATTACATCTAAGAAGTTAGCAACCTCATCAATTTTAATATCACCTGCTAAATAAGCATCCATTGCTTGATTAGCGGCGTTTTCAGAATAATAATATAGGAAATCACCAGTCCACATATAGCCTAAATGAATATTACCAGCTACGATATCCTTCTTAATTGTATCTGTACCCCATGCATCATAATTCATGCCAGAAATGATTTTTTCCATTTGGTCTAATACAGTTTGAGGCTGTTCTAGTGTTGGATCTAATCCTAAATATCTAGATAATGCATAATAGTCATGTTGATGAGATTCATACATAGCTACCTTAGTACCAGCTGGTAATGTAGATCTATCAAATAATGAACCCCATTGATTTTTAGCATTATTTGTTACTGCTTGTTCAACTCCATCCTTCTTTGTTGTATACATAATACACCAAGTACCAGATAGATACGGTACTGCATAATTTTCAATGGTACCCATTTCATATGAATCACCTAAGTGTTGCTTAAGGTTGATATTCATATCCTCATAAATTTTCTTAGTAGATAGCTTTCTATCAGCTAAATCAACATTTGGTAATTGTGAAAAATCTAATTTTTCTAATAGGTCATTAACATACATCTTTTCTACCATGTAATCTGATGGACAAATTACATCATAAACAGTTGTACCTGCTTTTGCCTTTGAATAGAAAATTTCGTTACTTTCGCCTAAATCCATTTGAACAGTACAATTATATTCCTCTTCAAATGATTCAATTAATGATTCATCAATATATTCTCCCCAGTTAAGAAATAATAAAGTATCTTTACTACCACATGAAGATAAAGTTAATAAAGAAGCTCCTAATAATAAAAGACTAGCCATTCTTCTTTTCATGATTCTTACGTCCTTTCATTATTAAGTTATATCCGATAACTGCTAAAATCATTACAACAGTTAATAATGTAGAGAAGGCATATACACCAGGGAATAAGCTCTTTCTACCAATTGATGAATAAATCCAAATAGATAATGTGTTATAGCCGTTTCCTGTTGTGAAGTAACCAACAACGAAATCCTCAAAAGAAATTGTGAAGGCTAAAATCATACCAGAGAAAATACCACCCTTAACACATGGAACTATTACCTTTCTTAATGACTTGATAGGCTTAACACCTAGGTCTAGTGATGCCTCTAGCATATTAGGGTCAATTTCCTTCATCTTAGGTAATACAGATAAGATGATATAAGGAAGTATGAAATAAATATGTGCTAATAAAATTGTCCAGAAACCAAAGATATGCTTATCTATATATAAGAATAATGAGAAGATAATCATTAATGATACACCTGTTACAATATCAGCATTTAATAGAGGTATATTATTTAAGAAAGTTAATCTTTGCTTTACCTTTGGAGGTAAATAATAAGCACCAATACCAATTAATGTACCAAGTACTGTAGCAATAGCTGTTGCACAAATACTTGTTAAGAATGTATTTAATATTGATTTATTTAAAGATGTTTTACCAAACATATTTGCATAATTTGCAAATGTGAATGATGCAAATTCAGTTGTTGAATCTGAAGAGTTAAATGATTGGATAGCAATAATAATTACTGCGAAATATAGCATAAAGATTGAGAAGCATAATAAGATTATTGAAATAACCTTCCAAGTCATCTTCAAGCCCTTATGCTCTTTATATCCATAATCTTCTAATGATGCACGCTCATAATCGTTAGGATTATAAGTCTTCTTTACTAATTCTTCCATTATAATAATGTCTCTCCTTCCTTATCAACCTTTGATACTATAAGGATTGAACCTAATATAATGATTAAGATTGCTATAGCTAAAACTGAACCCATATTGTAGCTCATGTTAATGAAGCTTTGTTCAATAACGTTACCAATTAATGTAATGTTACCATCACCTAAAATCTTAGGAATAGCGAATCCTGATAGACATGGTAATAATACCATTATTGATCCTGAGATTACGCCCTTTAATGCAAGTGGAACAATAACCTTCCAGAACTTCTTAAATTCAGTTATACCTAAATCTAAGGCAGCCTCATGTAATAATGGATCAATCTTTTCTAATGATGTATAAATAGGCATTACCATGAATGGTAAGTATGTAAATATCATACCTAAATAAATAGCTAAATCAGTACCAATGATATCTAATCCATAGCCATTTAATCCAAAGATATCTGTTAAGATATTATTTGACTTAAATACACTTGCTAGGGCATTGATACGAAGTAGGATATTAGTCCACATTGGTAATATTAAAATAATTAAAACTAAATACTTATTTTTAATTTTAGACTTGTATAGCATGTATGCTAATAAGAATCCAAAAAATATACAAGCAACTGTTGTTACTACTGCATATTTAATTGAATTAAAAAAAGCAATAATTGTAGATTTCTCTGTTAGTATTTGGAAATTTGTTATACTTGCTGTCATTCCCTTAAATGAAATACCTTCTGTATCAACAAACATTAAGAAAATCATAAATAATACAGGTAATACTGCAAATATATACAAAAAGTAGATATATGGTCTAGCTAATCTATCAAGTCTATGTGCACACTGATATGAAGGTATTACAGCCTTCTTTTCACTCTTCTGCATAGACTACTTTTCCTCCGAAGCTTCCTCATGACCATAGAAATCATTCTTAGTCTCATACTTAGCAGCTACATCAAATAATGTAACAGCCTTTCTTGATTCCTCCTGAGTTAATGGTACAAGCTTTTTAGGTGAACCATCTTCCTTCATTAAGCAGATTTCATATGGGTCTACTGTTAAACCAATGATTTCTCCTACTTGAATGTCTTCATATGTATGTACAACGAATTCATTACCTTCGATATCTACTAATAATTCGTAATGAACACCCTTGAAGATTGAAGATGTAACTTTAGCAATAACCTTTGCATTTTCTCTTGGAACAATATCCCAGTCCTCTGGTCTAATTACTACATCAACGATTTCATTATCATCGAATTCATAACCAACTACAGGAAATTCTTGTCCTAAGAACTTAACTAAATTCTTCTTTAGGTAAACACCCTTAACAATATCAGATTCACCAATGAAGTTAGCAACATATCTGTTGTTTGGTTCATTATAGATATCCTTTGGAGAACCTTGTTGCTGGATGATACCATCCTTCATAATAACAATACGGTCACTCATAACCATAGCTTCTTCTTGGTCATGTGTAACGAAAATAAATGTAATACCTAGATTCTTTTGCATTTCCTTAAGCTCGTATTGCATGTTAACTCTTAGCTTATGGTCTAATGCAGATAATGGTTCATCTAGTAAAAGAATCTTTGGCTTTAAAATAATGGCGCGGGCAATTGCAACTCTCTGCATTTGTCCACCTGAAATTTTGTCAATCTTTCTCTCCTCATAACCAGAAAGATTAACTAGCTTTAATGCTTCACTTACTGATTCAGCAACTCTAGCCTTAAGGTATCTTCTAATATCAAAATAAGAAGGTACAGTCTTTCCTTGAGCCTTACCAATCTTTTGGTTGTACTCTAAGGCATCTTTTGCAACTTGCTCATCGCCGCCATAAAAATCGATTAAAAATCTTCTTCCGCGGTTTACTAAACCAAATGCAACGTTATCAAAAACGTTTAAATGTGGGAATAATGCATATCTTTGGAAAACTGTATTAATAGGTCTTGCATAAGCAGGTAGATCATTAATAATCTTTCCATTAACAATAATTTCACCACTTGTAGGATACTCAAATCCTCCGATCATTCTTAGTGTAGTAGTTTTACCACAACCAGATGGTCCTAAAAGAGTAATAAACTCATTTTCGTAGATATCCAAATCAATGTTATCTACAACACAGTTATCGCCATAATATTTAACGATATTGTGCAATTCGATAATTGGCTTTCTTTCCAACTCAATTTACCGAACGAAAAGAACAATGTCTTTTCTTATCCTTTCTCCTAATATTCTTTTTTTGGCCTGTAAATCGTTAAAAATGTAATTCTACATTTAACGTGACAGATGTTCAATAATTATTTATTGAACGATATTAATTATAGACTAAAATTTCAGAATTACAATAATAAATTTTAAATTTATAAAAATAATTGAAAGTAGAAAATTATGAAAGATTTATGAAAGAAAAATGGAGAATATAAATATTCTCCAAAATTCATTAATCTTCAATTTTTTCTAGTCTAAAATATGATACAAAAAGTAAGGCACTTGTTCAAGCCAACTTGGCCAGTCATGAGGCTTGTCATATCCCCAATAATCACACCATGCTGGAATGCCTAAACGATGTAATTGTGTATCCATTTCTCGTGTTGATTTTAAGCATTCTTCTTCCCAGTTACCTTGACCTACACAGATAACTATTCTTGAGTTCTTATACATATTAACATATGGGTGATCATATGCCATATTCTTTAATGATTCTACAGGTGAATTTAAGAACATTAATTCATCTGAATAGCCTTGAATAAAGAAATATGAATCATATACACCAGATAATGCTAATACTGCATCAAAAATATCAGGTCTTCTCATAATGAAATTAACTGCATGGTAAGCACCAAGTGATACACCAAAGGTCATAATGCCAGAAGCTACTCCTCCGCCATTACCATATGTATTAATTTCATATACTCTAGGAACAATATCCTTAATGATATATTCATAATAAGCTTCTTGAGCTCTTATTCTATCATAGCCGCTTTTATATGTCGCAGAAAAAGATTCCTGATCCATTGATTCAACACAGAATACTTGAATCTTTCCTTGCTCAATATACCAGCTCATTGAATCAATGATTCCTCTATTTTCATAATCAAAGAATCTACCATCCTGGCTTGGGAAAGCAATACAAGGCTTTCCAGCATGTCCAAATACCTTAAATTCTAAATCTCTTTGATATACAGAGCTCCATTCCTTATAATATTCAACCTTCATCTTAGATTCCTCCCTTTGAGTGCTTCTTTGAGATTCCCTCTAACGTAACAACCATATTAGCGTCTACACTTTCAGTAATGAATACTGATGAGCCAATAGTTGTATTCTCACCAATTATAGTATTACCACCAAAGATTGAAGCTCCACTATAAATAGTTACATTATCACAAATTGTAGGGTGACGCTTAACATTAATTAAATCATGACCCTTAGATAATGATAAAGCACCAAGAGTAACTCCTTGATATAGCTTAACATGCTTACCAATAACACATGTTTCACCTATTACAATACCTGTACCATGGTCGATAAAGAAATATTCATCAATCTTAGCACCAGGGTTAATATCAATACCAGTCTTTGAATGAGCAGTTTCTGTTAAGAATCTTGGTAATACAGGAACATTTAATTCATATAGAATATGTGCAATTCTATATGTGAATATTGCTGTAAATCCAGGATAGCATAATATTATTTCTACTGGTGATTTACAAGCAGGGTCTCCATCAAACATAGCTTGAATATCTGTTTTTAATAATCTATCTACCTCAGGAATTGCCTCATAGAACTTACAAATGATATCATCCTTATCTAAAGTTTCCTTTGTAAGCTTTTCAATTCCAGACAGCATTCTCTTTAAATAGAACTTTACTGATGAACTTTTTTCCTCTAAATAATCATCTAATGTGGCAAATTTTTCAACATAGCCTGGGAAGAATAATCCTTTAATATTAATTAAGAACTTCTTTATATCAGCATAATCCACAGCTTCGCCATGCTTCTGTTCTGCCTTTTTAGACATTAACCAATCCTTATAACTTGTCATAAATAATACCTCATTTGTAATTATACTATATATTTAAATCAATTAATAGGTGTATACTTATATCTTCTTAACTGGTTTAAAACTTATATCTTCCTCATTACTCAAATCATAGTATTCTTCTCTATAAGCATAATTTGATTCTAACTCAGTAAAATACTTATAGTCAGAATCTGTAACACCAGTTTCAAATACTGGATGATTTTTTATATAAGAATAAATTGAATCATCTACTGATTTATTAACATTTTGTTCTATAACAATACATACTTTTTTAGTGTTTTCATTATAATAAATTGTTCTTTTCCATGTGTAAATATCACCAACATACAAACCTATTTCATAATTAAAATCATTTAGAGTTATGGTTCTAACTTTTCTAAAAGAATAAATTTTTTCATAATCAGCATCTTCACATATATATTCATAAACTTCTTCTGTATCACCGCCAGACTTACAATTTAATATTCCAGGAACAATGATTTCAGAACATTCTGTATAACTTCCAAATTTAGAACAACTAGTAGTACAAGATAATAATAAAAAAGAAACAAAAATCATATTTATAAATAGAATTATTTTTTTCATATTAATATCACCTTACCTTTTTATTAATTTTAGCATATTTTTCGATATTTTATTATAAATAATAAAAATCATTTCAAAATAACTAATTTAAGTGTATAATAAACGCATGTGAGGTATAAGTATGAAAATTATTGAACCAGAAACAATAACTAAAGAGGTTTCAAGGCTTTGTATTGAGGCTGCAACATACATTGAAAATGATGTATTATCATGTCTTAAAAAAGCTATGAATAATGAAGATGGCTTAGCTAAGGAAATCCTATCTCAAATTATTGAAAATGATGAATTAGCTACTAAAGAAAATGTTCCTATGTGTCAGGATACAGGTATTACTGTTGTATTTGTTGAAATAGGAAATGAGGTTCATATTAATGGTGATATTTATGATGCCATTAATAAAGGAATTAGTGATGGTTATACAAAGGGCTATTTAAGAAAGAGTGTTG
>Ga0247610_10007051_pt1 | contig 11572 bp, 8 predicted proteins | sample 174DNAGHGhighgp2_FD_193483 | JGI IMG/M metagenome (GOLD analysis project Ga0247610, IMG submission 193483) | Sheep rumen microbial communities from Palmerston North, Manawatu-Wanganui, New Zealand - 1742 DNA GHGhigh gp2 | ecosystem: Host-associated > Mammals > Digestive system > Stomach > Rumen ...
ATGATCACTGATCATTCAGTCATTCTTCACCCCACCCCACAACGATGGCTATGGGATTCTTTCCTGTTCCTAGTTTCTTCACAAATTGTCCATCCAAGGTGTATATTATTACATATCCGCTATTGCCGTCCTTCCCTTTACAGGCAACATAGACATACCCATTCAGATAATCAACTCCCATTGCAGAAGGATTTTCCAAACCATCTGCACCAAACATCTCCGATGTGCCTGTATCAATATTATAAATACCAAAGGTGACAGGTGTTGCAGGATTCGTCAACGGAGCATTAACCACATAGAAATAATTGCCATTACCTCTTGCATACAGTGTCGCGTCAATCATATTCACGATTTCATCCATGCTGATTTTCCTGATCCCAGCATGAACCTGGTTGCCGTTCTCATCAAACGTTCCTTTGTCGAGACAACATAGTTTTCCTCCAGCATAGAATATGTCGATGGGGCAAATCAACAGGTCGCTTGTCGCGCTTTTCCAGGGGGTATATTTCATACTGACATTTTCAATGGATGCATTACCCATGCCTCTGTCAGAGTTAGCCACCATCACCCCACGGTTATAGAGCATGCCCTCAGGATATGATCCGACCTTTTCAATGCCCTCAGCGGAGAATGAACCCATATTGAGTTCACCCACATAGCCTGCATCAAACGAAACGTATAGACTCTGCCCATTGAGGAGTAATCGGCGTGGTCCTGCCCCCTTTTCATCCCAGAGTGATTTTGTATTAATTACCCTCACGGATTGCAGAGATTTCCTGTCAATAAACTCAATCTGATTGACATCGGGAGCGTTGACGACGAGATAATTATCGTTGATTACAACATCTCGGGGATATCCCCCTAAATTCGTCTTTATTTGACTTACCGACCAGTCCTTAGGATTGATTCGGGTTATGCTGCCATCATTATTTGTCGCCAAATCGCCCTGACATAGTATATACATTCCCTCTGTAGCGGCAGTTACGATACGGTAGTTGTTATTCTCCTCATCCTTGTTCTCGCATCCCACAGAAATAAACATACTACAGAACGCTATCAAAAAAACAGTTACTGTGCTGAATAATTGTTTTCTAAACATCATCGTTTCATTTTAATCCTATAATCCAAACTTATACCCGAGTGTTATCTGAAACACACTGTGCTTGGTTGACTCCCCGTAGGCGGAAATAGCCTTCGTCAGGCTTAGGTTATAACGCGCATCCAACACAACATGGTTAAACTCATAAGATATGCCAAGAGGGATTGCAAGATCAAAGGAGGATATATCCGCGTCGATTCCAGCCGCCTTATAGGCATCTTTTAACCCGACCTCAGCGGAAACACCATTTGCCGACACCTTCACTTTGTCGTTGACGAGGAATCCCGGCTGTATTCCAACTTTGACGGCCAATCCCTTGGTCACATAGTAATTGGCCAGAATCGGAATATTTACATAGTCCATCTTAACAGTTCCATTCATGCCTTGGCCATCTGCGTCGGATCCCTGCTGAGAATAGAGAGCACCTGCCGAGACAGAGAGCATGGGTGTTGCCTGATATTCCAACTCGGCTCCAGCCACGAACGCAATTCGAGTCTTGGCCTCATCGTCGTTCGTCATCGTAGCCAGATTAATACCAGCCTTTGGCTGAAGGCTCCATCCGCCAACATCATTTTGGGCGTTTGTACATACACTAAGCAACAGAGTTGTTGCTGCAATCATTAACCTTTTCATATTCATTCGTTTTATTTAATTATATAATCCTTTGCAAAATATATTATGTTATTTGGCCATCATCTTCTTGCCATTTTGGATGACGAGGCCTTTATAGGAACCATTCACCTTCTGGCCGGAGAGGTTGTAGATGGCATCATCCTCAGTTAACTCCTGTATGCGAGGCGAGGCTATACCCGTAGTAATCTTTCCCATATACTGGCCGATGAAGAAGATGGCACCCGTGGATTGTTCGCTGATGATATAGAGGAAGGGACGATTAGCGTAGAATTTTGCGCTTGGAGTAATGCTTGTATCCCCACTAATAACTGTGACGGCAGCAGCCTCTGTACCTTGCTCGTCGAGATTGATCTTGGCTACCTGGAACATTTGACTGATGAATACAGGCACGTTGCAGAAATAAGGGAAGTCTGCATCATACGTAAAGGCGGTAGACATACCCAATTCAGAAATAATCTTAACCAAATCCTGATTGGTATCTGTCTCAAAGCGGGGCAGTTTCAGATCTACTTTATACATAGCCCCTTTAACCTGCCAATTATTGCCGTTGAGGGCATCAAGCACGTCGCCGATGGTCTTGCCTTCACGAGGCAGGAAAATGCTCATCTGATAGGCACCATTGCCGTAAGGCAAGTTGACGGCCTGATAGAGATCGTTATCGGCATATTCAAACGTTTCTGAATAAGGTTTGTGCATCATTGGCACAGTCTCGTTCCTTCCGAAAAGCTCGTCCTTTGTCTCTGTGACATCGAAAGGCTCGCTCCACATGCCCTTGAAGTAGAGCGCATTCAGCAGGTAACTCGCAGCAAAGGGGTCAAACATTTGTTTGTTGAGCACGGTTGGAATCATTCCTTCCGTATGGTCACTGGCCCATTGGTTGATGACATCCACTGTTTCTCCATCATTAAAGTCACGGTTCTGGGGCTGGGCATTGTAATAGTCGTTGGCTTTTTGGATAAAGTCGTCTTGCAGGAAATAACCCAAGCCTTCGTTGACAAAGATGGTATTGGCAATAAGCGACTTGGTCTTTTCATCGAGTGTCTCTGCCTCTCTGAGCATCTTCTGACAAAAGGCGTTGATGGCATCGGCACCTGCCTCGCCAAAGCCGAGTGTCTGGTTTATCTCTTGCTGGGTCTGTCCTGCTGCTCCGTTGTTCAGCATACCCAGGGCGTATGTGATGCTCAGCGGTGAGAGCACCTTGCTTTCCTCGCCACGGGCTTTGCGGAACAGGTTGAAAGCAAAGTCGTTGTTGCTGGCTATCAGTTGCCTCTCGCCATCCGTCAGTTCGATTTCTTTCGGGGCATTGAAAGCAGAAGCATTAAACCAGAAGTCACTGCCAATGACATAGGCCAGTTCTTCGTAGTCGCAAATACAATCGGGTTCTTCCGCATAAGGAATGAAGATCAAACCTTTACCTTGGAAACCAATACCTTCCACAGCGACGTAACCTAAATCGTAGAGTTTTTCATCGGTACCGACTTTATCCTTATAGCGGTATCGGTGGAACAGTTGGTCATATTCTTTAATGGTCTCTGAAATGCGGACGACATTTGGGAAATACCCTTCATCATAATGCAGACTGAAGTCAAGCACCATGACATCTTTCTTTTCACTGTCGTTGTACATATACACCCGACCTTCTTCATCCTCACGGAAGGCACCATAGTATTTCTTATTACTGTCACGGTCGTCCCACCTATACATCTTCATATACTGTCGTTCGTCGATGACGATGTCACCGTCCAGTTGATAGTAAGACTCCCACTCTGACTCGTCGTAGCCAGTCTCATTCTCCTCGAAATGGTGATAGACATAAATCCACATCTTGCCCTGCTCCAGCATCTTCCGCTCAGGAGCCGCAGCACTGGCAGCCATACAGCAGACCACCGCAATAATAAAAAACAAACTCTTTTTCATAATACTATCTTGTTTTTACCAGTCGTTTGGTTTCGATTTTCTCACCATTGACAAATAAGGTACACAGGAAAATGCCCTGCCCCAGAGTGCTGCTGTCGATAGAGACACTTGTTTCGGATGGAGAAACTGGCACTCTCGTTATCTGACGCCCCTCCATGTCGGTGACCGCGATATAGGCATTGGTGACGTTGTCGGTAAGAAGGTATCGCACCTGGGCAGACTCATAGACTGACGTGGGTGCAGCAGAGAGAAGGGTGTTGCCAATGGAGGCACGTACTTCACTGACGGCAGAGGGGCTTACGCCACGCGACATCATCACATCGACGATTGTCTCCGTGCGGCTGTCAAGTTCAGTCTTTAACTCCTGAATGCAACCTATCAGAACTGAAAATAATCCCCAAATGTTTATGTTGCCAAGGACAAACCCATAAGAATCATCTTTTACTTGAGGAAATGTGGCTGTGAGTTCGTTGGGAAACATCCCAACATATCGTTGCCCGTCCTTCTTATCCTTCCTGTTGTACTCAACGACATTCAATCCCATGATACTATTCAATATAGACTCTGGTGAGGCGTCGCTTCCGAAAAGCGTAATATTCTCCCAATTGCCGTATTCAGTTGGAATATCTGGATTATTGAGTAATTCCAGCGTCAGATATCCATAACAATAATAGTCATCTGCAATGAGGCGTACTTCATAGTCGCCATAAAGCAAAGTGGGTAGATCCACTATTGGCTGGTTTCTGTCGTAGGCCTCTTCATAGACACAATCATCACCTTTGAAGACTTGAAACATTAGGCTGTCATCAATCTCGGGCAGTGTTAACCTATGATCATCCTGTGTGATGATTAAAGGCTGGATGGGCGCATGTTTTACCCCTTTCACGTCAGCGGAGGTGTCAACGATATAGAGTGGCACATAGTTGATCTTTGCATTGACGACTGTCATATTTCCCATCAGAATGGTCGCAACAAGGAAAAAAAATCTCTTAACCATAGTTATTCACATTATATTTTTTGCAAAGTTATAAATTTTCTCGACATCTTCCAAAAAAAACGTTGTCAAGATGGTGGACAAATCATAGTCAACTACCTTGACAGGTTAAAACATTACCGATTTCATCGGGAGGAATGACCTATTTAACGGCCATTATCCAATGCTCGAAATCTTTCGCGCTCCCGTCTTTTCCCGTGAGTTTCTTATACAACCTGCTTTTCAGTTTTGACGTATAACCTTCGGAAACCCCTGTCAAGCGATCGATGCTTACCGATGGGAATGCAAGGCGCGTCAGCAGGCACACCACATACTCCTGTTCACTCAGCATCTGCTGTGGTGGATTGACGGTATCGAAGAACGTAGGGATATTATCGCTGATGAGTGTTTTCAGTGATTTGATGTCAGCGGCATCAGCAACTTCTGGCGGATTGCTGTTTGCCAGTTCTTGCAAATGTGTGGTTACGGGCGAACAGCCAAGTCTGTCTTCAATCGACAGTTCTCTGATAATGGACTGATAGTTGGCCGTTGCTGCGGCATGTAACTTATCTCGCCTCTGGGTAATATACAACACAATGAAGATGACTAACAACAGCGATATCACTGCAATGGTTAGGTAAAGTCTTGTATTTCTGAGTTCGCTGGTTTTCTGTTCAACCATCAACTGTTTGTGGGTGTAGTCGAACATGGCTTGCAACGATTGCAGATTCTGCGACTCTGAAACCATATAGACAGAGTCGCTTATGGCATAACCTTCGGCGGCATACTTGGCCACAGAGTCTGCTTTGTCTAATTTCTCATAGAGCAGTTGTAGCCCCTTCCGACCGGCAATCTGGTTGTTGATATCGAGGCCGTCGCGCAGTTCCTTGCGGAAGAAATACTCAGCAGAGTCGGTTTTATTTGCTTGCAGATAGTATAGCCCTCGTTTATAGTAGAATATCTCGCGACCAGGACTCACATTGCCCAGACTGTCGGTATATGCTGATGCCAGATAGGCCTCAATAGCGGCTTTGGCCTCGTCAGTGCGATGCTTGTCCAAGAGGATCAGTGTGTTAGCACTTTTAGCGGCAGCAGCCCGGTCATGCTGTCCCATCATGGTAAAGCGTCTTGCAGATTCTGTGGCAATGGCAAACGCCGAGTCTTTTTCCCCAAGGCGTTCATACTCGTTCGACTGGTCGAAATAGCACTCTGTGGCCAACAGTGTATCTTTATCCTTATAGGCCATCCGCTGAGCCGTCGACAGTTCCGCAATGGCTGTTCGGGGCTGATAATGACGGTGGAATATCTCAGCCATCTGGATATGTGCAAGGCACAATGTGTGGTAGTCGCAATCCTCACTCATCGTGTCACAAGCAACTGCGGCATGATAAGCCTCCAATGCCTTCGATGCTTCTCCCTGGTCAGCGTATGTCCTTCCGAGGATATAGTAGGCACGAAGTTTTTCGTTGTTGGTACCGTGACGGTCGAAATAATCGGCAAGGACAAGAGCCAGCGAGTCATTTGTCATCAGGCTGTCAGCACGGTTCATACGTTCCAGTTCCTCCAACTGGAGTAGTTGCTGTTTTCCGTCATCACAAGCGGCAAACAGGACAAGGGTCCAAAGGGCATAGAAAAGTTTCCTCATATTCTTCAATTACAATCATCGGGCGCAAAAATAGACAAATCAAACGAAAAATGCAAATAAAAACTTACTTTTTTTCGACAACGATACAAAATGCAATATTTCTGAATCATAGTGTTAATTCAATAGATTCTCAACCAATAAGGAAGTAAGGAAAGACTTCCGAGTTCCAGACATACTGTATGTCTCTCTACAAAAATACTTCTATAAATTTGGTGGCTTGGTCGTTTATTTGTACCTTTGCACCAAAATCTGAATAACAAATATGAAATTAAAACAAAAGTATCTTGCGTTAGCAATATGGCTGGTGGCACTGGTGGCGATAGCCGGAGCCATGCTGATATTTGAGAGTGACCAACTCTGGAAGGTGCAGGAGAAAAACCTCTTTCTCTGCTCGATGCTCTACCTGAAAGAGCAGATTGTCGTGCCTGGAGGCCTGCTCACCTGGTTGGGCACATGGTTCACGCAGTTCCTGTACTATCCGTGGTTGGGTGTGTTGTTGCTCTGCGCCTGGTGGCTGTTGTTGATGGTTATCATCAAACAGGCTTTCCGGATTTCAGACCGATGGGCCATCCTGATGCTGATACCCGTTGCCATCCTGTTGCTGACCAACATGGATATGGGCTACTGGATATATATTCTGAAACTCAGGGGCCATTTCTTTGTGACGACCATCGGTACGACTGCCGTTGCGGCTCTTTTATGGGGATTCCGCTGCATACCAGAGAAATATCATCTGCGGACCAACTACCTTTTCGCCACTTGTGCCTTGGGCTATCCGCTCATGGGTATCTACGGACTGGCAGCCGCCCTGCTGATGGGCATTTGGTCGTGGCGGTTGTCTGCCAGTCGGACGGGGGCTGTTGTCAATAGTGTGGTGGCCATTCTGAGTGTCGCTGCCGTACCCCTTTTCTGCTACCGATATGTCTACTATCAGGTCAATCTATCCAATGTCCTTTGGGCAGAGTTGCCGCTCTTCTATCTCACGGAGGAATACCACACTTATTATATACCATATTATCTGTTGGCCCTCTTCTTTGTAATCCTGGCTGTGACCTACCATGCCGACAGACAGGCTGCCAAGCCCATGAAGAAACTCTATTACATGCTCTGTCAGGCAGTAGTGGCTATCCTCTTGGTGGGCAGTGTCTACCATTTCTGGATGAAGGACGAGAACTTCCACCACGAACTGACCATGCAGCACCGTATCGCCAACCTCGACTGGATGGGTGTGTTGGAAGAGGCTGTCACCCAGCAGGACGAGCCGACACGGGCCATCGTGATGATGCGCAACCTCGCCCTCTCGCGACTCGGCAAACAAGGTGACACGATGTTCCTCTACAAAAACGGCTCCAAGGCCTATGCCGCACCTTTCGTCATGCGCCTGATGATGTTGGCTGGGCAGATGATCTACTATCAATACGGTATGCTGAACTACTGCAACCGTCTGTGTATGGAGATGGGCGTGGAGTTCGGCTTCCGCACAGAGGACTATCAGTTGCTGGTGAACTGTGCCCTCCTCGAGGACGACAGACCCCTGGCCCGTAAGTATATCAATATTCTGAAACAGACTATCTTCTACAGCGACTGGGCCGAGCAAGCAGAAGCCCTCTTAGGTCATCCCGACTTGATTGCCAAGGACGCAGAGCGCGAGCCTATCACCCATATGCTCCATTATAACAACCATCTCGGTGGCGATGAAGGTTATACGGAAAGATTCCTTATGAGGCGATTGGTGAGTAGCATCAATACCGATGATCCTTTTTTTCAGGAACAGACTCTGTTGGCTACTCTGTGGACTAAGGACATCAAGCAGTTCTGGTATCATTTCAACGATTATATCAGACTGCATCCCAACGGTCCTATTCCACGCTACATACAAGAGGCTGCCTACCTCTACGGTAAATTAGAGGACAGAAAGGACTTGGACAGGATGCCGTTCGATGCAGGTATCAAAGACACTTTCGAGCGCTTTATGACCTCGGCAGCCAAATACAACAATAAGGATGTAGAAACATGCCGTGAGGGTCTATCCCCCTTCTATGGTGAGACTTACTATTACGACTACTATATGATGAAAAACTTACCAGAGTATTAAAGAAGTGAAAAAAGAGAAGTGAAAAGTTATGATTAGGAAATTAGCATATATCGTTTTTTGTCTGGCTGTGGTAGGATGTGGTGGGCCTTCTGTGCCAGAGGTGTTCACCGATTCCAAAGAACTGCCCAAAATTTATCCCGACTATACCAATGTGACCATCCCCATCAATATGGCTCCGCTCACCTTTGAATTGGACGAAGCCGCAGACAATATGATAGCCCGCTATGCCGTTGGCGATGAGGAGATTGTCTGTGAGGGTAAGGCCCAGCCGGAAATGGACGAATGGCGTACACTGGCGGAAAAGGCGAAGGGTGGTGCCATCACGGTGGATGTCTATGCCTGCAAGGCTGACCAATGGACGCACTACAAGCCCTTCAGCATCTTCGTGTCGCCCGACAGCATCGACAGTTACCTGAGTTATCGTCTCATCTATCCCTCCTTCATCAGTTACGAGGCGCTGACCATCAACCAGCGCTGCTTGGAGAACTATGACGAGAGCGTCATCTATGATAATATCCTTAACAGTTTCGAGAAGGACGGACAGTGTATCAACTGTCACAACTACCAGCAGTTCAATCCTGAGCGTATGCAGTTCCACGCCCGTCAGTACAACGGGGGTACCGTTATTGCCTACGATGGTAAAATTAAGAAATTGAACATGCGTAACGACTCCATCCTCTCGGCCGGTGTCTATCCCGCCTGGCACCCCTGGCTGAAACTGATTGTCTACTCCACTAATAAGACTAGCCAGAGTTTCCACACCACCCATCCCAATAAGATTGAGGTGTATGACTCACAGAGCGATCTCATCGCCTACGACATTGACAAGGGAGAGGTGACCAATCTGGAGAGCGACCCCAACGAACTGGAGGTGTTCCCTGCCTGGACTCCAGACGGCAAGACACTCTATTATTGCAGTGCCCACTTCGAATGGAAAGACACGACTCTGTCTAAAGTCTCTGAAATCGTCGCCCGTTCACAAGAAATTAAGTACAATATCTACAAGAAAAGTTTCGACCCCGAGACGATGGCTTTTGGCCAGCGTGAATTGGTCTTTGCTGCCGACAGCCTCAACAAGAGTGCCACGCTGCCCCGTATCTCACCCGACGGACGCTATCTGATGTTTGCGCTGGCAGAGTTCGGTGTGTTCCATATCTGGCACCATGATGCCGACCTCTGGCTGCTTGACTTACAGACAGGTGAGACACGGCCTGCAACCGAAATAAACTCACCTGACACGGAGAGTTATCACTCCTGGTCGAGCAACGGCAAGTGGGTAGTCTTCAGCAGTCGTCGTGACGATGGCACCTATACCCGTCCATTCTTTGCCCACATCGACAAGGACGGACACGGCACCAAACCCTTTGAACTGCCAAGTGCCGACCCGAACTATCACCGTGAGTTCATGCGGTGCTATAACATTCCAGAATTCATGCACGGCCCCGTCACCATCAAGCCACAGACCTTTGCTGACATCCTTAAAGGGGATGCCGAGACTGTCAAATATGTGCATAGACTGACGAAGTAGGAACCCTACATATAGACCTTGGCCTGACGCTTGCCACGAAGGACGGCAAGGGCATTGAGGGCCAAGGCCTCCATCTCATCCTCACCGGGGAAGCAGCGGACGGGTGCGAGGAATCCGATACGCTTGCGCAGACGACTAACGACATACTCTGACCGGGCCAGTCCACCCGTGAGCAGGATGGCATCGATGCTGCCACAGAGCACAGCCGACTGGGCAGCGATATGCTTCGCCACATGATAGATCATCGCATCAAGAATCAGACGGGCATGCTCGTCGCCAAAGTCCTCGATACGGCGAATCACCTCCTTCACATCGTTGGTACCCAGATGGGCATTCAGACCTGCCTTGCCCGCAATACGTTTCAGCAACTGTTTCTCGTTGTACTTCCCACTGAAACAGAGACGGATCAGGTCGGAGGCAGGTAGTGAGCCCGCCCGCTCAGGCGAGAAGGGACCCTCGCCATCCAGTGCATTATTGGCATCTACCGCCCTCCCCTTTTGATGGGCAGCGACGGAGATGCCACCACCCATGTGACAGATAATCAGGTTCAGGTCTTCATATTCCTTGCCTATCTCAGCCGCATAGCGACGGGCGATGGCACGTTGGTTTAGGGCATGCCAGATACAGATGCGGTTCATCAAGGGAGAACCGGAGATACGGGCATAGTCGTTGAGTTCATCCACCACCCCTGGGTCAGCGATAAACGAACGGCAATGGGGGATGGAGGCAGCAATCTCATGGGCGATGAGACATCCGAGGTTACAGGCATGATTATGGAGTGCGATACCGCTATGGGTATCCTGAATCATCAGGTCGTTGATCTCATAGACACCGCCTTCGAGTGGCTTTACCAGTCCACCACGCCCGATGACGGCATCAAACTCCATGGGGATATCGGCCTGACGTAATTCATCAATGACCAGTTGCTTGCGGAAGTCCTGCTGTTCGATGACATCGTCGAAACCTGCCAGTTCCTCTGGGGTATGCACAATATTACGCACCAGCACGGGAGTCTCATCCTCGAAGACGGCCATCTTCGTCGACGTAGAGCCAGGATTAATGACAAGGATTTTCATATCGCAGCGAGGGCGAGAGAGTAGTACTTGGATTCCGGACTGTCGGCACGGGAGGGCAGCACACAGCAGCACTGGGTGCCTTGCAACACGCCAGCCGTCTTGGCATAGCCAAAGAGGGTGATGGTCTTATAAAAGACATTGCCCGCCACGATATCAGGGAAGATTAGCGCATCAGCCTGACCGTCGATGACGCTGTGGATGCCCTTCTCTCGCAGACTCACAGAGTCTAACGAAGTCTTCAGGTCCAACGGTCCGTCAATGATGCAGCGTCCGAACTTGCCTGTCTGTGCCTCGGCAATGATTTCAAGATAGTCGACGGTGTAAGGGAAGGTCTTGGCACTCACTTTCTCGGCACAGTGGATCAGTGAGATACGAGGTTCCTCTATACCAAGTGCATGACACACATAATTCATATAGTGGATCTGCTGGCGGCGCTGACCTTCTGTGGGTACGGGTATCACTGCCGCATCAGTGAAGAAGAGCAGTTTCTCGTATTTGGGAATCTCCGCCATCGCCACATGGGTCAGCACATGACCAGGACGAAGGATGCCGTTCTCCTTATCCAATATTGCACGCAGGATGACATCGGTATTGATGAGTCCCTTC
>Ga0247610_10007052_pt1 | contig 11571 bp, 5 predicted proteins | sample 174DNAGHGhighgp2_FD_193483 | JGI IMG/M metagenome (GOLD analysis project Ga0247610, IMG submission 193483) | Sheep rumen microbial communities from Palmerston North, Manawatu-Wanganui, New Zealand - 1742 DNA GHGhigh gp2 | ecosystem: Host-associated > Mammals > Digestive system > Stomach > Rumen ...
GAGCCTATAAATCCTGCTCCACCAGTAACTAGAATTCTTTTCATAAGACTATACTATTCTATTAGTTATTGCAAAAATACAAATATTTCTTGAATAATTGGGAGTTTTGGCAGGAAATATTCATTATGTCCACAAAATGGTTGCATTTTGGCATCAGCTATCTTATGGTGAATATGGATTTCCCATAATCGGTACTTGTCTAGCCGAAAAGGGCCCTAAGAGCCTCTTCTACTTTACGGACAGGAACAAGTTCAATCTTGAATTTCTTGCAGTTGAGACCTGTGAGGTTATATTTGGGGAGAATCATGTGGGAAAAACCGAGTTTCTCAGCTTCTGCAATACGTTGTTCAATACGATTAACAGGACGTACCTCACCGCTTAGGCCTACCTCTCCTGCCATACACCAACCGCTTTCTATCGGTGTGTCTACATTGGAGGAGAGAACAGCAGCAATGACACTTAAGTCCATTGCCATATCTGTGACGCGCAGTCCTCCTGCGATATTCAGAAATACATCTTTCTGCATCAGTTTGAAACCTACACGCTTTTCGAGTACAGCTAATAGCATATTCAGACGGCGCTGGTCAAATCCGGTAGCACTGCGCTGAGGAGTGCCATAAGCGGCTGAGGAAACGAGAGCCTGTGTTTCAACAAGGAAGGGACGTACTCCCTCAATGGCGCTACTGATAGCAATACCTGAGAGACCTTCATGGTCTTGGGTAAGCAGCAACTCGGAAGGATTGCTTACCTGTCTTAGCCCTGTCTGTTGCATCTCATAGATGCCCAATTCCGAGGTGCTTCCAAAACGGTTTTTAATGCTTCTCAGAATACGGTACATATGGTGCTGGTCGCCCTCAAATTGGATGACTGTATCAACGATATGTTCCAATATCTTTGGACCAGCAATAGTACCCTCCTTGTTGATATGACCAATGAGAATAACAGGGATGCCGCTAGACTTCGCAAATCGGAGCAGGGCAGATGCACATTCGCGTATTTGGGTGACACTACCGGGTGAGGTCTCCACTTCTTCAGTAGAAATGGTTTGGATGGAGTCGATGATGACGAGTTCAGGTTGTACTTCTTTAATATGATTGAAGATATTCTCCAGTGAGGTCTCACAGAGAATCATCACCTGATTGGATTGCTCATGAGGAATACGCTCGGCACGCATCTTCAACTGATGGGCGCTCTCTTCACCACTAACATAAAGCACCTGTGTGTCAGGTAATCGTAAGATTGTCTGTAGGGTCAGTGTCGACTTACCGATACCGGGTTCACCTCCTAATAGAACAATAGAGCCGGGAACCAGTCCACCGCCTAATACGCGGTTGAACTCCTCATCGTGCAAATCGATGCGTGGCTCATCCTTAGCTGCAATCTCATGAAGTCGGACAGGCTTGTTCTTGGGAGTCTGATTGCTGCGTACAGAGGCTGCTGCCGATTTTGCAGCCAGTGTGCCTTTGTCATTAGCAATACGGATCTCTTTGAATGTATTCCATTGACCACAACTCGGACATTTGCCAATCCATTTTGGTGACTCTTGTCCACAGTTCTCACAAACGTAAGCGATTTTGTCTTTTCCCATAATGGGAACAAAAGTACGAAATATTTTCGTGGTTACAAAATTAATTCGTAATTTTGCATCGTTATGAAACAAATAATCTTTGGATTTGTGGGTGTTTTGCTACTCATCGGTTGTGGACAATCGGAGGAGGAACGTGTCCGCGTGTCACGGCAACAGCGATTGGAAGCCTTTCGCCAAGACTCGGCAGCCTTTAAGGTGGCAGTGATGCCCACCTTGGATTGTCTGCCAATCATTGTTGCCCACGAATACCATCTTTTTGACACTGTTAAGACGGATATTCGCTTGAAATATTTCCAGGCACAGATGGACTGTGATACTGCCTTAATGAGGGGAAGGGTGCAGGCTGCTGTTTCTGATATGGTACGTACGGAATATATGCAGAAAAGAGGGACGAAACTTCATTACCTGACTTCTACTAATGCCTATTGGCAATTGATGGTCGGCCGTACAGTACGTATCAAAAGGTTTCAACATCTTGCAGACAAGGCGATGGGTATGACTCGCTTTTCTGTGACCGCTCTATTGGCTGATCATGTGGTCGACAGTGCAAAGCTGTCTCATGATGAGGTGTTCCGTATTCAAGTGAATGATGTATATGTCCGTCTGAAAATGTTGGAGAATAAGGAACTGGATGTTGCTTGGATGACGGAGCCCCAGGCAACGACAGCCCGACTGATGGCATGTCAGCCGTTAGCTGATTCACGTAAACTGGGAGTGAATATGGGTGTGGTTGTCTGTCTGCATCAAGTGATGAAAGATTCTGACAGGAAATGGCAGTTGGATCGTTTTATAAAAGGCTATGACCGTGCTTGCGATTCTATTAACAAGAACGGTGTGAGGAAATATCGCGATCTGATTATGAAATATTGTCATGTGGGTAGTGAAGTGGTTGATTCATTACCTAAGGACATCAAGTATAGTCATATGGTAACACCATTGCAGAAAGATATTATCAGTGCCTCGCAATGGTTGGAAAAACAATAGTATCATGGAGAAAAACAAGCAACTCGAGGAGGTAAAAAAACTGTTGGAGGAACGGAAACTAAGTCAGGCGCTTGATGCTTTGCAAACATATCTCTATGCTTATCCTCAACCCGCAAATATGGATAGGTTGGAGGCTATCCGTAACGATTTCCGTCTGATGCAGGAATATTGGCGCAAAGGTTTCAAGGACCCTCAGCAAGAACAGTTGTATAACCAGTTGTTGCAGCGTGCCTATGCATTAAATACCAACTTGTCGTTGCAGTTCTATCTACACAGTTCTCCTTTTTTGATGACCCTTCATACCTCCGTCCGCCAGAATGCAAGAAACTGGTCAATGGCTGCTATCCGCCTGGAAATGGAGAATTTTGTCACCAATATTGCCATGCTTGACTTGGAACCTCATCAATTACGCGAAGAAAAGCGGTTGGATTTATACACGAAGCACCAGAAGTCAATGAGTGACTTGTTTACCTATATTTTCACCTCTCATGTGTGGAGTGAAGCTATTGGTGATGCTTTCAGTGAAATATTGCTTTCACCCACAATTGACGAGAACGATCAGCAGTTGATTGTCAGTGCTGTCATGTTGTCGTGCATGAACCATTTTGATATTGTGAAATTTAGAGTATTGACGCAAGTCTACCGTCAGGCGCAAGATGTGCGGTTACGTCAGCGTGCGCTGATAGGGTGGGTATGCTCATTAAATGATGGTGCAGCAAAAGTTTTTCCAGAAGAACATACATTCGTCAGTGAACTGCTCGTTGACGAGCAATGCGTTCAGGAATTGATAGAACTGCAGCTTCAAATGATTCTGTGCATGGAAACCGAGGCAGATAGGCATAAAATTCAAGAAGAGATCCTGCCTGAGATTATGAAAAACAATCAGTTCAAGATAACCCCAAATGGAATTGAGGAAAGGGAGGAAGATACATTAGAGGAAATCCTTCATCCTGAGGCGTCGGAGAGGAGAATGGAGAAACTGGAGGAAAGCCTGCAAAAGATGGCAGATATGCATAAGGCTGGATCGGATATCTATTTCGGTGGTTTTGCTCAGATGAAATTTTTCGACTTCTTCAAGGATATGAGTAACTGGTTCGTCCCTTTCTATGTACAGCATCCTTATATGGCTCGATGGAAGGATAATCATAAGGTGAACAAGATCATGGAGAAGATCGTTCCTGATATTCCATTGTGCAACAGCGATAAATACTCGTTTGTGTGTGGTTTTGAGCAAACTAGCAGGATGCTGACTGATCAAATGTTGGATATGATTGCCAAAGGTGAGCTTAAACCTGTTTTCGTTTCTGGCCATGAAGACCAGAATGCTGCTTTTATTCGCAGAAGCTATTTGCAGGATATGTATCGTTTCTTCAAACTGTTTCCCCAACGGAATCTTTTTGTTTCTCCATTTGAAACGCAAAGGTGGAATATGCGCTTCATTCCATTCTTCCTCTCAGATGTATTCCGAGAGACACCTCTTGAGAAGCATATGGTGGAGATGGCGGCCACTTTATATAAGCATAGAATGTACCAAGAGGCATATGATGTACTGAGGAAAGTCTCATCAGATATGAAGGATATGCGATTTTTTCTTTTGATGGGCGACCTCATTTACTATCATTATATTGATCTTAAGATAGATAAGAATGATACCCTCTGGTTGAAACTGGCCTTGGAACTCTATGAGAATGCCCTGAAACTGAACCCATCAAGTAAACGGGTCAAGAACAGAATAGCTCGCGTGTGCTTTGACCTTTGTGACTATCAAAGGGCGATGACCTATTTTGAGGAACTGATGACTGCGGAAACAGACAATATTCGTTATCAGTTATACAAGGCCATTTGTCTGGCTAACCTTCATTGTTATGACGAGGCTTTGTCCTTATTGTACGAGTTGCATTTTCATGATGAAAATGACCGGTCTGTCATAGGTGTTCTTGCCAACACGCTGACAGAACAGAAAAAATATGAGCAAGCGGAAAAATTCTATCTGCGATTGCTTGAAGAGGATGATGTTTCTCCTAAGGATTTGTTGGGTTATGCCTATCTGCTTTGGTTTCAAGGAAAGATTGAAGCTTCCATCGAACAGCTGAAATATTATCGGGAACGTTTTGATACTTCAGTAGCTCTCGAACTCGAATCCGATAGGGATACATTGCTCCGTCATGGTGTCAGTGAGACGGATATGAGGATGATGATGAGTCTTCTCTCTTAGATTTTTAATCAATTTTTAGATGAGAGGCTGTAGCAGATGCCATAGCCATCCACGGAATTTCTGCCAGCGGGTGCGCATTTGATTCCATCTCTCAGGCGTCAGATAGACACTCTTTTGAGTATCGCGCATAAACATCTCGGTAAGTTCCTGGGTCGTCTCAGAGTCAATGAATACAGCATTTTCCTCATAATCGAAGCGTAGGCTTCTCGCGTCCAAGTTGGTGCTCCCCACCGTACAGAACCGTCCGTCCACCATCATAATTTTTGAATGGTGGAAACCTGGTTGGTAGAGCCAGATATGGGCGCCTCGTTTCATCAGCGTGTGCACTTGGAAAAATACGACATCAGGAATCAGTGGAACATCACACTTCGCAGATACCATGATGTCTACCTTCACACCGCGTCTCAGTGCTCTCGTGATAGCTTTCTTTACAGAAGGCACTAAGGCAAAGTAGGGGTTGACAATCTTCACAGAGTCCTGCGCTGCATCGAGTGCATGGATATAGAAGTATCGCATGATCTCATTGGAAGTATGGGGCTCTCGGTTGATGATGCCTACTGTCTTATCACCCTTTCCATAGCCAGTATAGTATTTTGCTCCTTGGATGTCTTCGTTGGTTACTTTTTTCCAGAAACGGACGAAGATACGTTGCAACTCGTTGACAGCCTGTCCCTCAATCCGACAGTGCATATCTCTCCATTCACCAACCTTTTCCGTACCTTTAATATAATAATCGGCCACATTCATGCCACCTGTATAGGCAATATGTCCGTCAATGACAACAATCTTCCTGTGGTCGCGTGGCCAAATATGATTTACCCACGGAAAACGGATAGGGTCGAACTCATAAATTTTGATGCCGCTATTGCGTAGGGCGGTAATATGATGCTTTTTGAGCGGTTGGTTATTCGAGTCATTACCGAAACCATCGAAGACAGCACGTACTTCAACACCTTCTTTCGCCTTCATCTTGAGAATGTCGAAGAGCAAGGAGGCGATAGAGTCGTTCCTGAAGTTGAAGTATTCCAAATGTACACTGCTCTTAGCTTGTCGGATGGCCTCAAACATATTATCAAACTTGGCCTGTCCGCTTTTGAGTAGCTTCACCTTATTATCATGACTGAAGCGGATACCTTTGGCCCGGAGGGCATGAACAATCAGCGAGTCGCTCGTTTGTGCACTCGCTGATAGGGTGATAAAAACCAAAAGGGTTAGTATCGTATTCTTCCACATGGTTACGCTTTTCTGTGTTTAAGTCTGTACTCTAATGGCGTCATGTTGAATCTCTCTTTGAAGATATTGATGAAATTCTCTGCTGTCATGAATCCTATATGAATGGCCAATTCACTCATATTTATGTCTGTTCGCTTCAGTAAGATACATGCGTGCTTCAAACGAATGTCACGAATGACCTCTGCGGGCGTTTTTCCTGTGATATTCCGTATCTTATGGAAGAAAGGCACTCTTCCCATTCCCATTGCCTTTGAGAGGTCTTCCAAGTTGATTTGTCCGCGGCTCATGTTCTGGGTGACATATTGCTCTACATGTTTGATAAGTATTTCGTCCATCTTGTCACTCATGGAGTAGCCTAAGAGATCACTATTTTCTTGTTCGTCTTCGTAGATATTATTTTGAGCTACGGGTACTTGATGCGGGTTGACCGCTGTCTCCACCAGATTAATCTCATCATCGGTTGCTGCAGTGTCGTTGAAATCTTCTGGCATGGTATATGCTTTCGATTCATAACTCTCGGTGGCTGTCGTCATACTGGCATTCCTGCCTTCCAGCATTCGTGTTTCAGAACCTTCAATCTGATTGGTGCTTACCTTCAGGTCGCCATAACCCAGCAGTTGGTTGATCCTGACAATAGCCTCCTGCATATTGAATGGTTTAGCGAGATAGTCGTCTGCAGCGAGTGTAATGTTGTTTTGGTTCATCTCCGACTGTGTCAATGGATGGTCAGTCATGAGAATGAATTTGGTCTTCTCCAGACGTCGGCTGCTCTTAATCATATTACAGAGCTCACTGCCAGTCAGTCCTTTCATGTCCTCCTTGCAGATGACTACATCAGCGGATGTGTCGCGCAAGTCCTCTGCTGCTTTACGGGTACTATTATAAAGATGTAACTGGTAGATATCCTTCATCTGGGCACCAGCAAACTTCAGGAATTCCTCGTTATTGTCGATAATAATCACATGACAATTCTTGGTAGGAGAGTCTACGATAATCGGCTTAATCTCGGTTGTCAGTTCATCATTCGTGAGCAGAGGCAAGTCAATCTCACCCTTGCTGTTCAGTGCCATACGGTTTTTCACCGTCTCAGAAGCCCTTAGTTCCGGATTCTCCAAATTAACTTGCATATCAGCCACACGGGTGATGATTTGCAGCATTTGTGAGTGTAGCGCATTCAACTGTTCTCTCTCGTCAAGTGGCATCTCCCGTTCTGAGAGGTTACCAATGATAGAGGTCATACGGGCCATGGGTTGTCGTAACTCGTCACTAGCGAGCTTAATTTCTTCGCGCTGGCGCTTCAATTCGCTGACAACGGCTTTTTTCTTTAGCCACATATCGTTATATTGTTTTTTGCCATAGCGCCAGATATATACTGCGACAATAATGATAATGGCATAGACAGTGAGCATCCACCATGAGAGATACCAAGGCATACCCACCTCAATATCCAATTTACGCTCCTGATCGCTGACGGCTCCCTCTGCGCTGATGGCTTTCACGTGAAGGGTATAAGATCCGGGAGGTAAGTCGTTGAAAGTAACACCGTGTTTCAACGCATCGCCGTTCTTCCAGTCATCATCATAGCCTTCCATCCAGTACATGAACTGCAATCGTTCACTCTGGTTGTAATTACCTGCGGCGAACATGATAGAAAACGTATTCTGCCCGTAGTTGAGCATAATCTTGCTCGTTTCATTAAGTGACTGCGACAAAAGCACGTTACCGTCATACTCGTGACCAATAAGAACCTCCTCTTCACCGATAAAGAGTTGGGTCAGCATGACTCGAGGAAGTGATTCGATATTCTTTTCCTTGGAGGTATGCGGCCAATTGACACCAAACAGACCGCCGAAAATGACGGTTCCGTCCTTCTTGACACAGATGGCTCCAGGATTGAATTCATTGCTTTGCAAACCATCAGATGTGTTGTAGTTATACAAACCGAAATTATACGTTTCATGATTGCGCTGAACAACCACTCGACAGACACCATTGCTGGTGGTGACCCACATGTTATGGTTATTATCTTCTGTGATTCCGCAAATATTATTGTTGCACAATCCTTGTTTTTCTGTCAGATAGTGCAGATTGTCGTTGTCCATGTCTAGGATGTTCAATCCTTCGCGCGTACCTACCCAAATGAGTCCTCTAGTGTCCTGAAATACTTGTGTGACATAGTTGTTGGAAAAAGGTTTTAGCTTGGTACTGTTTCCTGTCAGATGGGTAATTTCCGAGGTGGAGAGGTCTACAATAATCAGGCCTTCCGACGTACCTACCAAGAGATTGTTACCTTTTCCCCTGTTGAAAAATAGCGAGGTGATATTGTTTGTGACCAGTTTTCCGTTTTCCTTGGTGTAGGAGGCAAATGTATTCATCTTCGGATTAAATACCTGCAATCCTCCATTGGTGGCAATCCATAGGTTGCCTACCTTGTCCTTGCATAGGGCATTGATATGGTCGTCGAGTATCGTCCTCACACTGTCTCGGGCAGTGGAATAGATGGTCACTTGTCCGTTCTTTACACGAGTCAGACCGTTTTTTCTTGAACCAATCCATAGACTGCCGTCATCTGTCGTTGCCAATGAACTCACCTTCAGACTGGCAATGGTGCCATCATAGCCAATCACACCATGATCGCTGGTTCCATACCAAACTTTTCCGTTGGCATCTTCCGTAATGGCTGTCACATCTCCATTGAGGTCGGATGCGAAACGATAGATGTTCTTACCGCAGAAAGCAACACCCGATTTTTCCGTACCAATCCACAAAAGGTCGGTATTGTCAATATACACACTTTGTATCCTGACTGTTTCATTAATCCACTGATTGTTGATACTTCTGGGCTGTACACTCTGCATCTCATGCGTGTTGACATTCATCTGTACCAGACCAGCACGCTCGGTGCCAATCCATACATTGCCCTGACGGTCACCGGCCATACCATTTACGGCGTTATCAGATCCCACACTGGTGAGTCCTAACTCATTGCCGATAGAAGTATTCCAAACATTAGCTTTCTTGTTATACATAAACAGGGTACCCTGTCCGTAGAGCCAGATGTTTTCCTTCTGATCTGTAAAGGCTTTCAGCGTGTTGGTATGGCGCAGCCCTTGATTGGCGATTTCAGAAGTGATCCATAATGTGTGCGTATTGTGATGCATCACGTCACAGCAGGCAATCATACCGTTTTCATAGACAATGAGTACACCGTCACGACATTCGCTGATAGAGCAGATGTCACCTGAGGGTATACTGTGAATATCGCTGCCATAAGGGAACTCGTGTAGTGTTTGCTGCTGCATGTTATAACAGAAGATTCCTTTGCTTGGAATCACTCCCCAGAAATTCTTATACCTGTCAATATAGATGATAGACGGGATGGCGGAAATTCCCATTTTACCGAAGGCGAACTTCATGTCGCGCTCAAAACTTTCCGTTTGTGGATGGTAAATGCAGTAGCCGGTACTTGTTTTTATCCACAAGTTTCCGTCAAGGGATTCTTGTATGTTCTGGATATAACTGTCCGGGAGTGACGAACCGTCTTGTGAGTCTGTTTGGAAATTCTTGAACACATAGCCGTCATAGCGATAGAGTCCTGCTGGTGTTCCAAACCAGACGTATCCTTTGGAATCCTTCAAGATACAGTTAATTTGACTACTGGTGAGACCGTCTTTTGCGTCCAATGTCTTAAACAGGAATACTGCCATTGTCGCCAAAGGCAACAACAACAGTATAAAAACCAATATGCTTTTCAGTCGTTTTTTCATTCGTTCTTGATAATTCCTTGCAAAGGTAGAGAAAAAAAATGAAGCATGCAAAAATAACTGTTTTTTTAACGCTCTTATTGCTTTAGATGAACATCTCTTTGTGGGAAAGGAATCTCTATTCCGTGTTCGTTGAGAGTCTCATAGATACACGTGGTCACATCACTGAAGACAACTGCTTTCTTTACGGCCTCAGCCCAGACAATCATTTTCAGGTCTACGCTACTGTCACCTAATCCTGTTACTACCGTGACAATATTTTTGTGTTTGTTCACGTTGGGGTGACGCAACTGACTAACAGCTTCTTCCACCATTTTTCGTACCTCCTTAATATTCGAACCGTAGGCGATACCAAAGGGGATAGATACAGCCACATAACCGTGATTGCGAGTCATGTTCTTGTAGTTTTTGGAGAACAACTGACTATTCTGGAATGCGATGACTTCACCTGAAAGCGATTCTATCATTGTACTGGTATAGCTGATGCTGGTTACTTTTCCGATGGTACTGTCCACATCCACAAAGTCACCAACCTTGATGCGGCCTGCCATCAGGGAGATTCCGTAATAGATATTCTCGATGATGTCTTTCATCGCAAAACCGATACCTGTAGAGAGACCACCGGAGATGACGACGAGCCATGTATAGCTGACATGCAGGATGGCAAGGGCAAGAATGAACCAAACTCCCCAGATAATTACCTGCAAGACATTCTTTACCATTACCATCTGGCTTTCCGCGTTGGCGGGATTCTTTTTTATGAAATAGAGTCTCATGAAAGATTTGGCCACCTTGTTGAAATAGGAGAAGAGAAACCAGAGACAGATGACGATAGAAACACCCACCATACTCAATCGGAGATTGGGCAGGTCTACGAAATCGTGGTTGAAGATACGCCAGCATAGTTCGGTGAGGTTGAACACCTCTGCCGCCCAGTAAAGGGAAATCATGATGGAGCAGATACCTAAGACTGGTAGCAGCACATGGTAGATGAGCAGGTGGAACCATGTCTTCGTAATCGGCTTTTGCTCAAACTGATGCTTAACACCATAGATATTAATCCATCGGCTGAGACAGGCAATGGTCAGGATGCAAGTCAACTGCATAACCCACCAGATGAGCATTTGTACGCTGAGTAGGGTATAGCCTATCCATGAGGATATCAGTGAGGCCACGAAGACCAATAGTGAGGCATAGGAGTAGAACTTATCGCTGCTGGGTATGTTCTTGTTGTGCTTGATGATAACCAACCATTGCCAGATGGTACAGATCAGAAGAATGACGGGGAAGATAATGTTCACCAGTTCATTCGGAATCAGGACGATGCGGAACGTGATAACCAGTAGTCCCACGATCACCAGAGGGGTGTAGATAATAAAAGCACTCTTGATTTGGTCGCCGCTGACACGTAACAGCAGGGAGAAGAGGATGACCCCTAACAGCCAGGCAAACTCAATGAGAAGATTGCTGGCCATCGCCACGAAATGCTGATCGGTATTGTGCAATACTCCCATACAGACGGCGAAAGTCACTGTCGTGGTGGCCATCGTGATACAGGTCTGCTTCTTCCTGAACTCTGGCGTTTTGTAACGCTTAGGCATCAGGAATCTGATGACCAGGAGATTCAGAATGGTGGCAATGATAATATAAAAGATAATGATAACGAACAGTCCGATAATATATAGTCCGTTCCACTCCGTATTGACTGACTCATCGAAAGTGTATTTTTTGTGGAGCACTTCCTTGGTATTGGCCCAGTGCTCTTTAAAGTTTCTGATGATGGAAAT
>Ga0247610_10007053_pt1 | contig 11570 bp, 11 predicted proteins | sample 174DNAGHGhighgp2_FD_193483 | JGI IMG/M metagenome (GOLD analysis project Ga0247610, IMG submission 193483) | Sheep rumen microbial communities from Palmerston North, Manawatu-Wanganui, New Zealand - 1742 DNA GHGhigh gp2 | ecosystem: Host-associated > Mammals > Digestive system > Stomach > Rumen...
GTTCGGGCAGGATGAAAGTCCGGCTATGATGGGCGCGCAGATCCGCCTGCCGGACCTGCCGGACTGCCCGGCCCGTGTGAAGCTGCAGATGGAAAAGGAAGCATCCGGTGTGTATATGACCGGACATCCGCTGGATGATTACGCCGACGTGCTGAAGGATATGACCATAACCGCCGCCCGCGTGGAGGACGGCGAGGAAGGCGGACAGGACCTGGACGGCATGTTTGTCGATATGGGCGGCATCCTGACTGAGGTGAAGGGCAAGGCGACCAAGAAGGGCGACTATATGGCCTTCCTGACGCTGGAGGATATGACCGGCCAGATTGAGTGCCTGGCATTCCCGCGGGTATTTGAGCGGTACCAGCCGCTGATCCGGGAGGATGAGGCGGTGGTGATCAGCGGAAAGATCAGCGTGCGGGAAGAGGAAGCGCCGAAACTGCTGGCGGAGCGGATTGCCCGCCTGGATGACTGGAAAAAGGCGCCGGCGAAGAAGGAACCGGAGCAGCCGCTGATTCCCGACGCGAAGGCGGCGGAACTGGCGGAAGCCAAGCTGTTCCTGCGGCTGGAACGGAAGGACATGGACCGGACGCAGGCCATGCTGGCGCTGGACAGCGGCAGCATTCCGGTTTATATGCACATCCCCGCGGAAAAGATGACCCTGCTGTGCCCCCGCAGCAGCTGGTTCAGCGGGAGTGAAGACGGGCTGGCCCGCCTGAAGGAGGCGCTGGGCGCGGAAAACGTGGTCCTGCGGAGAAAAACATGATTGAACTGGAACACGCGGCTAAAAAATACGGTGCGATATACGGACTGCGGGACGTGACCCTGCATATCGGCAGGGGAGAAACCGTGGGCCTGCTGGGACGGAACGGCGCGGGGAAAACCACCGCGCTGAACCTCATTACGGGGTATTTTCCGCCGACGGCAGGGACGGTGCGGATCGGCGGAATGGACATGATGGAATCCGCCCGGGCATGCCGGCATATGATCGGGTACCTGCCGGAACGGCCGCCGCTGTATGACGAGATGACCACGGAGGAATACCTTCGGTTTGTCTGCGAATTGCGGGAAGTGACCGCAAAGGCGATCCCGGCCCATGTGGAGGAAATCCTGTCCCTGTGCGGCCTCCAGGAGGTGCGCGGACGCCTGCTGGGGCATATGAGCAAAGGATACCGCCAGCGGACGGGAATTGCCCAGGCCCTGTGCGGATCGCCGGAAATCCTGATCCTGGACGAGCCGACCGTCGGCCTGGATCCGAAGCAGACGGTGGAAATCCGGGAACTGATCCGGGCGCTGCAGGCGGACCATACGGTGGTGTTTTCGAGCCATATCCTGTCGGAAGTGCAGCAGCTTTGCTCCCGGGTCATCATCCTGGACAAGGGCCGGATGGTACGCGACTTTGACCGGAATGAGCCGGAAACCGGCACCCTGCGGATCCGCCTGAAGATTGCCGGCGGGGAGGATGCGGTGATGCTGCGGCTGCAGCACCTGGATGCGGACATCCGGGCGGAGCTGCTGCCCGGGGAGGAGAACGGGGTAACCGAAGCCCGGCTGGTGATGGAGACCGGCGGGGACGCCGGCACGGCAACGGACCGGGTGTTCCGGATGCTCGCGGGAGCAGGCATCCCGGTGCGGATGATGAAAGAGGAAAAGGAAACCCTGGAGGAAGTTTTCCTGCGGGAGACGGATAAAAACAATGAATGACAGAAAGGGGGAAACCGCGTGAAAGCCATCTGGAAGCGGGAGATGCGGGGATATTTCCATACCCCGGTTGGCTACGTGTTCCTGGGCGTATTCCTCGCGATTTCCTCGGTTCTTTTTTACCTGGATATCCTGAGCCGGAGAAGCACCAACCTGCCGGGCTTTTTCACGGAAATCAGCGCGATCTGGATGCTGGTAAGCCCGATCCTGACGATGCGGCTGCTGGCGGAGGAACGGCAGAAAAAGACCGACCAGCTGCTGCTGACCAGCCCGGTTTCCCTGCCGGGAATTGTGGCGGGCAAGTACCTGGCTGCCGTGACGGTGCTGCTGATCACGGCCGGACTGACGCTGCCGTATGTCCTGATTGTGGCGCTGTACGGGCAGGTATTCCCCGCGGAACTGGCGGTGAATTACCTGGGATTCATCCTGGAAGGCTGCGCATTTACGGCGATGGACCTGTTCCTGTCGGGCTGCGCGGCGACGCCGGTAACCGCGGCCGTGCTGGCATTCGGCGCCAATTTCATGCTGTGGATCCTCGACCTGCTGCAGACCGCCGTGCGGACGGCCTGGGTCTCCGACATCCTGAAGTTTGTATCCCTTTACAGGCGGAATATGACGTTCCAGGCCGGACAGCTGAGCTTTGCGTGCCTGATCTTTGACCTGGCGTTTATCGCCCTGTTCCTGACGCTGGCTGTGTACAGCCTGGACCGGAGAAGGACCGGCGGAGGCAGCACGGAGGAATCCCTGCCGCAGCGGATCCGCCGCGGGCTCCGGAAGGGGAAAGCCGCGGAGGGGGATAACCGGAACGGCCCGGCGAAGAAATGGAAATACAGCGGGGTATCCGCTATGCTGCTGGTAATGCTGGCACTATCCCTGACGGCCCTCTGCATCGGCGCGGACGCGCTGGAAAAGCGGAACGGGCTGCGGATTGACCTGTCGTTCAACAGCGCGAGCACATACAGTGAGAAAACGCGGGAGGTACTGGAGAACATCGGGCATGACGTGCATATCTGGGCCCTGTTCCGGAACGGAGATGAGGATGTTCCGCTGATGGAACTGCTGGACCGGTATGCGGCGGCCAGCCCCCGGATTACCTGGGAGCAGGCGGATATGGCGCTGAACCCGGCGCTGGTTTCCCGCTTTACAACGGACAAGGACATGCCGCAGGATGCGGGCCTGATTGTCTGGTGTGAGGATACCGGCCGGTTCCGGCTGATCGGTCCGGCGGAATACGCCACCTGGCTGACCGATCCGGAAACATCCGAAGTGAGCGCGGCATGGAACTCCGAAATCCTGCTGACGGAAGCCATCCATTATGTGACCCGGGAACGGGTACCGCAGGTTGTGATCGTCCAGGGGCATGATGAATGGCCTGCCGGGGACCTGACGGTATTTGAGAACCTGCTGAAATCCGTCCAGTATGAAGTGATCTACGCGGATACGGCGGACAAGGCGTTCCAGCCGGATCCGCGGGATGTGCTGGTATTCTTCAGCCCGCGGCAGGACCTGAGCGAAGATGAGCTGGAGAAGCTGAACGCATTTGCCATGCAGGGCGGGAGCTTCCTGTTTACGCGGGATTACCTGGACGACGGGAAAATCCAGAAAATGCCGAATTACCGCATCCTGCTGCGCAGCTGCGGATTCGAATGCGTGGAAGGGATGGTCCACGCGGACGCTTCGGCGAAGGATACCTATTATGACGTGTATACGACCTGGCTGCTGCCGGAAATGCTGTCCACGGACATGACGTTTGACCTGGCTGCATACGGGAGAACAGAAACCATGATGCCGGATGCCACAGCCTTTGAAACCCCGGAGGACACTGACAATTACATGATGACCTCGGTCGTGCTGCAGAGCGGGGAAACCGCGCACCTGATGCGGGCATCGGCAGCGGGCGAATGGGAGGACAGCGGACTGCACGGCCCGTTTGCACTGGCCCTGCAGTCCGAGCGGATTACAACGGAAGGACATCTCTCCCGGGCATTTATCATCGGAAGCACCGAAACGCTGGTAAATGAGGGAATCCTGAGCATGACGGACGGGCAGTACCTGACGATCCGGGTGATGGAATACCTGCTGGACCTGGATGCGTCCAACCTGAGCATTATGCCAAAGGTGGGACTGCATCCTACCCTGGGAACCGGAAGCACCATGCCGGGCTCCATCCTGCTGGCGGCATTGCCCGCGGCCGTCCTGCTGGCCGCGCTGCTGGTGATGGCGCGGCGCAGGAACCGGTGAACCGGAGGAAAGAGAAGCAGACATGCAACATGTTGACCGAAAGAACCGGAAGGAGAATCGACACAGGCGCGCGCTGTGGATTGCCGCCGCAGCACTGCTGCTGGCCGGGAGCGTGGCTGCCGCTGTGTTCCTGACCCGGAAAACAGAAACAGGGGTCCAGGTTCTTCCTGAGACAGGAGGCAGCCTGATGAACCGCGGGACGGAGGAAGTGGAATCGGTGACCGTTACCCGGAGGGGGGCGGAACCGTGGACGCTGACCCGGGGTGAAGACGGGAAAATGCACCTGAACGGCGAAACGGACTGGGCAGCTGAATCCGCGACGGCGCAGATGCTGCTGGAATCGCTGGCCAACCTGGCCTATGAGGAAGTGCTGACGGACAATCCGGAGGATTACCGGGGCAGCGAGGCGCTGTTCGGCCTGGAAGAACCCTTCGTGACCGCCCGCGCCCGTTTTGCGGACGGGATGGAAATCACCGCCCGGATCGGCGACCGGATTCCGGGTGAGGAAGAACGGTACTATATGACCGTGGACGGCGATGACCGCCTGTTTGCCATTTCCCGCGGACAGGCGGATGACCTGGATCCGTCACCGGACATCCTGCATCCGGTGAAACAGCCGGAAGTTTTTGCGGTGCTGCTGGACCGGATCACGATTGCCGGAGCGGACGGGAATGTGACCGCGGAATGGCGGATGCGGGGCAGCATTACCGACCGGGATGCTTCCACCAACTGGGAACTGACCGCACCGGTTCAGTATCCCGCGGATGACGAGAGCATTGAAACCCTGAAGACCGCTGCGGAAAACCTGCACCTGGGAATCTATGTGGAGGAAGCCACCGGGGAGAACCTGGAAAAACGCGGCCTGCTCCGGCCGGCCTGGACGCTGACCCTGCATATGGCGGCGGGCTCCACCGGCAAGGTGTCGTCCGGAAGCGGGGTATATGACGTGGTGGAACGGCCGGAAAGCACCGTGGTGATTGACATTGCTGAAAGTGAAGACGGTTTGTACCACTACGTCCGGTTCGGAGATGAGATTGACAAGGCAGCCTATATGGTACTGGCTCCCTTCCTGCAAGCGAAACCGCTGGATACGGCGGCCCGGTACCTCTTTGCCACCCCGATGAACAGCCTGGACAGCATGACGGTGGAGAAGAACGGGAGCATAACGGAATATACGCTGAAGCGGGGGATTGTAACGGATGGGGATACCGGGGAAACCCGGACGGCATGCCTGAGAAACGGTACGGAAATTCCGCTGGAGGCATTTACCGCATTGTACGACCGCCTGCTGACGGTGAACATCACCGGGAAGCTGCCGGCAGACGCGGAAATCGGAAACGCACATACAAAAATAACGCTCCGCACAGTGAACGGCGGAGCGCATACGATCATCCTGAGCGACTGGGACGGCATGCAGGATGCTGTCACCATCGACGGGGGAACCCTGTTCTATATCACACGGGACAACTTTACCACGGAGATTCCGGAATAAAGGCGGGTTTATTCGCCGATCCCGATGATGTTCCGGCCGGTAAACCGGACCGCGTAAGACTGTCCTTCCCGCAGGGCAGGAAGCGGAATCTCCTCATCCCAGTAGAGGAGCTGTTCCCGGGAACCGTGCTTGTCCGCATCCCCGAGGAAGATCAGGCTGATGCAGGACACCCCGTCCACGCGGGATATATCCGGCTCCGTGCGGACATACTCCATCACCCGGTCGTGGCTGCGCCCAGAAAGGGCGGATACCACCAGTTTCCGGTAATCCAGCAGGGGCCTGCAGAACATCTCGATGAAAAAGATCAGGAATATGCCGAGCAGCGCCAGGAGCGCGATGGAGAGCCATTCCACGCGGATGATCACCGACCAGACAAAGGCGGCCAGCAGCAGCACGGAAATGACCCCCGCCAGGATCCAGCGCTTTTTCAGTTTGCCGTTCAGGGACACCAGCATTTCAGCAGAATACAATTCCTTCATACAGGTTCCTCCGGTCATAAACAGGGAAGCCCTTCCCCTTGTGCATCAGGGAAGGGCTGTGTTTGCTTGATGTGCGGAAATGAATCAATCAGACGAGCTCGAGAATGACCATCTCGGCGGCATCGCCGCGGCGCGGTCCGAGCTTGTAGATGCGGGTATAACCGCCGGAGCAGTTCTTTTCGGCATTGCGGGCCTTGTACTTGGGTCCGATTTCCCGGAAGAGCTTTTCCACCACAGGATGCTTGTTGTCCTTGGTGCGCTCGCGGTAATCCGCCTTGCTTTCATCCTGCTGCTTGGTTTCCTTCAGATCATAGAGGTAAGCCATCATGATCCGGCGGGCATGCAGACGGGAAGGAGCATCGTTGACGACGTCCAGCGTAACCAGCTGGCCCTTGTCGTTATGGGTTTCCTTGGTGGTGGAAACCGTGTTGTCGCATTCGCGCACAGCCAGAGTGATCATCTTATCCGCGATCCGGCGGACTTCCTTGGCCTTGGCCTCGGTCGTCTCGATGCGGCCGTTCCAGATCAGATTGGTCACCTGATTGCGGAGCAGCGCCTTGCGCTGATCAGCCGTGCGACCCAGCTTGCGTTGGTTAGCCATGGGGTTTTCCTCCTCTTAGTCTTCGTTGGGTCGCAGGCCCAGTCCGAGCGCGTTGAGCTTCTGCTCAACTTCTTCCAGACTCTTGCGGCCGAGGTTGCGAACCTTCATCATATCTTCCTGATTCTTCTGCACCAGCTCAGCAACGCTGTTGATGCCGGCACGCTTCAGGCAGTTGTAGGCGCGGACGGAAAGATCCAGTTCCTCGATGGTCATCTCCAGAACCTTGTCTTTCTTATCCTCTTCGGGCTGAACCATGCTTACAGGCATGACACGGTCGGTCAGGCTGATGAACAGGGTCAGGTGCTCGGTGAGGATTTTGGCGGCGCTGGAAATCGCCTCTTCAGGCTTCAGCGTGCCGTTGGTCCAGATTTCAAGCGTCAGCTTGTCGTAGTCGGTGATCTGGCCGACACGGGTGTCTTCCACGATGTAGTTGACCTTCTTCACGGGAGTGAAGATGGAATCGATCGGGATCACACCGATAGGCATGCTGGCGGTCTTGTTCTTGTCGGCGCTGACATAACCGCGGCCCCGTTCGAGCGTCAGCTGCATCTGCAGGTGCGCTTCTTCGTTCAGGGTGGCGATATGCAGGTCCGGGTTGACAACTTCGACTTCATCATCCGTCTTGATGTCGCCGGCCTTCAGTTCGAAGGGGCCCTTGACGTCGATAGACAGCTGCTTGGGTCCGTCCGTGAACATTCTGCAGGCAATGGACTTCAGGTTCAGGATGATTTCGGTCACATCTTCCTTGATGCCCGGAATCGTGGAGAATTCATGCTGCACACCTTCGATGTGCACGGAAGAAACTGCCACGCCGGGGAGGGAAGAAAGCAGTACCCGACGCATGGAATTGCCCAGCGTATGGCCGAAGCCGCGCTCCAGGGGCTCGATTACGAACTTGCCGTAAGTGCCATCCTGGCTGGATTCCACACATTCGATGCGGGCTTTTTCGATTTCGACGATCATTTCGTTTTACCCTCCATACCGGATACGGAGCACAGGCGACAGGATCGCCCGCAGCAACCGCACGGTTCCTTGTTCGTTCGGTTGTCGGCAAGTCATTAACGGGAGTAATACTCGACGATCATGTTCTCCTGGACCTGCAGGTCGATATCCTCACGGGTCGGAAGAGCCGCGACGGTACCGGTCAGGTTCTGGGCATCGAAGGAGAGCCACTTGGGGGTCAGCACGGTGGTGCCTTCCCGCAGGGTCTTGAACATCTCCATCTCTTCGCTGCGCTTGCGGAGGGTGATCTTGTCACCGACCTTCACCTGGTAGGAAGGGATGTCGACCTTCATGTCGTTGACCCGGATGTGACCGTGATTCACGATCTGGCGGGCCATGCGGCGGGTCTTGGCCAGGCCGAGGCGGAACACCACGTTATCCAGCCGCAGCTCGAGCAGCTGCATGAGGTTGTCACCGGTGATGCCCTTCATGTTGGCGGCCTTCAGGTAGTACTTGTGGAACTGCTTTTCCAGCACTCCGTAAACGAACTTGACCTTCTGCTTTTCCTGCAGCTGGGCACCGTATTCGGAGACCTTGCGGCGGCGGTTTCCGCCGGGATTGCGGTTGGATTTCTTGTTGCCATAGCCCATGACGGCCGGGGAAATATCGAAACTCCGGCACTTCTTGGCGATCGGCTGTTTATTAACTGCCATTTCTATATGCCCTCCTATACTTACACGCGACGGCGCTTGGGCGGACGGCAACCATTGTGCGGAATGGGCGTCACGTCCTTAATCATGTTCACATCCAGACCGGCGGCCTGCAGGGAACGGATAGCAGCCTCACGGCCGGAACCGGGGCCCTTGACATAAACTTCAACCGTGCGCAGGCCATATTCCATAGCAGCCTTGGCGGCGGTTTCAGCGGCCATCTGCGCGGCAAAAGGAGTGGACTTCTTGCTGCCGCGGAAGCCAAGACCACCCGCGCTCGCCCAGGAAAGCGCATTGCCCTGGGTATCGGTGATGGTCACGATGGTATTGTTGAAAGAAGAACGGATATGCGCAGCGCCCCGCTCAACGACTTTGCGCTCACGGCGTTTACGCGTAGCCTTCTTCAGCTTTTGCTTAGGTGCCATTGATTTTTCTCCCTCCGTAACCCGCCTCAGGCGGGAATCGATTCAGTAAAAAGCTTACTTGGTGGCCTTCTTCTTGCCGGCAATGGTCTTCTTGGGGCCCTTGCGGGTACGGGCGTTCTGCTTGGTATTCTGCCCGCGGACAGGAAGTCCATGACGGTGGCGGACGCCACGGTAGCAGCCGATTTCAATCAGGCGCTTGATATTGAGAGACACTTCACGGCGAAGGTCACCTTCGACCTTCAGGTGATGCTCAATATACTCACGCAGTTTGCTGATTTCGGTCTCGGAGAGGTCCTTTACCCGGGTGTCGGGATTCACGCCGACTTCCGCGAGCATTTTCTGCGAAGTGGTCAGGCCGATGCCGTAGATGTAGGTCAGGCCGATCTCAACGCGCTTTTCTCTGGGCAGGTCAACACCTGCAATGCGTGCCATTTTAAGTAATACACCTCCGTATAATCTCTGACCCACCGGGGTCAAGCAGGAAAAGTGGGCTCCACCAAGGTCCGGCAACCCAACCGAACCCCCGTGAAACACTACTCAGCGCCGGCACCCGGTGAAAGCGGGCGCACGACAACACTGACGGACTGCTATGGAAGGTGCAGTCTGCCAGCGCCTGAAAGAGACGGGTTTGATTTCCCACCGGAACACCCGTTTTTCAACGGATGCAGCCGCCCGGCGGCAAACCAGGGCTAACTGCTACATATTATCACAGCGAGTCCCAAAAGACAATTATTTTTTGGGAAAAAACATTAAATTTTTATTAACAATGTTACAAAAATATAAAATCTACAAAAGTATCCTTCAGCCATGGACAGCGCGGAGCAACGCATCGCGTGAATTCTCCACACGGCCGTCCATGACATCCTCCAGCAAACGCTGCAGCGTTTCGCCGATTTCCTTCCCGCGCAGGCCGGCTGCCTGCAGGTCATGCCCGTTGACCGCGAGATCCTTCAGGGTATAGCAGGGCTTTTCCGCCAGGAGGGCATCCAGCGCGTCCAGCCGTTCCTTCATACGCCGGTCTTCCCGCTCGGGGGAAGAGTAGCCGGTGGCGATGCGGTCCGCCCGGTGGATCCGGATCAGGTCGCGCAGGTCAGTTTCCCCGAAGCGGTTCAGCTTCCGCAGCAGGAAAGACCGGTCCAGGTTGATCTCACCGGATTCGGTGCGGAGGGGAATATCATGATACCGGACCAGGAGGAGAACCCGGTCCCGGGTGGCGTTATCCAGGCGCAGGGTATCGGCAGCCCTTGCCGCGATTTCCGCGGAAGCCTGCTGGTGTCCGCGGTAATGACCTTCTCCGTGTTCGTCTGTGGTGCGGACAAGGGGTTTTCCGGTATCATGGAGCAGCATGGCAAGGCGGAGATCCGCTTCCGGCGGTATGTTCTCCACCGCACGGACCGTATGTTCCCACAGGTCATATGAATGATGGTGGTTTTGCTGATCGTAGCCGATCATCGGGCGGATTTCCGGAATGATTTCCGAAAGGATATCCGGATACGCCCGCAGAATCCGTCCGGCCCCCCGGCCGCACAGGAGCTTCAGGAGCTCTTCCCGGATCCGTTCACCGGCGACTCCGGCAAGCGACGGGGCAAGCTTCCGCGCTGCAGCATCCGTTGCGGGATCAATCGTGAAATCGTATATGGAGGCAAAACGCAGGGCCCGCAGAATGCGCAGGGCATCCTCATCAAAACGGAGGGCGGGTTCACCGACACAGCGGATGACGCCGGCTGCCAGGTCATCCCGTCCGCCGAACAGGTCAACCAGGCCGGCATCCGGAGACCAGGCCATCGCGTTGACGGTGAAATCGCGGCGGGAAAGATCCTCTGCGATATTGTCCACAAAGGAAACGGTATCCGGATGGCGGTGGTCGGTATACGCGCCATCCACCCGGAAGGTGGTGATTTCATAGGGAACATGGTTGACCACAACCGTCAGGGTGCCGTGCTTCAGCCCGGTTTCCACGGTATGCAGGCCGCGGAAAACCTGCTGCATCTGCGCCGGCAGGGCGGATGTGCAGATATCCCAGTCATGGGGTTCAATTCCCAGCAGGGCATCCCGAACACAGCCGCCGACCGCATAGGCCGGATAGCCGGCGTCCCGGAGCATGGCCAGCAGGACAGCGACATCCGCAGGCAGGTTGATCGTGAGCTCTTCCATGATTATTCCTCAATCCCGTTGATCTTAAAGCGCAGAAACTTCGGGGGAATGCCGCGGGCAGCTCCCAGCTCATACATTTCCTGCATCAGACGGGCTTTGGCAACCCGTTCGGATACCTCCGCGGAGGAGATGCTGACCTGCAGGTCCTGGTAATCCGGATGCGTGCAGACAAGCATAAACATTGCGGGATCCACCGTCCGGTCCACATGCCAGCGGATCCGGATCAGATCTTTTTCTTCCATAACTGTTTCCCTTTACCTGTATTCGGTCATCAGGATTTTGCGGGCTACGCCGACACATTCCGGGATTCCGGCGCCGCCGGCCATATCCGGCCGCCCGCCGCCCCGGCCTACCCGGCGGATCAGTTCATTCATATCAATCCGGACATCCGCGCTGCGGGCGAATGTGAGCTTCCCGCCGGATTCCAGCAGGAGCGCTTTTCCCGGTTCCTCAATATATGCGGAGACTGCGGCAGCAACCGCTTTTGTGTCCATCTCCTCCAGATTGACCGCGGCCAGCGTGACTCCCCGAAGGTCTGTGGCGTTCTCCGCATCCCGGATCCGGGAAAGGATTTCCTGTGTTTCAAAGCGGCGGGCTTTCCGTTCCGCTTCCGCGAGGCGGCTGTTCAGCTCGGCCGCTGCGCGGGAAAGCTTCTCCACCGGACAGCTGAGCGCCGCGCCGGTTTTGTCCGCGGCGCGCATATAGCGCTGGAACATCCGGACTGCCCGGCCGCCGCAGACAAAGGCAATCCGTACCTTTCCGCGGGCCGGCACCACCCCGGTGATCTTGACCAGTCCGATGCGTCCGGTGGAAGCCGGATGGGTTCCG
>Ga0247610_10007056_pt1 | contig 11567 bp, 11 predicted proteins | sample 174DNAGHGhighgp2_FD_193483 | JGI IMG/M metagenome (GOLD analysis project Ga0247610, IMG submission 193483) | Sheep rumen microbial communities from Palmerston North, Manawatu-Wanganui, New Zealand - 1742 DNA GHGhigh gp2 | ecosystem: Host-associated > Mammals > Digestive system > Stomach > Rumen...
TAAATGGTGGTGATATATTATATGAATCTTTCATTGCAAATAATAAAGTTGAATTTGTAATTTATAATCAATCTGAAAACCAATACTATGTAATTCAATTAGATAAAAATCTATCTAATAAAACAGTTACTACAATTGAAGAATACGATGAACCAGAAAAATTTTATATAACAACTTCTGAGGGAAAAATAATATATAAAGTAAATCTAGTAGAATTTAAAGGTAATTATTATTATACTGACACGAAACTAAATACTGAATGCGTAACAGAAGGAAATAATTATTGCAATTTTATTGCGGTCTTAGTTAAATTGGATAAGAACTACAATATAGTTTGGGAAAAAGAATACAAAGAATATCAAAAATTTTCATCTTTAGTTGCGAATTCTAATTATATGTTTACTATTGAATCAAAGTATGATAACGCTGGAAGTCTTTTAATACTTGATGCTGATGGTAACGTTTTAGATAGTCTTGAAAGAAATACAGCAGTTGAAAATGTTATAGCTAAAGATGACGCTTTAGTAGTAAATAGTGGTGGAGTTTGCACCATTATTAGTTCGTTTACAGCGCATGATAACGGTTGTCAAGCACAGATTCGTCATAAAGTATATCGAATAGTTTATGATATTAAAACCAAAATAAAGGAAGGTAAAGGAAGAGTAGAAGTAGTACCTAATTCCCATGAAGGAGAAGGAGTTACCTTTAAAGTTATTCCAGAAGAAGGTTATGTATTAGGAGAAGTAAAAGTAACTGATACAAATGGTAATGTTGTAACATTCCATGAATATACATTTACAATGCCATCAGCTGATGTCACAATTGAAGCTTCTTTTAAAACAGCTGAAAAAGAAAACCCTGAAACAAAAGATATTGCTATATCATTACTGTTTATATTTTTCATCTTATCAACAGGAATAATTATATATAACAAAAAAAGATTAAAAGAAATAGAGTAGCAAAAACTACTCTATTTTTGTTATAATATACATAGTAGGTGATAATATGAAAAAAATTTTATTAACAATAATAGTAATAATTTGTTCAATATCAATAGTAAAAGCAGAAGCCATCTTAGAATACGATTTAGAATGGGATTCGAAACAAACACCATCACCGATTGCTAATACTTATGAATATAAAGATGGTTATTTATTCGTAGATTATAGTGAAGATTTAGAATGTTCATTAAGTCTTTATGATAAGAAAGGTAATCTTCTTAGAGAATTAAAAATTGAAGATTATGTAATTGGTCAAAGAATAGATGACTATATTTATATTTCAACAATTAAAATACAAAATGGAAATGCTGCTATTTCTTGGAGTGCTTATAACGAAAAACTAGAAAAAATAAATGAAGTAAATTTTCTAAATATTCCTACAGGTCCAAATGATTCAAATATTACATTGGAACCTAAAAAATTGCCTATGTTATCAGAAACAATATCACGTTTGATTAATCCCATGGAAGATGGAGTGATTTTAGCATATATAAAAGACTTAAACATAGACGAGCCTCCAGTAGATCCACAAAGTCTCTTTGAAATTAGAAAATATAAAAAGGACTTATCTAGTTATGAATTATTATCCAATTCATTAGAAGAAGAACAATTATATGAATATTTAGGTATTAATGCGGATGATAACTTTTATTTATCTGCTGCCGAACTTAGAAGAAAATATAATTTGCCAGAAAAATACAATGTTATAAAACAATATACTAAAGGTGATAATACTGCTATGGTTATTGAAAGTGAAGGGGAAGGATTTTTTTTACTAGTTTTCAATAAACTTAATCAATTATATGAAAAAGAGTTAACCAATCGAAGCCAAATAATACAGACTGTCAGCGACGTTAAAATTGTTGATAATCATATAATGATAGCGCTAGATAATATGATAGATTCAGATCATTCAGTAACAGATTTATATATATACAATCTAACAACAGGAGAATTAGAAAAAGAAATAAACAGTGATAAATCTATATTTAATATAGTAGATACTAAAAGAGGATTCCTATATCACGAAACAACATGTAAAAAAACTTTGGTTGCTGAAGCTAGTAGCAATCCATATAGCAATCAAAATCAAAATTCACTTCCTACTTATTTAGCAAATGATAATTGTACAACAAAGAGATATTTTTACACTCAATTTAATTTGGTAATTCCTAAAGTATTAGCAGGAAATGGACAAATAATCGTAGATGAAAAACAAGCACCTGGTGATATAGTAACTTTAACAATTAAACCAAATGAAGGTTATGTATTAGGTGAAGTAAAAGTAACTGATACAAATGGTAATAATATTAAACTTAATGACTACACATTTACGATGCCATCAGCAGATGTCACAATTGAAGCAACATTTGTTAAAGCTAAAAATCCTGATACTAAAGCTTTTATTACTGTATCTTTAATAATACTTATAATAGCATTCTCATCAGTAATATATAATTATATAAAAACCAATCAGAAAAAAGTAGCATAGCTACTTCTTTCTATAGATAAAAAAATAATTGTTTATAAAATATTTAATAAATGATAATATTATTATAAAGAGTAGGGATGTATATGAATAAGAAATTATATTTTATATTTGCTATCTTAATATCATTATTAATGATAAATACTGTTAAAGCAGCAAACGTTTACAACTTCGATTGGGAAAGTCAATTAAAAAGAAATGTAGCATCAATATTTGGAACTGACTTTAATGGTGGGTATGTAACAGTTAGCTACACTGATGAAGAAACTATTATTACCAGTCGTAATATTAGAGGTGAAGTAATAAAAGAAAAAAACATTGGTTATTACGGTATTATTGAAATGGTTGGTTATCAAGATGAACTCTATATTATGGCGGGTTATGATGAAGAATTCTTTATAGCTAAATATGATAAAGATCTTAATCTATTAAAAAAGAAAACAATTGGTAATTCATATGGTTTAATGTACCCTAAAATATTTGATGTAAGCGTTCTAAGAGTAGATGATAACAATGTTATTTATTTCGATGCCGAAGAGAATAAAATAGTTAAAGTAGATCACAATTTAGAAAATCCAGTAAAAACAGAAATTGATTCAACAGTCTACGAAAAATATAGTCCGATGACTCCTAAGTTAGAAGCACTTTTGGACTCTTCATATTTTTCAAATAAATATTTAACTGCTGGAACTATTGGAGAAGATTCTTTCGCGGTAGGTTATGTAAATTCTGAAAACTGTCCAATAGCTACTCCTTCTTCCTTAGTAATTGGAACTAATATGGCTAATAATCTTAGTTGTGAAACAATTGAATTAACAGTCTTTGGTTCTGATGGAAAAGAAAAATGGAACAAAGTATTAGAAGAATATTCCAATATTATAGAACTTAAATATATTGATGAATACTTAGCAGTAATAGCAATAGATTCTAAAGAAGAATCAATGGATATTTTAATTTATGATATGAAAGGAAATCTTGCTCAAAAGATTAATTCAGAAAAAGGATGGATGAATATTACTGACACCAACGCTGGTTTCATGGTTTCTGAAGGTTATTGTCCTAATTATGCAATCCGTAGAATAACTCACATTTCAGATAATATGACTTTAACGGTTAATAACCCAAATAATGAATCACCAGCACAAGTTAAAGGAGAAGCATATGGTGATACTTGTACATCTATTCATAAACATTTTTACTTAGTACGTAACATTGAAACAAAAGTTAATAAAGGTAAAGGAAAAGTAGAAGTTGTTAGTACTTCAAAACCAGGAGAACCAGTAACATTTGTTATTACTCCAGAAGAAGGATATGCCCTAGGAGTTGTTAAAGTAACAGATGCTGATGGCAATGTTGTAACATTCCATGAATATACATTTACAATGCCTAGTGAAGATGTCTTAATCGAAGTAGAATTTTTATCAGTAACTAAGAATCCTGATACTAAGACAGTCTATTCACTTTTAATAGTAGGTGCAATGATTTTTGCTTTCCTATTTACTTTGTATAATATAAGAAAAATAGAAGCAAGCAGGTGACAATAACCTGCTTTTTTTATTACACTTAATTTACATATGTAAAACAACTAATTTAACACTATTATAGTAAACTAAACTATAATGTATCTATAGGACATTGCATTTCATTTAAGTTTAATGCTATAATGCAGAAGTTCGAGGTGATGAAATGACCAATAAAACATTTGAACAATATACAAAAGATATTACAGACAATAGTCATTTTAATAAATTAAAAAACGAATTACATCATGGAATATCAAGATATGAACATAGCGTTCGTGTAGCAGAGTGGACTTATCGTATTTGTAATATATTCAAATTCGATAATACCAAAGAAGTAACTAGAGCAGCTCTCTTACATGATTTCTATATTAATAATGATTTAGAAGCTACTAGTGGAGCTAAAGCTTTAGTAGAACATCCACAAGTAGCATTAAATAATAGTAAAAAATATTTTGAAATAAATAATATTCAAGAAGATATAATAGTTCATCATATGTTTCCTTGTAACTTAAATCTTCCTGAATCAAAGGAAGCTTTCCTAGTATCATTAGTTGATAAAGGAGTATCAACATTTGAAATGTTACGTTTTAAAGCTCCATTATATGCATCTATTTATTTATTATTTATATTTGAATTATTAAAAATATCAAGATAATCTCTTGATATTTTTGACTTAAATAAACTTAAATAATATAATAAACCCCAATCAAAAGGGGTTTTATTATGCAAAGAAATAAGTTCTTAAAAAAAACAATTCTTGCTTTATTATTATGTGGAGCTTTAACAGTAGGTGAAAATGCTTATACTTCTTTATCAATTCCTTATACTAAAGAAGATTTAACTAATACCAAATCATTTGTAACAACACTAGATGAAATAGAAAATACTAATCCAATTACTTTTGAAAACCAAGAACTATTATCTTATTTAAATGCTTCTTTAGGTTATCAAATAGATTCATCTAATATTAAGAATATTACTAAGTTAGAGATTAATACTAAATTAACCGATTCTAACTTAAGTGATTTAAAATACTTTATTAATCTAGAAGAACTTACAATAATTGATAATGAAGTAGATTTAAGCGCTTTAACATATAACCAATCTTTAATTGATTTAAAACTAATTAATAGTAAAGTAACAAATACTAACTTATTACCTAATACTATTCAATATTTAACTATGTATAATACAATTGTTGAAGATAACTTATTATATCTTCCATATGATATTTCATCCCTTGTTTTATACCAAACAGGATTTACTAATATTAAACCAAAGAGTACTAAAAATCTTTACTATTTCTATTTAGATAGTAATATTGCTAAAGTAGATATTTCCTTCTTAAAAAAATGTCCTTTATTAATAAGTGCTACTATTCATACTTGCCCTAATATTAATAATCCTGAAGTATTAACAAAACTACCATTTGGTTGCCAAGTCCATTTAGACGACTATGCACCAATATGGTTAACAAAAGATCAATATGACAAAATACAATCAGTTGAGAGTGAATATGATTTAGCTTCTGAAATTAATGATTTAGATAAATTAGCTAACTATTTAGTACCTGATAAAACTGTAGATGATTCAACTAAATTAAGAGCTATTGCTCATTATATTATTAGAAGTTTAAAATATTCTAAAGCTATTATTGATAAAAGTGAAGATGCCGATACAATTGCTGAAGAACTAAATAAATATCCAATTAAATATGCTTTAGATGTTAATGATAGTTACGATGAAGTTTGTATAAACTATGCTTGTTTATTCCAAGCTCTAGCTAATCGTGTAGGACTTGATAGTACACAATTAATGAGTGAAAAACATACTTGGAATTTAATAAATGGTCATTATCTTGATTTAACATCTCTAGATGAAGGAATCTTTGTGATGGAAAACAATGAGCGTTTATCATTAGAAGGAATCTTAGATATGGATTTAGATATTCCTGATTCTTTCTATTACGTTAGTGACGTAACCAACCCTGGTTATCAAGAAATTTATCATTTCCATGAACAAATACCAGTAGATGAAAATATAGGTTATGTTAAAAAAGAAAAGAAAGAATCTTTCGAATTGTATTATCAAATATCAAAAAATCTATTAATATCTTTTGTATTCTTCTATTTATTATTTGCTATTAAAGGATTCTATTATAATCATCATTATGATGAAATAGAAAAAGATATTGAAGAAAGATTAGGAAAACATCGATAATTCTTTTTATACTACCTAAATAGAAAAAAATATGTTAGAATGTAAGAGTAATATAAAATAAAAGAATTGAAAAAATTCTTTTTTCAAGTAACAAAGTATGATATACTTCATTTGTTGCCAAAAAAGAACTGGAAGGGATTTAAATGGAAGAAATAAACTTAAAGGAACTATTTGACTATATTAAAGAAAGAATAATTATTATTGCTGTAGTAATACTAGCTGTTTTAATAATTGGTAGTGTTTATTCCTTATTTATTAAAACACCAGTATATAAATCTACATCTACATTAGTATTAGTAAGTGATGAAGGAACATCTACATCAAATACATATACTACTCAAGATGTAACTTTAAATAATCAATTAGTAAGTACTTATAGTAAGATTGTTACATCTCATCGAGTAATTGATACTGTAATTGAAAATCTTAATTTAGATTATAGTTATAATGATGTAGTTAAAGAAGTAGCTGTAACAACAGAAACTGGTACTCAAATCATTAAAGTATCTGTATCTGATCCTGATAAAGCTTTAGCAGCTGAAATAACAAATGAAATAGTTAAAGTATTTGGTGAAGAAATTAAAAGTATTTATAAATTACAAAACGTATCAGTTGTAGATAAGGCTGAAAAAGCTAAAACTCCAGCAAACGTTAATTATATTAAAGAAGCAGTTATATATATGCTAGTAGGTGCAGTCTTAGCCTTTGGTATTGTCTTTGTTATCTTCTATTTTGATACATCAATTAAGAGTGCTGAAGAAATAGAAAATAAACTAGGATTACCAGTAGTTGGTGTAATACCTAAAGTAAAGGATAGAAAATAGGTGAGTACGATGGCAAATACAGATTTATTAATGAATTTAAATTCTCGTTCAATGTTTGCAGAATCAATTAAAAGTATTCGTACTAACTTACAATTCTCAGCCATTGATTCCGAATTAAAAACAATCCTTATTACATCTCCTGAAGCAGGAAATGGTAAATCATTTATTGCAGCTAACTTAGCAGAAGCATATGCTCAAGAAGGTAAAAAAGTCTTACTTATCGATTGTGACTTACGTCGTGGTAGACAACATACCATCTTTGAATTACCAAATCCTCAAGATGGAGGTTATTCAAACTTAATTCTTAATTATAAAGAAGAAATTAAATTATCAAGGTATGTCTTAAAGACATCTGATAAAAATATTGACTTAATACCAAGTGGACCAACTCCACCAAATCCAACAGAGTTACTATCATCTAGAAATAATTATGGTGTTATCAATAGTTTAAAAACTCACTATGATATTATTATCCTAGACTGTGCTCCAGTTCTTGGTATCAATGATACTCAAATGTTACTAAAATATTCTGATGCTAATCTAGTAATAGTTACATCAGGTGAAACATCATTTGAACTTCTAGAAAGAACAAAAAGACAATTTGAACAACTAGGATCTAAAATAGATGGTGTTGTAATAAATAAAGCTAATGTCAAGGGAAGTAGTTACTATTACTATACAAATGAGTACTATACTAGTACTACCAAGACTGATAAAGTTGAAAGAGTTGAAAAAAAGTAATGAGCAATCATTGCTTTTTTTATCTTCAAAAATATGTTATTATTTATATAGTATAGAAAGTAGGAAGATAATATGGATCCAATAGTTAAAAAAATATTAATTGCTATAGTAATCATTGCTTTAGTACTAGTTTTAATCTTTGCTGTTAATAAAGCACATAATAAAAATAGTAAGAAAAAAGCTGACCAAAACGTTCAAGACAAGAGTAAAGATCCTAACGAAAAAGAAGGAACTACACCAGAAGAAGGAGAAACTGCCAAAGTAATTACTTGTAACTACGAAGGAGAAGAAGTAAATGTTATTTGGGAAAAATCACATGTTATCTTCAAGGTTAATAAAAATAACCAAGTACTTACACGTGAAGATGTTAGAGAATATCAATTTGATCAAGTTAATATTGATGAATATATTAACAACAAAACTTTAGCAACAATTAGCAAAGTTTTAAATGGTATCAATGGTATTGAATCATCACTAGTACCAATAAACGAAAATGAACATACTTATCGTTTCTCAACCACTTTTGATTTTAAAACTTTAAATCTAGATGATTTATATAACTTCTATTATCGAAGATTCTATAATAATGGTGATATTAATATGACTAGAGAACAATTTGATGCTCGTTATAAATCATTAGATTATGATGCTATGGTAAAAGCCTATTTAAATACCGGCTATATATGTTCATAAAAGGAGTGTTTTTATGAAGAAATTATTAATTCCCGTAATTATAATATGTTTAATCTTAACTGGTTGTGGTAGTAATAATTCAACTACTAAAACCAAAAAAGAAGAACCACTAACATTTAAAACTTGGGTTAGTAATCATGGTACTATTGAAGAATTTAAATGTCCAAGTTTCTATGAAAGTGATGTAGCCTTTGCAGATACTGACTACTTTATAACAATGAATGGTAAATTCTATAAAGTAGGAAACTTTAGTGATGGAACCAATTGCAAACTAACTCAAGATCTTCAAACAGTTAGTACAGATATTAAAATAATCCCTAACTATGATCGAGTAAGAGCAGGAAGTAAATACTATACGTTAGATTCAGATGGATCTTTATCAGAAATGACTTCTGATGTTAGTTTATATGAAAAACGTATCTTAGATGATAATTCTATTATCTACTATTTATTTAGTTATTATGCTAATGATGTTGACCATTTAGTCTTTATCAACAACGTCTTTGAAATAGTAGATGAAACATATCGTATCAATTATGAATATGATGTTGAAAAATATGAAATGATTAATCAAACTAAAACAAAATTACCAATCGATTCTACTGCTACAAGTAAAATACTATTTGCTTTAGAAGGTGAAGATGAAAAAACCGGTAATCCTATAGTTGAAGGTATCGCTACTGATAAAAATTTCTACTACTATCAAGAAGTAAAAGAAAATAATTGTGATAAATATGATGATATAGCTTGTCCAAAACAATTTGTTGAAGATAAAAAATATCCTGAATATATAAAAGATATTGCTTATGTAAATTCCGATTTATTCTTTGTAAGTAAAGACAATTATTATGGTAGTATCGATATGGATGCCTTAATGAAATAAAAAGAGTACTTAGTATTCTTTTTTTATGTTATAATAAAAATAGGAATAAAGAGGTGTTCATATGAGTAACTATCGTTTACCACCAAAAGAATTAGTAAATAATGAATTCCAAAAAATGCTAGAAGTATTTCCTTCTAAAGTTAGAAAAGAAATAATACCTCTAGGTATTGATGATGAAGATAATTTAATCTTCAAAAAAATATCCTCTTTAGAAGACGTTCTTGTTGGTGGAACAACCTCAACAGGTAAAACTAATTTCTTAAATAATATTATTTGTAGTATTCTAATGAAACATAAACCAAGTGAAACTAAATTAGTTTTAATAGATAACAAAGGCTATGAATTCAAAACATATGAAAACATGCCTCATTTATTAACACCAATAGTTACTGATCCAACACATGCTTCTAGAATTCTTAATAGTTTAATTAAAGGAGCTATTAATCGTAGAAAAATATATTTTAATTGTCATGTTAATAATTTCGAAGAATACAATAAATTAATTAAGAAGATTAAAAGAACTAATCCTGATTCTAAAATAGACTTCTTACCTAATATCATCTTAATAATAGATGATTATGCTTTAATGAATAATCAAGAAAATAAAATGTTATTAGAAGAATTATTAAAAGTTAATAACTACACAGGAATTCATGTTATCTGTGGTACTAGTCTTCCAACCGAAGAAGTAATTACTAAAGAAATGAGAGATTACTTCTATACTCGTGTAAGTTTCAACTTTGTTGAAGATGACTATATTAAGTTTATACTTGATAGTAACGATAACAAACATATCGAAGGAGAAAACAATTATATTATTAAAACTTATGATAATAAATATCATTATTTATCTAATCTCCTATTAGAAGATAGTGATATTACAACCATAACTGATTTTATTAAATTTACTAATAAAAAATAGAGGTGATTATATGCAAATTGAAAAAAATACTAAGGATAATAAAATAATAATCTTAATAATAATGATTATACTTATAGCTTTACTAGTGTTCTTAGTTATAAATTTAACAAAGAATAATAAAAAAACTACCTATAATACAACTACTTGTACAATGGAAGATGATGAAGTAGCAGAACTAACCTCTGAAATAAAAATAACTCATTCAGATGATAAAGTTTCTCAATTATCATTTAACTACTTATATATATATAGTGAAAATGAATACTTATTATCTTTGAAATATGAAGCAGAAAAAGAACAAATAACTTCAATGAAAGAAATTAAAGGAGTTAATGCTTCAATTAACTATGATCCTGAAGCTACCTTACTAGAAATAAAAGGAACAATCGATTATTCAAAAATAGATAACGTTGTTGAACTAGATAAACCTTATAGTGTCTTTGCTAGAAAAGGTCTAACAGCTCATTTAGTTACCGAATATTTAAAAGAAGAAGGATATACTTGTAAATAAGCTAAATAACTTAGCTTATTTTTATTTGACAAATAAATAAAAAAAAGTATACTAAGTTTCATCAAGGGGGTTAAAAAATGAAAGACGAATTATTGCATAAACTAGCAATTGCTATGTATGAAACAGGTGACAAAAAAACGAGAGACTTTGCTGCTCAAGTAGAAGCCTTTAGAATTGGAAAATATAATAAACCATATCAAATTGAAAAAAAACTATATTCTTTATTAGAAAATATTATTGATTTTCGTTCAAGCGCTTTATTAGATATTTCACTACATACAATTCAAAAATTATCTAATCGTTTAATAAATGATGGCGGTTGGTATGTTGGTGCTAGTGGTATAACTGATTTCACTTCTGAAGAAAGAGCAATTAAAAATTTTCCAGACGAATACGAAGAAGGAAAAAGACTATATCATTTAGATCGTGATGAAACAGGTTATCATGTTGGAACAGATATTCCAGCGCCAAATACTATTTATGATTTTGCTCGTAAAACAGAAATTAAATTTGCTGAGACTAGAAAAAAAGAATTAGACTTATTACATCAAATGTATACAATCAAAGAAAAAATAATGACTGGCGAATGCGTAGTTAAACTAGGTTATGAAGAATTATTTGAACTAATTTGTGAATATTTCGGTTATCAACAGCAACCTAAAAAAGTACCTACAAAAAAGTAGGACTTTTTTTGTTCTTATGTTAAAATTAGGGTGGTGATAATATGAAAGGAAGTTTTTTACATCGCTATTTTAAATGG
>Ga0247610_10007057_pt1 | contig 11565 bp, 10 predicted proteins | sample 174DNAGHGhighgp2_FD_193483 | JGI IMG/M metagenome (GOLD analysis project Ga0247610, IMG submission 193483) | Sheep rumen microbial communities from Palmerston North, Manawatu-Wanganui, New Zealand - 1742 DNA GHGhigh gp2 | ecosystem: Host-associated > Mammals > Digestive system > Stomach > Rumen...
TTAAATGAAAATGATATAAATTTAATTGCAAAAAAAACTGAAGGTTATAGTAATAGTGATTTAAAGGAATTATGTAAAGAAGCAGCATTTGAGCCAGTAAGAGAATTAAGTAGTGAAGAAATATTAAAATTAGATAAATTTAGAGATATAACTGTTAAAGATATGATTAAAGCTTGTGGAAAAATTAGAGGAACTTTAAGTAAAAAAGTAGTTATGGAAATTGAAAATTGGAATAATCAATTTGGAGGAACAGATTAAAAAAAATTATTAAATAATTATTAAAAAAATATAATTAGTTATAATAATATAAATTTTATATAATTATATTAATAGATATAAAAATATGTTATTATTTATATTTTTTTTAATAGAAATTATTTCAGGAATTACTTTTATTATATTATCATATAATAAATATAATAAATATATAATAATTAGTATAATAAATTTAATTTGGATAAGTATATATCATTTATCTTATAATGGTGGAATATATTCGATTGATAATAATTTTTTTTATGTTTTATTTGAATTTATTAGATTAATTGGATTTTATATTTTTAGTATTTTAATAATTTTTTATTATGAAGCATTTATTGAGTTATTTACTAAAAGCAAAATTGAAAAAAATGAAACAATTTTTAGAAAATTATCACTTTTAATATTTTTATCAATATTATTGATTTTTTATCCAATTTCACTTAAATTTAGACATATATATTATAAGTATTTAATATTATTTATAACATATTCAATTTTATTTTTCAATATTTTAATAATATTAATAGAAAATTTAAAATTTTTAATAAATGTTATAAAATTGAAATCAGTTGTTATTAAAACATTAAAATTATGTTTTATTTTACATAATTTATTTTTTGTTTTATTTATTTGTTTAGAAATTAAATATTTTAATAATGAAAAAGATATAGACTCAATAAATTGTTTAATTGGATTGTTTTTTTTTTATTGTATTATTGAAATTATTATTTTTAATTATATAAAATACAATAAAGAAAAATTAAAATGTTCTGAAGATTTAAATGAATTATTAATAAATAATTGTTATGATTCTGATATTTTAAAAATTGTTGGATATAAAAAATATTTCAGAAAAATATGTAAATTAAAATCAAAAGAAATATTAAATAAATTTATAAAAGAAAAATATATTGATAATATTAATATAAATAATGAAGATAATAATTATAAATATAATAATAAAATTTCATATAAAAATTATAGAGAAGCTAATGAATATGATATTAATAATTTTTCAGAAAAAAAATTGAAAGATTTTAATGATTTTAAAGAAATTATTTTTAATAGAAATTTATATTTTAAAAATATTAAAGAAATATTATATGAATATATGCCTGAAATATTTAATAATATAAGAAATTATGAAAATTTTAAAGAAAATTATAATAAATATTTTGATATTAAAATTATTAATGATACCGAATTAATAATGCTATTAAAAAGTATGAGAGAGTATTATCATAAATATTATATTGAAAAGAGTAATAATTATTTACAAAAAATTTTTGGAATTTTCACAATTAATTTTAATTTTTATAAAATTAATTTAATTGTAATTGAAAAAAATAATTTTGAAAACAATCAAATTATTCATAACTTCACAATTAATGAAAATATTAATAATAAAAATGAAATAAAAGATACAATATTATTTTTAATGAGCACAAATAAAATAAATTATTATTTTAAAAATAATAAAATTTGGGATTGGTTTAATTTTAATAAAAGATGGATTAAAAAAAAAGATAAAAATATTTTTACTATTGATTCTAAAATTTTTGGTGATAAAATATATAAATCAACATACTCTAATATTATTTGATATATATAATATTAATTATATAAAATTAGTTATTATTTAATTAAATAAAAAATAACTTAATATTCATTATTATAAATATTATAATAAAAATGACAAGTCAAAATAATAATAATAATAATAATAATTATAGAATTGATTTAACTTATTTTACAAACGGGAACAGAAATTTTGAATGTCTTCAAAAAAATTTCAATCCAAATGATTATCAAGAATCCTCTTCAATGAAAACAAATTCTTCAAATATGATGGAAAGAAATTATTTAGATTTTAATAATGTTTCAAGTAAAAACAATACAAATGTTCTTGATTATAAAAATTTATATCATGAAAAAAATGTAAATGTATATAATTTATATCATCCTGAATATAAAAGATATCATGAACAAAAAGAATCAAATAAAATAGCAAATGATTATTTAAACCCAATTGGACAATATAGATACAAAGATAATCCTTTAATAAAAAGTGCAGATACATTATTTTCATTAAGAAAAGAAAAAAAATATGCTTTAAGAGATTACAGTGTTTTAGCTAAAAGAGATCAATTAGATAATGATAGTCCTTTTGTTTTAAAAAGAGAAGTTAATAAAAATATATTAAAACCAAATATTCTTCATGTTAAAGGAAGTTCAAATGGACAAAGAAGAATTGTTCCTCCTTCACTTAATCCTAATTTTGATGAAGTTAAAAGTGGGTCATATCTTGAAAGTAAAGATTCTCCTGAATATTTAAGAAATTATGATAAAGAATGTCTTAAAAATATTGATAATTATTATGCTGAAAAAAACCAAAATTTAAGTGTTTTAAGTAGATTTGGAAGTTGGTTAACTGTTAAACCTCCTGAAAAAAATAGACAATTAGCTTTAGAAAAATTAAAACATGGAACTTTTGAAACAAGTTTTGTTGTTCCTGAATGGATGGATTTAGCTAAAAAAAGAAAAATGAATGGAATTAAACCTGCTGAAAATTTATTTAAAAGTAAACAATCCAAAATTACTTGTCATGATAATTTAAAGGTTACTATGTTAGTTGATAAAGATCAAGATAATGTTTTGCCAGATTATATGATGGATTTATATGATAAAAAAAATAATAAATGGAGAGTTTTTCCAACTGATCCAAAATAATTAAACTATGAATTTTAATAAAAATATAGATGTTATTATTATAAAATAATTTTATTATTTATTTATTTTTATTAAATTTAAAATTATAAATAATATAAATAATAATGATAGATGAAAAAGAAGCAAGAGAAGCAGAACTTCGAAGACAAAAAGAAAGAGAAAGAATTGCAATGTTAAGTTGTATAATAATATTATTTAATATATAAATTTTTAAATAATAATATATAAAAAATAGATAACGAACAAGAAGAAAACATAAAAAAAAAATCATATACATCTTTTGGAAAACTTATTTTAGCAGATGAAACATCAGAACCAATTTATTCAATAGGTAAAGCAGATCGTTTTCAACAAACAGGAGAATTAATAACAATACCTCAAAACACTCCAGGTCCACGTTATGATATACCAGATGTTACAAAATATAAATATAGCACCTCTCATAAATGGAGAATTGGAAGTGCAAAAAGACCTCCTTTAAGCAATCATGAAAAATTTGCATATTATAATCATGTATATAATGAAAAAAATGATATAGGGGCCATGCCTAAAAAGTGGAATAAAATTAAAGGAGGTGCTATGAATTTAGAACCAAGAGTTAAATATGATTTTAGACAAAATACTCCAGGTCCTGGGAGATATGACCCTAGTTTGAAATTTACTAGACCTAAAACTCCTTGTTATTTTATTGCTGAAAGAACTCAAGCAAGTTCTGTTAAATTACAAACTGGTACTAATTCCAATGTTGGTCCTGGAAAATACAGAGTTGAAAGTGCAAAATTTACTTCTAAACATAAAATTTTTCCAACTTATTCTATTGGAAAAACTAAAAGAGCTCCACTATATAATTCTAATTGGACAAAAAATGAAACATATTGGCTTTATTCTTCAATGGGAAATCAAGTTCAAAGTAAAAAGAAAACTGAAGAACAGGTTAAAATTGGTAAAAGTACAAGAGATAGAGAAAAATTAAGAGGTACTTTTAAATCAATGATGGAAAGACAACCTACAACAATTAGGATTCCTATGCCAAAATTTTAATATTTTTATATAACTAAAAATTGATATTTAATTATATTTTTATATAATATTATTTTTAGTAATATTTTGTATTCTTTTATGATAATTAAAAATTTTTTTAATAATTTAAAACTTTTTGTAAAATTTAATAAATATTTTTAATTATAGATAATTATTAAATATTAATAATTCTCAATTTATTATTTTATTTGTTTAAATATTTTTTAAAATTAAATTCTATAAATTAATTTTTAATTAAAAATCATAAAAAGAATTTAAATAATAATAATATATTATTTATATATAATATAATATTAATTTCATTTAATTATAAAAAATATTTTTTATTTATTAAATTTACTTTTTTCATACTTTTTAATTTTAAATTATATTCTAAATTGAAAATCACCTGCTTTTGTAACATATCTAATCCATTTCATGGGTTTATAATTTGCTTTTTCAACAACATGAAAATATCTTACTCTTAATCCTGAAGCAGTAAACATTGGAATATTAAATTCCATTGAAATAGGAGCTCTTGTCCATGGTTCAGGATTAGCAACAGGAATTAAAGGAATTTCACATTTTAATTTATAATCTTTTTCCCCAAAAATTTTTTTAATTCTCCAAACAATTGCACTTTTATCAACTTCATGTTTTGCTTTTCCTGTATTTGTATGAGTTTTAATATTTGCTGAATTTTTAGGAATTAAAATTTTCACAACAACATCTTGTGCATAAAGTTCTTTATCATATAAAGTTTTAACACTTAAATCAAAATCAATAGCAGAAGGAATTGAAGGGTTGTTTGGAGTAGGTGTTTCAATAATATTACAAAAAATTTTAAATGGAATTATTACATTTTCACTAACTCTATATGTCATTAATTCAAAAACACCATCAGGTGGAATAAAAGTAATAGTTCTATCTTTATTAAAATCACTTAATTTCACACATTGATGAAACTTAATATCTTCTATAGAAATTCCTTTGCTTGTTCCTGGTTTTTTTGCAGAGGCTGCTAATTGAAGTTTATCATTCATTCCAAATTTACATTCAGGCCATCCACTTAAAAGGGATTTAACACCTACATTTCCCATAACTTCACTTTTTATAACTTCCCCTGTTTTACTTATTAATAAATTAATATTTTCTATAATATCAATATAAACTTCATTTTGTGAATATGAAATTCCTGGTTGACGCCAAGAAACACTTCCAGTTAATTGTGTTAAAGTACTTGTTAATTTTAAAGTAGATAATTGTTCTTCTTTAACTTTTCCTTGAAATATGAATTTTTTTAATAAATCTGTATCTGTTATTTGAGGGTATCCGTAGTCCATGCATTCATCTAATAATTCATATATCAATGTAAAATTATCTCTTATTTTCTCTTCTGAAAATTCTCCAAAATAAGCTTTACATATTTTTATAAATGAATATAAAAATTGAAATATCATTGCAGTATTAATATTACTTTTTGTTGTTGCTAATAATACTATTTCACCCTCTGTTGTAAATATATATGATACACCATTCATATATTTTATTGGCATCTCTTTTGCTTCTTTAGTTGATATTATTTTTCTACAAAATTCCATTGTTTCTTGCCGACTTACATCATATTTATAACAACGATAAATGAGAACTTCTCCTTTAATATTTATTAATACAACTGAGCTTGCCATTTAAATATTAAAATAAATAATAATATTAATAATTAAATATTAATTTTAAATAATAAAATAAAATAAATTAAATAATGAAAAATTATTTTAAAAAATTAAATAAAAATTATATTTTTATATAATATATTTTATTAAAAAATTTTTATTTATAAGTTATTTATATTTTTATGAATAAAAATTTATATTATAAATAGAAAATTAATTATATAATATATTCAATATTAATGTTATTTTTTCATTAAAAAAAATATTTTATTATTAAGGTTTATTGATTAATTTTAATATTACTTCTTGTATATAAAACTCAAATTGACATTCGCTAAATTTATAATCATTTGCTAATTTTGATAAAATTTCTAATTCATTATTCATACTAAATAAATTAATGCAATACTCACAAAAATAAATATAATAACTTAATACACTTTTTTCACTCATTAATAATAATAAGCAATTTCTTAAATTAAATGAAATATTTTTTTTCTTTAAAGCATTTTTATCTTCTTCATAAATAGTTGGGTAACTATTTAAGGCTTTTCTACATAATAAATGTAAATGTTTTAAAACTTTTATTTCTAATTCTTTTGAAATGGGACTTACATAATAAAAAGTTAATGCAATATCTTCATATATAAAATTTTCACTTGAACTCATTGCATTATAAAGTATATTTATTTCATCATCAAATAAAATAAATCTTAAAAATGATAATAATTCTATTAATTGACTTTCAAAAATATTATTATTTAAATTAAAAATTCTTATAAAATCATATTCATTTTGGAAAAAATTTTTTTTAATTTCAAACATAGGATAACTTTCATTAAAAACAACAGTTAAAGGATATTCATGACTATCATTATTATCTAAGCAAAAACCATAATTTAATAAAAATCTAGCATTTGTTTTTTTACCATATGAATCAAATATTTCACTTCCTTCTTGAATATCTTCTATTGCTTGTATTACAAAAGCATTTATTACATCATCATAATACCATTGAGTTTGTCTTGGTCTTTTATGATTTAATAAATCTGCAAAAGGTGCTAAAACATCTGTTTTATATTCACCTATTGATATACCAAAAATTCTACTTGAAATTAACATTCTTGCTTCTGAAAATTCTTGATATGAATATTGTTTAAATGATGGAATGTAATAACATATTTTCTCATAATCTGATTTCATATCTACTTTTTTTTCATATATTTGATTTAAAAATGGACTTCCTTTTAAATATTCTAATTCTTTTTCTGTGTAGAATATTGGAAAATTAGAAAAATCTTTTGGTAATAAATCAAAATAAAATTTCCATTTTTCACTTTTTAAATTTTCTAATAAAAATGCACTTAATAAACAATGTTTTGGACTGTTTAATTCTTTATGCATAAATTTTCCTATCTCTTTTCCTATTTCAGTATTTAATGCTGTTTCTAAAGATATTAAACATTCTTTTGGAATAGTCATAATAATTTCATCTTTTTGAATAAATGATTTAGCTATAACACCTCTGTATTCATCTGAATAAAAATGTATTTCTAATTTAGGAAAAAATGAATCATATTTATATAATTCTCTTAAAAAATTTAAATAAATTGGATATGATTTAAATTTTTGTGTTTTTAATTTTATGTCATTTTTTGTTTTTTCTATTAAATAATTTAACCTTTGATTCTTATCTTTTGCATATTTTTCTGCTTTTTCTACATCATACATTTCTAAATAAGATAATGATGCTATATAATAACCTTTACTAAATTTTTTATCTATTTCTATTGATTTTAAAGCATCTTTTAAAGCCAAAGTATAAAATCCTTTTGCTAAATAACAAATTGCTCTTTTTATTAAATAATTTGGATTTTTTTTATCATTTGTGATTCCTTTTGAATAATAATTAATAGCTATATCATAATTTCTTAAAGAAGTTATTTTTTCTTTTTCACTATTAGAAATTAAGAATTTAGATGGAGCAGTTTTTGTGTAAGGTCGTTTTATAGGTTCAATTAAAGGTAATTTACTCATTTTTATTTTTATATAAAATAATAAATTATAATAAAATATAACCTTATTTTATTATTTTAAAAATAAAATGTATTAAATAATAAAATAATAATAAATTAACAATAATAATATTTATATTAATTTAGAATGTATATTATAAAATAAATTAAATAATTTCTAATAAAAATAAATTAAATTAACAACAAAATTTTTTTTTAGTTTTTTTTTTTATTTGTTCTGAAGTTAAATTAATAGCATTTGAATCTGGTCTTGTTTTTGGTTTTCCATAATTAATATTTCCTAAAGAAATTTGTTTATTTATAAATGCTTTTGTAGCCTCAACAAATAAATTTTCAATATTTTCTGAAGATTTTGCGCTTGTTTCAAAAAAAGGTATATTATAATGATCAGCCAATTCTTTTCCATTTTCAAAAGTTACTGCTCTTTGATCTTTTAAATCACTTTTATTCCCAACCAATATTTTTAAAACCCCTTCTTTTGCAAATTTATCTATATCATTCATCCAATTTTTAACATGTTCAAATGTCTCCTTATCAGTGATATCATATACTATTACTATTCCTTGAGCTCCTTTATAATAAGAAGTTGTTATTGTTCTAAAACGTTCTTGACCTGCTGTATCCCACTATATATTTTTATTTATATATAATTTTATTAATAATAATGTTTTACAATTTGAAGTTTTATATTTTTTCCTTCTACTTCAATACTTTTTAATTTAAAATCAACTCCAATTGAATTCATTAAATTTTGTGTGAATGTATTTTCTGTATATCTTAATATTATACAACTTTTTCCTACACCACTATCTCCTAATAATAATATTTTAAATAAAAAATTGCTATAAATTTATATAAATTATTATTGAAAAAATTTTTAATAAAATTATTTACTATCCAATTCCTCCATCCATTAATTAATTATTATTTAAAAAAATAAATAATTTATTGTTTAAAATATAAATAAAAAATATAATTAAAATATATTTAGAATATTTTATATTTAATTAATTAAATCACATCTTTCTTTTGCAACTAAACTAAAAATTTCTGGGATTTTATCTAAAACATTTTCTATTTCTTTTTCTGAATATTTATTTTTAAATTCATTTTTTATTTTTTCTCTTAATTTATCATAATCACATTTAAATTCTTTAACATCAGTTGTGTCATCAACAAAATGATAAGCTTTTTTAAATAAATCTATTCCTAATCCTTTTTCTAATTCAATTCTAATTTCTTCTAATTTTTGATAATCACTTTCATATGATATTAAATTTTTATTATTTGTTTTATTATTAATATTATTTGAATTTTTTTCATCTTTTTTTTCATCTTTTTTTTCCATAAAATTAGAATTTATTTCAATTTTTTCTTTTTCAGTTATAGAAGTTGCTGTCATATTATCTCCTTCATTATCACTATCTTCTTTTTCTTCTTCTACTAATTTAGCAATATTATTTAAATATCTATTTTGATTATATTGATCTTCATTCATATTTTTATAATTGAATGTATCATTGTTTTCTTTTAAATAATTATCTAAAAAATTATTTAAATTTATTGTCAAATCAGGATTTTCTTTAGATAAAAGTAAATTATTAACATTTTTATTTGGTTCTTTGTTTGGTATTTTTATTTCATAATTATTAAAATCTTCTTTTTTATTTTCTTCTCTTCGTTTTTTTATAAAATTTCTTATTTCATTTTTTTCATCATTAACGTTAAAAGGGGGAGGGTTTGGAAATTTATTTTCATTTTTTTTGAGATTTATATAATCTTGAATTTGTTTTTTATTTGCATTTTGTCTGCTGTTGGGTCTTTGTTGATTAGGATTAACATTTTGATAATGATAATTATTTGGATTATTATTTAAATTTTGATTAGGATAATTATATTGATTATTATTATTATATTGGTTATTATTAAAATTATTTATATTATTATTATTTTGATTAATATAATTATTTACTTTATTATTTGAATTAATTCTATCAACTTTTTTTTCTTCTTTTATATCTCTTAATTTATTTCTATTTTCTATTTTATAATATTTCACTAATGATTTATTAAAATCTCTATTATAATCAACTTCTCCTAAATATTTATGTATTCTATTAACAATAATAGGTTTTTTTAAAATTTCATCAACAGTTGGTCTATCATCTGGATTAACATTTAATAAACTTTTAACTAAACTTTTTAATTCATTTGAATAATGATTAGGAGGAGGTGTATAATTACCCTTCATAATTTTTAAACTTAACATAGGTAAACTATTTGCATCAAAAGGCATACGTAAAGCCATCATTTCATATAACAAAACTCCTAAACTCCAAATATCACTTTTAAAACTATAAGGTTTATTTGAAACAATTTCAGGAGATAAATAATAAGGTGTTCCTACCATTGTTGAAGCTTTTTGCCATGTATTATTTAAACTCTTTGCTATTCCAAAATCTCCTAATTTTACTAAACCTGATTTTGTTAAAAAAACATTTTGAGATTTTAAATCTCTGTGTAATATTTTTTTATGATGAATATGTTTTATTGCACTACAAATTTGAGTAAAAATATCTAAAATTTCATTTTCTGGGAAATATGTTTTATTTATTTGATGTGATTTAATTTTCATTGATAAATCTCCTCCATCTGCATATTCAGTTACTATATTTAAAGAAATTGGTTTTTTTGATTGAAAAACATCTTTAAATTTAATAATATTTGAATGGTCTAATTTTTTTAAAATTTTTGCCTCATTTACAGTTTCATTTTTTTCTTTTTCATTCATATTTGTCATATTTATTTGTTTTATAACACAATATGAATTATCAACTTTAGAAGTACATAAAAAAGCTTTTCCATAAGAACCTTCTCCTAATAATTTAACAAATTTATATATCATTTATTAATTTTAATAAAAATTTTTTTAATGAAATTTATAATATACTTATTATTTATAAATATTAATATATATAAAAAAATATTTATAATATATATTTTAAAATGATTGATGCTTTTGCAACACCTCAAATTTATTTAATAGGACGTATATTAAATGCAATTGGATTTGATACAGATGGATTATATTTAAAATATAAAATAATAATTGGAAGCAATTATAATTTAATCGATGGAGTATTATCAGGAGAAACATTTGTTTCAGAATTAAATGAAGAAGATAATATTAATGTTATATATTTTGATCAACCATTATATTTTAATTTAGCATGTAGAAGTATAAAAGGTTGGCCAAAAATTTTAGTTGAAGTTTTTAGTAATGATTCAGATGGAAAATCATGTTTAGCTGGTTATGGTGTTGGTTATTTTCCAGTAAATGCAGGTTATAATAGAATGACAATTAATTGTTGGAGACCTACTAAAGATGTTGGATCTTCTTTAGAAGAAACTTTATTGGGAAATACTTCTGAATTTGTAGATAAATCTGCAGTTTATACTATAACAGAAAAATTTGGGGTAAATAGTGTTTCAACTGGACAAATTAATATTGAATGTGAAATTATTTTAAAGGATTTTATATTGCATGGAATAAAAATTTAAATTTAATATTAATTAATTAATAATATAAATAATATATATTAAAAATAATTATTATTAAATTTAAATTTAAGATTGAAGAAAATTAAAAATTATCTTATAATTTTACTGTTTATAATATTATTAAAAAATGAATAATTTTAAAATAACTATCTATTTGTTTATTAAAATAATAATTTAAAATATTTTTGAAATTAATTATTAAATTTATTATAATTATTTTTAATTTAATTTTATTTAAATATCAGTTGATTTTGTAATAGAATTGCTTTTAATAGTACTTTCAT
>Ga0247610_10007059_pt1 | contig 11564 bp, 8 predicted proteins | sample 174DNAGHGhighgp2_FD_193483 | JGI IMG/M metagenome (GOLD analysis project Ga0247610, IMG submission 193483) | Sheep rumen microbial communities from Palmerston North, Manawatu-Wanganui, New Zealand - 1742 DNA GHGhigh gp2 | ecosystem: Host-associated > Mammals > Digestive system > Stomach > Rumen ...
GAGCTTGCTGAGAAAGCCTTTCTCATACTCACCCTTGAACATTTGGATGGCCAGGTCTAATTGCCCGTGGTGGATTTCGTTGAATTTCTGCATCACCATCAGCGAAAGTTCTTCGTGCGAAACGCCTTGCACGATACTGTTTTCCAAGGTGTGGGAAAACGGCCCGTGACCGCTGTCGTGGAGTAGGATGGCTAGCGATGCAGCCTCCAGTTCCTCGTCGGTGACAGTGTAGCCCTTGCCACGCAGCAGTTGTATGGCGCGCCGCATGAGGTGCATGGTACCCAGACTGTGGGCAAAACGTGTGTGGTTGGCTCCAGGGTACACCATATTGGTCATACTAACTTGCTTGATGCGTCTAAGCCGTTGGAAATAAGGGTGCTCTATAATGTCGAAATGCAGCTCGTCGGGGATGCTGACAAAGCCGTAGATGGGGTCGTTGAAGATTTTCTTTTTGTTGGATGAGGCCATAAATTGGATGTTTGGTAGGGGTTATTGCCGCAAGATGTCGAAGGTGTTGTCGGCATTGAGCCTGATGATGGTCGAGCTTTTGGGTTTGGCAAAACTATCGTGGTAGAGTTGCACCACATAGTCGACTGTGTTTTTGATTTCTTCGCTGATGTCGTTGAAAGTCATCGCAGTGGGCTGGTTCGAAAGGTTGGCCGAAGTCGAGGTAATGGGTTTCCCCAAACGGCGGATGACCTCTTTGCAGAACTCATTATCAACCACTCGGATGCAAATGCTCTTGTCGTCGGAAACGGCCTTGGCCAAATTTTTACTTTCTGGATAGATAATGCTCAGCGGACTTTTGGCGCCTTTGATAAGGTCATAGGCAATCTCTGGTACGTTAACGACATATTCCTTAAGCCTTTCCACTGAATCGACGAGGATGATGAGGCTCTTGTTGAGAGGGCGTTGCTTGACGGCATAGACTCGCAGACAGGCCTTGTTGTTGGTGGCATCGCAGCCCACGCCCCAAATGGTGTCGGTAGGGTAGAGGATGGTTTTTCCCGCTTTCAGCACGGCTACTGTGCGTTCCACTTCTTCTTCAAAATTGTTATCCATAATAATTTGATTTTTAATCTTTTATTGTTTTATTAGGTTATAGTAAATCTGCATAATGTTATTGGCAATGGCTTCGTCCGAAAACCGCATTGCATAGGTTTTTCCTCTTTCTATCATGTTGTTTCTCAATTCATTGTCATTTGCGACTGTCATAATCTGTTCGGCAAGTTCATCAGCATCGTTGGGCGAAACATAGCGGCTGTCGGGGCCACCGCTTTCTTCAAGGCAGCTTCCTTTGGCTGCAATGATGGGCAATCCACTTTGCATAGCTTCTACAATTGGAATGCCAAATCCTTCATATTGAGATGGATAGATGAAAAGGAATGCGTTTTGGTAAAGTGCTGGCAAGTCGTCAAAATCAACATCAGGGATGAGAATGACATTTTTGTCGAGTCTTTCTTGGGTTATATATTGCTGCAACTCTGCGATGTAGTCGTTTTTTCGTCCAGCAATGACCAAAGGAATGTCGATAGCTCCAGCTTTCAAGGCTTTTAGGATGAGCATCTGGTTTTTGCGCGGCTCGATGGCACCCACGTTGAGCAAATAGAACATAGGTAAGTTGTATTTTTTTCTTATCGTTTCCTTTTGGCTTTCAGTGACTTGCTTGCAAAATCGAGGATGGCAGCCTTGGTAAACAACGCTGATTTTCTCTTCTTCCATCTTCCACAATTCCATGAGGTCGTTTTTGGTTTGCTGGCTAACGGCGATGATGTGGTTTGCAACTCGGCAACTCCGCAAATATTTGGTTTTGTATGATTTACGGTCGAAGAATGGATAAAGTTCCGGGTGGCGGACGAAGATGAGGTCGTGCATGGTCACCACAGTGGGGATGTGGGTCTTTTCAATGCCTACGGGTAGTTCGTGGCTGAGGCCGTGGTAGAGGTCCAAGTGTCGTTTTTCGGCCTCCTTGGTGATGCCGAAGGTGCGCCAAAGCGAGTGCAAAAAAGTGTGTTTCGGCTGGATGATGCTTGCATTGCTTAGAAAGTCAAAATGGATACTCGGATCTACTTTGGGCGTGAACAAATTCAACTGGCAATCAGGGAAATGCGAAGCGATAATACGAATCGTGTCGCGACTGTAGTTGCCCAATCCGCGGTGGTTGTTGAAGGCCCGTTTTGCATCGTATCCTATCCTCATTTTGCCTGGTTTTGAGAAAGTTCGACTGCTTTTTTGTATTTTAGCCACACCCCGCGAGCGTTGATTTTGCTGATGACGAAGCCTGTACTGCCGTCCAAGAATCCTCCCTTGAAGATGAAGTCGCGGAGAAATTTCCAAATGCCATGTGAATAGGCCTTGGCTAAGGTGGCTTTTTTGCCTGCTTCCACCATCTCCTCGGCTGAAAGCATAGCGAATTTCTCGTTTTGCCGACGATGTTCCTCGACGGTATAGAAAGAATAATGCAGCAAGTCGCCGTTAAGGTGCACGATTTCAGTGGGTTCAGCTAACGATAGCGTTTCGTGTACTTTGTTGCCTGTCCACTCCGCACGACCGCGAGCGAAAATCCTGACTTTCGTGTCGGGATACCAACCTCCATGCCGGATCCATTTCCCGCAATAGTTCATCAGGCGGTTCATGGCATAGGCTTTGCCTTCGATATCCTGTTTTTTGATGTCTTGAATTGATCGTGTCAATTCTTCAGATAGAGCTTCATCGGCATCGATAGAGAGAATCAAGTCGCTGTGGGCGAGACTATTGGCGTAGTTCTTTTGCTTGACATAGCCTTCCCAAGCGTGTTTTTCGAAACGAAGGTTAGGGTAGGCTTTGCAAATTGTTTCGGTGGCATCGGTCGAAAACGAGTCAACGACGATGATTTCGTCGGCCACAGGCGCGACGGAATCAAGGCAGCGCTTGATGTTTCGCTCCTCGTTGAAGGTGATGATGATGACCGAAAGGGTGTTCATGGCTCAAATTTTCCGCAAAAGTAATGTTTTCTTTGGTTATGGGGATTTGCTTTGCAAAGAAATCTGAAGACCCTCAAAGGTTTTTCATCACCTCTGAAGTGAAATGTGCCATGTTTCCCACTAATGTGATGACCAAACCCATCCTTTCGTATCAAGTTTTTCACGGGAGTGTTTTCGAGATGATAGACCAAGCCGTAGGGTTTGTCATGTCTCATATCGATGCGCATGTCGCGCCCCGACATACTTCTGCTGCTACTGAAGTGAATTATGAAATTCCCATCGAAGCCGTCACCGAGGCTATCGTCAACGCCGTGACACACCGCGACTATGCAAGCAACGGCAGTGTTCAGGTCATGCTCTTTCGTGACCGCCTTGAGGTGTGGAACCCAGGCTCTTTGCCTTTCGGTCTGTCGCCAGCAAAATTGAAGCAACTTCATTCCTCTTTGCCCCCTAATCCTGTCTTGGCCAACCCGATTTACCTCGCCGGTTACATTGAACGAATGGGGACAGGAACCACCGACTTGGTTTCTGCATGTGAAAGCGTAGGGCTTAAATCACCAGAATTTATTCAGGATGAAGATTTTAGAGTGGTCATTTATCGAAAAAATGTCACCCAAAATGTCACCCAAAATGTCACCCAAAATAAGGGCGGGAAAAAGGCACCAAGAGTGCTGAAAGTGCTTCAATTGATGTTTGCTAATATCCACATCAGTGCCGAAGAGATGGCCATAAAACTGAAAGTGACGGAACGCACCATTCGCCGTGACATCGACAAGTTGCGCGAGCAATACAACATCGAATGGGTCGGCTCGTCGAAAAACGGCTATTGGAAAATCGTGCCGAAGAAAGGCTGATGATTGAGACTTTTTCCCTACTTTTGCACTTTTATTTGAACAATCCATGCACATCGGAATCCCAATATGGATGTTAATCGTATCGCTGCTAGCAGGTTTGGCAGCGGCCACGGTGTTGTATTTCCGAAACAAGAAGCAACACTATGGCAAAGCCTTGAATGTCATCTTGTTTGCGCTACGAACACTGATAGTTGGCTTGGTGGTTTTGCTGCTTTTCAACCCGCTGATAAGGCAGAAATTCAGCTCGGTGGAAACGCCAACCATTATCCTTGCCCACGACAATTCTTCGTCCGTCGTTCTTTGCAAAGATTCGGTGTTTTACAAAAAGGATTATCTGACACAGTTTGAGCAGTTTAGGAAAGACTTGAACGCTGATTTCCAAGTCGATGAATACCTTTTTGGCGAGGAAGTCCGCGATTTTGAGCAACTCGATTTCTCCGATCAGCTGACGGACTTGTCGTCGCTCATAAAGACCTTGGACAGAAGATATTACAAGCGCAATGTCGGTGCAGTGCTGCTCTTTTCTGATGGCATCTACAACCGAGGCTTCGAGCCGGAGTTGGTGGCGGAGAATTTTCCGTTCCCCATCCATACTGTGGTTTTGGGCGACACGGTTTCCTATCCCGACCTCGCCATCCGCAATGTGCATTATAACAAGGTGGTGTCGCTCGGCGCGACTTTCCCTGTCCGTGTGACGGTGGCCGCCCGCGACTTGGCCGGCCGCAAGGCGCAACTGACCCTTAAGGAAAGCGGTCGCCTCATTGAGAAGCGCGACATTGAGATTCCGTCCAACCGCTTTTCCAAGGAAATCGACTTCATGATTGATGCCACCAAGAAAGGCGTGATGGCTATCGACATCGAAGTTGGTGGCATCGAAGGTGAAGAGCAACTGCTGAACAACGTGCGACATATTTTCGTTGAGGTGCTTGACCAAAAGTACAAGCTGCTCTGTGTGGCTGCTTCGCCGCATCCCGATTTGGGTGCCTTGCGCAGTGTACTCAACGACAACTACGAGGTGGATTTCTGCTTCGGTAAAGAGCCGTTGCCCGACTTCGCCAATTATGATTTGGTCATCCTGCATCAGGTGCCTAACGACAAGATGGATTTCAATGCACTGAAGGCGCAACTCGACAAAAACGTGAAGTTGCCTGTGCTCTTTGTCGTGGGCAATGAAACGGATCGTGACATGTTGAACAAGTTACAAGGCGTGTATATGCTCCACTCAGGCGCTACTAACACCTTGATGGACGTAAAAGCACATCTCAACAAGTCGTTCTCGACATTCACTTTTGATGCAAAGGCTGAACAGCTCATTGCGAAATACCCACCTTTGGCTTTGCCCCACATGGAAATCAACACGTTGAAAGCGCACGATGACCTGCTCTTGCAAGAAGTGATGGGTGTGAAGTCGGGATTGCCGCTGCTGAGTTTTGCCAACGATGGCCGCAAGATGGCCTTCATGATGGGTACCAACATTTGGCGTTGGCGCTTGTTTGAATATTATCAGTCGAAGAATCACGATGTCTTTGATGAGATTTTCTCCAAATCGCTGAAATATTTGCTGCTGTCAGCTAATGATGGCTCGGCCATTTATGCCAAGGAAACTTACTACAGCAACGAGCCAGTCATTATTACGGCGGAGTTGCGTAATCCGAACAATGAGTTGGTCACCGAACCCGATTTGAACATTCAGATTGTCAATAAGCTGACCGACGAGACCTATGACTATACCTTCTCGAAGCGCGACCACGATTATTACTTGAATGTGGGTCTTCTGCCCGAGGGGCTATATTTATATAAGGTACAGGCTCAGATGGGCGAGCGCACTATCAACGTGAGTGGCTCGTTCACGGTGGCTGCCATCGGAATTGAAGCACAGCAACTTACAGCCGACATCGACCGAATGCGCACCCTTGCTCGCCTGACCAACGGAAAATGCTATACAGCCCGTGAATTACAGCAACTTTTTGCCGACTTGCACAATGATACACGCATCACCTCCGTTGAACACCATGAGAGCCGTTTTGAGGATCTGATTCACTCCAAATGGATTTTCTTCGTCCTTATCGGCTTGGCCGCGATAGAGTGGTTGCTACGGAAAATGTTTGGCAGTTATTAGAATGATGAATGTGGAATTAGGAATGCTGAATGCTGAATGCTGAATTATGAATGCGGAATGCAGATTGCGGAATTAGGAATGCTGAATGTTGAATTATGAATTATGAATTTTGAAATCTTGAAATTTGAAATCTTGAATCTTTGAATCTTGAAATCTGAAATCTGAAATTTGAAATCTTGAAATCTGAAATTTGAAATCTTGAAATATTGAATCTTAAATCTTTAAATACAAATACATTATGAAAATTCAAGATCAAGCCTTTGTGACAATGACCTACGTCTTGCGCGAGAATGATGAAAACGGCCGTATCATCCAAGAGACGACCCCCGAGAATCCTTTTACCTTCGTTTGCGGTATGCAACAGGTGTTGCCCAAGTTTGAGGAAAACCTGATGGGCAAAGAGCCTGGCGATACGTATTGCTTCTACCTGACTCCCGAAGAGGGTTATGGCGTGCGCGACGAACGCAATGTCATCGATTTGAACAAGGATATCTTTATGCAGAATGGCGTGCTGGCCGATGTGGTGAAGGAAGGTGCTCAGCTTGTTTTACATTTCCAGCATGGCCCGATGGTAGGCATAGTCCGCGAAATTGGCGACAGCCATGTGAAAATGGACTTCAATCATGATCTGGCTGGAGTGCATCTTTGCTTCTCGGGCAAAATCCTCGATGTTCGTGAGTCGACCGACGCCGACTTTGGCGGTTGCGGTGGCAACTGCGAAGGTTGTGGTGGCGGCTGTGGCGACGAGAGCTGCAACTGCAACTAAGCTTTCTTCAGCAAAATCACGTACACGGGGAAGTGGTCGCTGTAGCCACCCATCCAAACGCCGCTTCCGAAGGTGCGGAAGGGGTAGCCGTTGTATTTTCCACCATGCTGCTTCAGGAATTCCTTGTTGTGTACCATAGCGTTCTTGAGTTGATAGCTACTATAATCCGTTGGCAATAGGGCAGGGGTGAGGATGGTTTGGTCGAGCACACCAGGTACGTCACGGTAGTAGTTGGTGCCGATGCCTTTCTGGTGCAGTTCGTACATGGGATTGTAAAATTCACCTTCCTTCAGTTTGTTGATATTGCCGGTGGCACGGAGGTATTTCGTCACGCTTTGGTTGGTGGGATAGTCGTTGTAGTCGCCCATCATGATGATTTTGGCGTTGGCGTCTTCGTTAAGGATTGAATCGGCGATGTGGCGACACAAAGTGGCAGCGGCTACACGACCAGGCAGCGAGCGCTTCTCTCCTCCATAACGTGACGGCCAGTGCATCACAATGAAATGCATCGGCTCGCCGTCGAAGAGGCCGCTGACCACCAGTTGGTCGCGCGTGATGAATTCGGGGTCGTTGGGCACAACGGTGCGGTATGATTTGCTGCTCGTCAGTTTGAAATACTTCGGATTGTAAAGCAGTCCCACATCCACACCACGGCGGTCGGGCGATTCGTAATGCACGATTTGGTAGTTACGGCCTTTGATTTCGGGCTGTACTACCAAATCCTCCAATACGGTGCGGTTTTCAATCTCCGACACACCGAGCACCGCCAAACCATCGGGCGACCAGTCGGTGCCGATGGTGGAGATGGCGTAGGCCATGTTGTGGAGCTTGGCCAAATATTTTTCCGTATTCCATTGGTTGACGCCTTCGGGCAGGAATTCCTCGTCGTCTTTGTTCGGGTCGTTAATGGTGTCGAAGAGGTTCTCGAGGTTGTAGAACCCGACGAGACCGACCTTATAGGCCTGTCTCTCTTGAGCATTGAGGTTCGTCAAGCCGAGGCTGAATACCAGCAGGGCAATGACGAAAATGAGGTGTTTATTCATCGTTTGTGTGTTGTTTGCTTTGGTTTAGGCGGCAAAGGTAGAAAAAAACTACAAAATTCGGTCATGCCATCGAACTTTTTCCTATTTTTGTCGGTTAGTTATAATAATGTGTATTGTCGCAAATCAACACAATCTTAATATGAAGAAATTCTTACTGTTACTTACGGTTCCCGTGCTGATGATGTCGCGGCTTGCAGCGCAAGTTGTCGACACCACCGACATGAACCAGAACGATGTGCCGACAGTTATCCTGTTCGACTCCGACTTTGAGGAGTCGTCGACCTCGGTCAACGACGCCTCAACGCTCTTGAACTCGTCGCGCGACGTGTTCAACAGCATCGCGGCCTACAATTTCGGCTCGCTGCGCTACCGCATCCGCGGCAACGACTCGAAGTACAACGACGTGATGATCAATGGCATCACGATGAACGACGCTGAGACGGGACGCCCCGTCTTCTCCAACTGGGGAGGCCTCAACGATGCTTTTCGCAATTCTGTTCTCGTTGAAGGCTTGGGTAAGACCTATGCCGGCTTTGGAGACCTTGCTGGCCTCACGGCCTACTCGACGCGTGCTTCGCAGTACCGCAAGCAAATCTCGCTGAGCTACGCTTTCAGCAATCGTTCCTACCACCATCGCGCCATGGCTTCCATCGGCACAGGCGAGTTGGGAAAAGGCTGGTACATTATGGCGAATGCCAGCTGGCGTTACGCGGGAATCCATGACCAAGGCCATTTTAATGCCGAGTGGAAGAACAATCTGTATCGAACCGTGATGGGCTACACGGAAGGCACCTTCTACCAAGCCTACAGTTATTTCCTCTCTGTCGAGAAGAAAATCAACGACAAGCACAGCCTCGACCTCACTGTGTTTGGCGCGCCCTCGCAGCGTGGCGGCTCGGCTCCCGTGGTGCAAGAGATTTACGACTTGGTGGGTACCAACTACTACAACCCTAACTGGGGCTACCAAACGGTCGATGAAAATGGCAAGCAGGTGATTCGCAATTCGCGTGTGAGCACTTATCATCAGCCTTTTGTGCAACTGACATGGTATTGGACACCCAACAAACGCACCGAGTTCAACACATCGTTCTATTATTTCGGTGGCAGGGCTGGACAGACGGGCCTCGAATGGGGTGAAGACAAAGACCCACGTCCCGATTACTACAAGAATCTGCCGAGCTACTTCATGACCAACGCCCACAGCACGGCGGAGTATGAGGCACAACTTGAGGCTTGGAGGAGCCGCGACCCGAAAGTCACCCAAATCGACTGGGATGCGCTCTACAATGCCAACCGCAATCACCTTTTCACCGTAAACAATGCCAACGGTCAGGAAGGCAACACCGTCACGGGCAACGCCTCCAAATATATCCTTGCCGAGCGCCATTACGACAAGATGCAGACGGGTAATGCCACCTATTTCAAGCATGAAATCCGGCCTAACCTCATCTTAACTGGAGGCTTTGCTGTAACTGCTTCAAGGACGCATTATTACGAAGCGGTCAATGATTTGCTTGGTGGTGACTATTACTACGATATTAATAAATATGCCGAAAACCTCGAAACCCAGGAGTGTTTTCCCGACACCGCCCAACGAAATCATGTGGCTAGAGTTGGTGATATTATTGGTTATAATTACTATGCCAATCGCAATTACGGCCGTATCTGGAATCAAATCAATTGGCTGGTGGGTAATTTCGATCTTTATTTGGGTGCGCAGGCCGAGTTTACGCAGATTTGGCGCGAGGGACTTTGGACAAACGGATCATTTGTCAATAACTCGAAAGGCAAGGATAAGATGCATAACTTTTTCGACCCAAGCCTGAAGGCTGGCATGACATACGCCATCAATGGCCGTAACCACATCGTGGTCAACATGGCCTTTATGGAAAGGGCACCTCAGTTCCGCGACATCTATGTGTCGCCCCGTACCCGCCACACTCTCGTTCAGGACAAACTTAAGAGTGAGCGTATCAATGCCTTTGATTTGAGCTACCAATACCGTTCGCCCATATTTAAGGCTCGCCTGACGGGTTATTACTACACCTATCGCAACCTCATCTGGAACCGTAGCTTCTATTGCGAGAATGTTTTCCAGAATACCACTACCAGTGCCAACTCCTACACCAGTGAGTTCATCAACTTCATCATGACCGACATCAACCAAAAGAGTCTTGGCCTAGAGTTTGGAGCGGAATACAACGTGACGCCTACCATCACCATCCAGGCCGCTGCTGCTAATGGCATCCATGTGTACGACAACAACCCCATCTTCTCTGTGTATGACGACAACAATGCCACTGCCTACATCCAAAACAGCGTCGCCTATCTGAAAGACTATCATGTTTCAACGGGTCCCGAGACTGTGGCATCGTTGGGCATCAAGTACAATTCGCCCAAATATTGGTGGGTGAGCCTCAATGGTAACTATATGGCTAATATGTACTTCGACGTGAACCCCTACAACCACACGGAAGAAGGTATGTTGCACTACGCCCAAGGCGATATCCGCATTGACCAAGTGCTCAAACAAACACCAATGAAGCCCGCTTTCACCCTCGACTTCTATGGAGGCTTCTCGAAGCGTTACAAAGGGTACTATTTCCTGGTGAACGTGAGTATCAATAACCTCTTAAACAACAGAAGTTCAATCCTCTATGGTTATGAGCAACTGCGCTTCAATGCCAATAACCCCGACATGTTCCCGTCGAAGAATTCCTATATGTACGGTATCAATTATTTCATCAGCTTGACAGTGAGAAAGTAATTCTAAATCCAATATTCATAATTTGCGAAGCAACAACTTCTTTTGAATCTTAAATCATCAATCCTGAATTTCAAAAACACCCAATAAAATGAAAAACAGATTATTTAACACATTTCTTCTTCTTGCTTTGGTGGGTATGATGTTTACAGCCTGCAAGAAAGAGTATCCTGAACCACCTATCCAAGACTTGCCGGTAGGAACGGTTTACACTATTGACGAAATCCTTGCCATGGAGTCGGGCACCGTCTTCACCGAGGATGCTTCGGTGTATGGCATCATCACCGCCGACGAAGTGTCGGGCAACCTTTACAAAGCCGCCTTCATGCAAGACCGCGCCACGGGTGCAGCCCTCGAGCTGTTCCTCAACGCCCCATCGGGTGTGCGCATCGGCGACTCCATCCGTGTCTATCTGAAAGGTGTCACCTTTGCGCTGTACAACAACCTGCCTCAGCTGAGCGACTTCGAAGCCGATGGCCACATCATCATCTTGGCCAATGGCAAGCCTATCCAGCCTAAGCTGACAACCATCGCCGATGTCACCTCTGGCCACCATTTGGCTCAACTGATTCGCCTGGAAAACGTGAAGTTCACCGAAAAGAACACCTTCGCCGAGCCTTCCACCTACGGCAACCGCACCTTGGCCGACCCGACCAACTTCGCCCAGTCGGTCATCGTTCGCACGAGCAACTACGCCAACTTCGCTAACGACTCGCTGCCGCAGGGCACCGGTAATCTGATTGCAATAGCCACGGTCTATAACAGCACTTGGCAACTTCTGCTGCGTTCGGCCCGTGAGCTTGAGTTTGACGGCTACGAACCTGGTGGCAACTCTGGTCTGCCTTATTATCAAGACTTCGGTTCTTCGTTTGGCACCTATTCGACCTACAATGTGGCTGGTGAACAAGAGTGGAAGATCGACTACAACACTGCCACGATGACAGGCCATGTGCAAGCTGGCGGACAACATGTTTATTACGACAATGAAGACTGGCTGATTTCGGCCCCTGTTGCCTTGACGGGGGTCGACCATGCAAAGGTCGGTGTGAATGATG
>Ga0247610_10007062_pt1 | contig 11563 bp, 8 predicted proteins | sample 174DNAGHGhighgp2_FD_193483 | JGI IMG/M metagenome (GOLD analysis project Ga0247610, IMG submission 193483) | Sheep rumen microbial communities from Palmerston North, Manawatu-Wanganui, New Zealand - 1742 DNA GHGhigh gp2 | ecosystem: Host-associated > Mammals > Digestive system > Stomach > Rumen ...
AGTCCCAACGTTGACGCGCCCATCATCAACCAGTACCCGCTCACGTTGGAGTGCAAGGTGGTGAGCTTTGAGGACGGCATGCTGATTGGCGAGGTGGTGAATATGAGTGCCGACCAGAGCATCCTGGATGCTGAGGGCAAGGTTGATCTGACCAAGCTGAAACCCATCGTCTTTGATGCCGCCGCCATGTGCTACCGCGCCCTTGGTGACAGCGTCGGCAAGGCCTGGGGGGCAGGAAAGAAATTCCAGTAACCCCAAGTACACCTCACACAAAAATCAGCCATTTTCTAGAAAATTCTCGAAAACGGCTGATTTTTCTTTTGCTATTCCGGCCGATACCCGTTCAATTCCAGAATTGCAAATGATTATTACGTAATTTCCGCTGCGTATGATATGAAGCAACTCCATACTATTGACTAGTTACAAGTTAACACTTCATCTGTTTAGATGCCGTGCTTTTTCATGCCCTAAAAATCGCAATAAACTGCGATTTTTGTTAGTTTTTCATCTTTGAGGCCTTCAAATCACTCAAGAATCGCAATATGTTGCGATTTTCATTGATCTGAAACCCCTAGGATTTCCTGCGTTCCAATCATTGTAACCACTGTTACTGTAACAGCCGTTGTAAAAGAAAAACGGAGCATGCTGTTACACTGATTGCAACAAAATGACTTGATAATAGAAAAGCTATAATCAGCGGAAATTGGTGTTTTTTATATGTTTCCGCTGATTATAGGGAAATGGAGGTGTTCTTTTGACATAGAAGGGAGTCCTGCTTCCTGCGAACTCCCTTGATTATTGTTGTGGTTGATGAGGTCATTCTTTCTGGCCGACTTCGGATGGTGACTTGCCGAAGTGCTGCTTGAAGGATTTGGTGAAGTGGCTTCGGTTTTTAAAGCCGACCCTGTGGGCGGTTTCGGTCACGCCGATATTGCCCTGGCTCAGCAGGTCATAGGCTGCCTCGAGCCGGCGGTTCAAGAGCCACTTCTCGGGTGAGAGACTGCTCACCTTGGCAAAGTCGCGCTTGAAGGTTGCCAGCGAGCGGCCTGTGTAATTGGCCAGTTCGGCAAGGGTGAACTCGTACATGTAGTTGGAGTTCAGAAAGTCGAGGATGTCTATCTTCCACGATTCGGCGAAATCGAAGAGCGTGGGATAGAAACGGTCATCGGCATTGAGGAGCGCCAGCACCCCTTCGCGCAACTTCAGGTCCATCAAGGCCTCGGTGGGATTCACGTTGCTCTCGGTGTATGGCATCATCGACAGGAAGAGGCTTTCGATCTGCGGCAGCTTGGGCAGCAGAATGACGCTCTCGTCGAAGCGCGGCAGCGAGGAATCGAGCGATGGACGATCCAGCTCGCGGAAGTAGGTGCGGAGAAACTCCCGCTGGAAAACGAGCGTGATGCACTGGAAGTCCTCCTTCTCGAGCGGATACTTGCGGGTCTTGATGCGGTGGTCGCGGCGCAGAAACACGCACTGCCCACTGCCGACCTTCAACTGCTGGCGTCCGTCATCAATGGTCATCTCACCGTGCAATACATACCGCAGTTGATGTGCATCCATGCGGTCAGTATAGTGCTTATCACCCTGCTGGATATAGATGAAAAATACGTCGGAGAACTTGCGGACACTGGATTCTTGCTGACTCATCATGCTTGACGCTTAATAGGCAATTTCGTATGTGTCCTGCTGCCTGTAGAGTTCAAGGAACTTCTCGGCAATCAGATCAGGCGAGTGCTTCGTGCCGGGGGCGATGACGTCGCAGACGGTCACGAGCCCTACATAGATACCCTTATCCTTCAACTCCTCATGCAGCGTCTTGCCCAACGCCTTGAGGGCTGCCTTGCCGACTGAGATACCCGTATATTGGCTGGCGGGATAGTCGCCCAGGATGCCGCCCGTCAACAGGATGGCACCGCTTTTCTGCTCGGCCTGCTTGGGGATGACGAGTTTGACGCAGTGCAGGGCACTTGCGACATCCACCTGATAGTGGCGGAGGAAATTTTTGTTGTCAAACTCGGTTGCTGCGCCGCCTTCGAGCACAGCCGCATTGTATGCAAGCACGTCAACCGCGCCGAAGGTGTCCTGCAACTCACCGAACGCTGCTGTCAGCGTCTCGGGCTTCTCGCAGTCTGCCGCAAAGACGTGGGTCTCAATCCCGGCTGCTTCGAACTCGGCCTTATAGCCGTTCAGCCTGACGAGGTTCCTCGAAATCAGTATCACACGGAAACCGTTCTTGCCGAAGAGTCTGGCAACTGCATTGCCCAGGCCTTTTCCGGCCCCCACTACTACAAAGTTTTTCTTATTCATTTTCAGTCCTCCTGTTTTAAAAGTTTCCTGCCGAGCTCATAGGCGTTTTCCAAGTCCTTAGGGAACTGTGCATCCCGATAGGCTGCCTTGTCGGCTTCATCAAATGTCTCACAGATGTATTTTGAGTAATCGTCAAACTGATAGGTGTTGAAGGCAAAGGCCACCAGCGGCTTCTTGAAGTAGGCTGCCAGAAAATTCTCCCACAACTCCATGTTTTGCCTGTAACCGTCCCTCGTCATCTCCTGCTCATCTACATTCATGGTGTAGATGCAGGCCGTCGGAATCTTCTTTTCAACGAGCGTCGGATAGCCTTCCTTGTAGAGCATGTAAGGGAAGAACAAGCGCTCGTAGAACGAATGAAGCTGTCCCGTAATGGTGCGGTAATAGATAGGGGAACCTATCACCAGGCCGTCAGCCTCTTTTATCTTCTGCAGGACTGGAGCCAGGTCGTCCTTCAGGACGCATGTGGCCTTGAAACGCTCGTCCTTACGCTTGCAGGAGAAACAACTCTTGCAGCTGGTGAAATTCAGGTCAAAAAGGTTGATTCTCTCGACTTCTGCATCGGGGAACTCAGCCTTCACGCCCTCCAAGACTTTGTCTAGCATCTTGGCGGTATTCCTGTTCCTTCGAGGGCTGCCGTTGATAGCATATACTTTCTTCATATTGTTATAGTTTTTATTGGGATTAATACTTACCATATCTGATGCGCTCCTGCTTCATCTGCTCGCCTGAGCGGGGAGCCTTCTGCTCGCCCTTGTGGCCGAGAGAAACGACGCAGAGCACTTCGTAACGGGCGGGAATGCCAAGCAACTGGCGTATCTCGTCACTCGCCATGAGGCGCTGGCCGTCGCGCAGGTGGATTTGGTTCCAGCAGGCACCGATGCCATATTGCTCGGCGGCCAGGAGCAGGTAACCTGCAGCGACCGAAGCATCTTCCACCCACAACTCGCCCTTCGTCGTGTCGGCCATCACGACCACTGCTGCGGTGGCAATACGGACCGATGGTGCCCCGATGCGCTTGCAGGCGGCCAGTTTCGAGAGCTGCTCACGATCCTCAACGACCACGAACTCCACCGGGTTCTGCCCATAGCTGGACGGAGCCAGGGCAGCAACCGTGAGTATCTTGTCAATGGTCTCCCTGTCGACAGGCTCATTGGTATACTGCCTTACCGACCTGCGCTGCTCAGCCAGACGAAGCAGGCTGTCATCAGAGCCGCTTGTCATCTGCTGAGCTTGTGTACACGATAGATTCATCATGATCGCTAACAAAACTAAAAGATTCTTCATTTCTTTATAACTGATTTCGGTTGCAAAATTACAAAGAGCCTTTCAAAATCACGTTGCTCAGCGGCTCAAAGTGTGTTGCAATACAACTGTTTTCTCCAACCAATCGCATACAACGGCGCATTGAATTCCATGCAAAAACCCCTATTGTGTTGTCGTCATAATCGAGGGAAAAAAGCTATCTTTGCATGATTAAAACTGTAACAGCATACTCCGTTTTGATGTAACAGTTTCTCGTTTATTCACAACACAATAAAGTCATGAAAATACAATTTGCATCTGATTTGCACTTGGAGTTTCGCGATAACTGGCGATACCTAAGAGACAACGGCCCCATGGACGTGAAGGGCGATATCCTGGTCCTGGCCGGTGACACGGGTTACCTGGGAGACGATATGTACAGCGTGCATCCGTTCTGGAACTGGGCGTCCGAGAACTTCGAGCAAGTGCTGGTCGCGTTGGGCAATCACGAGTTTTATAAATACTACGACCTGAAGACGATGCAGAACGGACTGGTTGGCGAAATCCGCCCCAACGTCCATTACTACTATAACAAGGTCGTCACGATCCAGGATGTGGACTTCATCATATCCACCCTGTGGGCGCATATCGACCTGGATGACGCCTTCGTCACCGAGCGAGGCGTGGCCGACTTTTACCGCATCGTCTATGGCGACAACCTGCTGCGGTATTCCGATTTCAACCGCGAGCATCAACGCTGCCTCGACTTCATCAAGAAGTCAGTCAGCGCCAGCAAGGCCAAGCACAAAGTTGTCGTCACCCATCACGTCCCATCCTATCAACTGGTCGCTCCCGAGTTCCAGGGCAGCCGCATCAACGGCGCCTTCACCGTCGAGCTGGCCGATTACATTGCCACCAGCGGAATCGACTACTGGATCTACGGCCACTCCCACCGCAACATCGACAAAACCATCGGCACCACCCACTGCCTCTGCAACCAATTCGGCTACGTCTCCCACAACGAACACCTCACCTTCGATAGAGGAAAGATCATAGAATTGTAATCTAAAAAAGGTAATATGCTTTCTCTGCAAAACGGTTCAGCTGTTAAATTATTCTATTGAGTTTGAACTTTTTATGAGTATCTTTTGACGTCAAACTGATGGCAATTACATAAAAACCAACTAGTGACTGAGGCGCACATGAGCATATTGCTCTTGTTATTCTCCAAATAATGTGAGCTTTGCTTGTATGCTTCAAGAATTCATACTAAATTTGCGTTTATGATGTACATTCGGTAGATAGTCTTGTTACAACATCATTTGATTGCAACTAGTCTACGATTTGTGCTTCTTTAATACGTATTGTTCTTATCATTTAAATTCTATTGGATAAATATTATGCCGATACCATTTTTAGCAGATAGTATTAGTACTCTATTTGATCTCACTCCATACATGAAATGGCGTGGTGACTGTATGCAATCTGATTTTACTATCGACACAACTATCATAAAGACAAATAGTACTGATGCTCAAATACATGAACAGCTAAGGGATATCTATGTCAATGGCGTAGGATATAGTGATATTGTGAGTATAATATCTATCCCATTGATAATTGCTCTATTTGCGTTTTCTTTTCCATTTATTTTCCAGACAATTAATCACATCAATAATAAATATGCATCCAAGCATATTTCAACTCTTTTTAGAACATCCATAATATGCAAATTGTTTTGGATAATCAATTTTTTAAGTATTCTTTATGTTGTCGTATATGGTGCTAGTTCTTTGTTGTGGAAAGAGTGTTTGTTTGTTAGATACTCTCAAGTAGTGAATTTGATTACACTCTTCGTTGCTTTTATTTATGCCTGTATTGTTACCGCATTTGTTAGGTATTGTACCAGCTTTAATAATCCAGATAAACTTCTTTCAATTATAAAAAAAAGACACGTTACTGACAAGCGCATCGTCTGGGGACAGCAGAAAATGAAGTTTTTAAAGGTGAAGCTTCGAGCTCTCTTCCGACATAAAGATAAAGCCGGAAACTCATTATACAAGTCAGCAAGTGATTTGGTTTTTAGATTGAATAATAGAGTTCCTGAGGATAACTACTTATCAAGAATGATTGGAGTTGTCTGTTTTTCAATAAAAGAGAATGATTTTGGATTGTTCCAAAATGTATTATATTGTTTAGACAATATAGTAGATGCAGAAAAAAGAGATTTCAGAAACTTTTGGTCGAGCAGAAAAAAGGATGATGATGTGATTAAGGAATCGGCAGTTCATTATCAAACTATGCGCTTTTTCGACGAGCTATTGACAACGTATGCACCATTCTCAAATGCATTCATGCAAGATGAGTCAATTGTTTTTAAGTTGGCTGGATCGTTCGATAAATCCAAATATATGAACTCTGTTGATAGTTTTCATTTAGCTGTCTGTATGCGTAAAATGGTAGACCACGGAAATATGATACTATTGGAAAAGTACATTGATTACACGCAGTATTATTTTAAATACCTACGTAATCTTCCGAGGGTATACTATGTTAAAGGGGGCCTGCCAGAAGGGCGAGCAGATGTTGAAAAAGAATCTGACCAATCATGGAATGATCTTGCTTGCGTCCACTATGCAGTATTTGCTTATGCATTTGATAAATGTGATTATTCATTACTTAAAACTCATTTAGACAGGAATCACTTTAATGATTACAATTTATTTCCAAAGACAGGAGCTGATATCTTGATTCGATACGCTCATTGTATGAAAAACACATGGCATTTGAGTGACGATAAGTTGTTTGGCAGAAAGGTGGATATTAAAAGCCTACTATCTAGGTATACTGTCGCTTTACTTCTCCTTGTCCCTGAGATAGAAGAAAATGAATATTGGGTTACAGAAAGTATAACGAAAGAGATAATTGATACTATCAAGGAGTCTAAGAGTTTATTAGAGAAAGAAGTTAATTCTGTTAAAACAAATGCGACCCTTTTAGTTCTGTATCCTGGTTTAGCAGATGAAAATTTTGGGGCCAAATTCAATCATTTCTTTAGTATAATTCAATCTTTTAACTACTTGCTTGAACTTGAAGATATCGAGAAAGCAGGAAAAAAAAGAAACCGTACTGTTCTATTTAGATCTTTATTCAAACGATTGTTTGGAATAACATCCGCAGAACAAACAATGCGTCCACAAATCAACTTATATACAGTGAAACTTAATGAAGCTCTCACTAATGATTTAAGCATTAGATTTAAGCAGTATATAATTGAAGAATCTCGGCTTATACCGAAAGAATTATTCACAACTGTATTAGATGGAAAAAACACCGAGATCTTTGTTAATCCATGTCAGCTGTTAGTTAATAAGTTGTTTTTTCTAGATAAGAAGTACTATGATGATTACTTGTACTATACATTTATTGAGCAAATCTCAACAAGGATCATATATATAGCGCTATCGTCATTTCGTAAAATGAAACTTAAGGTAGCCAATGTCAAATCACAGAATTTTGATATTTTTTTCGATAAGTTCACAAAAGGCAATCGCAATGATTATGTATTAATAGGTGTAGATAGTCCTTGGGAATCTTTTCTTAACATAAAATTTCAAGGCCAAGACAGATTTTACGAAAGAACAGTTCCTTATATAGATATTGACGAATCATCAAAACCGTTACTTGCCGATTTAGATGATTATATTTACTTTAAGGGTTCCGTACTTATCGTTGCAAAAAAAGATTTGCCAGCAATTGTAGATATGGATGAAAAGGAGGGAATAACAGTTGATTACAAAGATATCTCAGACGAATCTGAATTGCAATTAAATGTAAGGACGACTGTAGATATTCATAAGAAAGTGGTTTTTAATCCAAATGCAAAGATTGCGGTGGTGAAACATAAGCGGATGATTTTTTAATGTGGAATAATGATAGACAAGAAAAGAACTGATTTCGAGACATTTAAATAGAAAATTAAGCGAATATGACAGATAATAAAAATATAATGCTTCTTAAGCTTCTGAAAGAGCAATATGATAAGAGAACCATATCGGTATTAATTGGTTCTGGTTTCTCAAAGAATGCTCTTCCCTATTATCCAACATGGAATGAATTATTAAAGAAGCTTGTCATGGATTTATATGGACGAAAAATTAAAGAGGATTATTCTTTGCAAAAACGATTGTTCAAACATAAAACTGAAGCATACAAAGATTTTGAACAACATAAAATAGATGATATAATTGATGATGTCGGATATTTGAACCTAGTATCACAGTATATTTCAGCCAAAGGCTATCGTGAAGCGATAGATGTATATATAGAAGAGCATATCCCTTATATTTCTAAAGATGAGAATGGTTTTGATGTTTCTACTAACACTTGTGGAACTGAATTTACGAAAGATGATTTGGAGGTTCATCGAGAACTTTTGCTGTGCAATTGGAAGAATGTTTTTACAACCAACTATGATAATCTGTTAGAACTGACCAATACTGTCTTTGATTTGAACTATGAAAGAATTGTTTCAGATTATGAATTAGCAAAATTGAGTGAGAATAGAGGTATAATTAAAGTGCATGGAAGCCTTGTTGATAATTCGTTGGACTCAAACTTTGAATTCGATAATGATACAACTCGACGATATATTATTTCAAACGATGATTATAATACCTATACAGAAAAGCATCAAGCTTTCTCGTACATGATGCGAACAAGCCTGCTTACTGGTGTTTTCTGTTTAATTGGTTTTTCTGGCAATGATCCAAATTTCTTGGGTTGGTTAGAGTGGATGAGGGATATATTAGACAAAGATCAGGAAGTAAATATCAAAGGGGACAAAGGTGTTAGAGTATATTTACTTAATGTCGGTGAAGAAAATATTGATAAGGATAGACAATTGTTTTATAAAAATCATCGCATTGGAGTAATTAACATAAAAGATTCAGAATTTCTTAAAGAAATTGGACTTATAGATGATGTCGACATTCGTACTGTCTTTATCAATTTCTTTAAGTATTTGAGAAGGGGTAGTGATGTTCAATACAGTGGTGGAGCAATGACACAATACGAGAAACTATGGCAAGGTGTATTGAATAATTCTGCTTCTTTTGAAGTGGTGAAACAAATAAGGTCAATTAGGAATTGGCAGTTTATACCCAAGCATACACAAAGGCAATATAATTATATAAATTATTACTTGAGGGATAAAGGTTGGGACATTACAAATACAGAATTGTTCGCAATAGCGGCAAATGATTGTGGTTTAACACCCACTGCGTTCCAGTCTGAGAAGTTGAGTTCTCTTGATGAAGTACCAGAATGGAAACAATTAATCTTATTAGAATCAGCCTATGATTGTAATGATGTTTTGAAAGATTGTGAACTGGATGATGACTTGATAACTTATTATCGGATTCTTCGTTATTTGTATCTTCTTCAATTCGATGAAGCACATAATCTTCTCGATAAATGGCCTGATGATAAAGATTGGGTTGTATGCAAATCGTCATTAATTGCTGATACAAATCGTAGTGAGGCTGTTGCGTCTCTGGAGGATTATCTCAGGGAATCTAATAATATGCCGATGAAATATTTAGCAGCAAATTTAGCAAATATTCTGCTTGGTTTATATCCTCCTCGCTATTCGTATGATGAGTATAGGGCCCAACGTTTAGATAATTTTTGGGATAAATGTAATGAAATTATTAATAATATTAGAAGCACTAGAAGAAAGATTGTTCCTTATGGAATTGCGGATAGGACTATTTATTTATCTACAGACACAACGCAAATAAGAGAAAGCTTTAAATTTTTATCACTTCTGGCAAAGACTGGCTTCAATCTTCATTATACTGGGATTAGCATTATTAATGCCAATGATTGGTATCTAGTTTTTAGTAATCTTTTTGAAAGATACCCTTACCCATGCTTGTATTATAGTTTGCAATTAGATGATAATAATATCCTCAGGCGTATTGGACAAGATTTCTCCTATTCAGAAGAACTCATTGAAAAGCTGCCAGATCTATTAAGAAGAATGTTGTCGGTTATGAAAGATAATAAATACAATATTCGATTAAAGTCATATTATCTTATTTGCTCAGAAATGTTTGTTGCAGTTCCAGATAAAGAGTGGTTTTCTTCATTTGAATCCGTCCTATGTAGTGTTTTCTTACCTAATATTGACAAATTGTCAAATTCTGATGAGATATCTTTATTTGTGAAAGCTGCGACACATAGGATTCAAGATGAAAGTCATATAATAACCATATTAAATAAACTGTTAGAAACCGTAGAGGATTTCAATATTTACCTTATTTCTGAAATAATCTATGAAATGCCTCTTGACAAAGTAAAAAGCCGCTATTGTGATTTCAAAGATTTAATAACGAATGTATTGCAAAAATATGATATAATAAAGACATATCTTTTGATAGCTGCTTTGTATAGATACAATTTAATTGATGACAGTTTGCGTGAGTCGATAAGTAAGATGATAGTAAATAATGAAGAAAAAGTAACTGGAGCAGACCATCATGTCTTGTTTTCTTTATCTCATTTTACCAATAAAGACCCTCAATCCATAAATATTATAAAAAAGAGTATTCTCAAACGTGATATTTGGCATTGTGGAATAAATGGAAACACTGGGTCAAGTCCACAATATATACAACTAAATAAGTTATCACAAGATATTGTATGGACTGAGAATGAAATAGATCTCATAATGAAGAATCTGAATTATAATGTCCAATTACTAAAAGATTCAAGATTTTTGGATAATCATTTCTTGGAAAAAGAATATGCTTCTTTGCTCGTGGCTATGCTGGATTTTGTCGATAATAGGGTTTTGGATAAATTGGGATTGACTAAATATTCTCATCTTTCTTTAGAGATTAAGAACTTATTAGACAGTATCACTCCAAATAGTTCATCTTTTGACGTCCTGTATAATCTAGAGTGGGATATTTCTAGTACTTTACATTATCTTGCGCGTTGTATAGACTATCAGGGTACTGAAAAATATTCAGAATATATTAATTATTTATTATATAGAGCCTTAACAAAGGAGAGAAAGTATCTTAACTTGGTTCTTGCTTTTGTGGAATTCATTGTTACAAATCACTTTGAATTTATGGATAATCCCGAAGGACTTCATAAGTTAGAACTGCTACTGGATACTTATTCAGGTGTAGATTATAGAGAATTGGAGATTAATCTTCCTGCAATGTGTCGAGTAATGAGGAATATTGCAAAATATTTATCCGAGAACAAACAGATGGAGAATAAAGAAATAATTTATTGGTTGACAAATGACAGAGTTAATCGGTTTAGTGAGAACTAAAGTTTAACTGAAATAACAGGAAAGACTATTACAGCAAAACGGAGGAAGCTGTTACAGTTTTTTCATTTGTAAGGAGGGAAACGCCCGTGATGGGCGATCCCTCCTTGCTTTGTCTTTGATTTTGTCTCTCTACATGTCGGGAGAGGAATTGATATGGGAAGCCGCCATGATGATTTTCTGATGTGACATTGCCCCCGTCGTCGCTGGCTGTATAACTTTTTCCGGCGCAAAGTTAGCGGGCATCGTGATACTGCAAGGCCATGCACAGTTGCCTCGAAATAATCCACAATTTTTCTCTGCGATAAAAATGGCCCGTCCTTCCAGGATGGATTTTTTCGGTCAAGCCTTGCAGGCGTATCACTAGCAGCCCTTACTTGATTAGCACCGTAAAAAGGTTATACGCGACAACAGAGACAATGATTATTAACATCTAAAAATCAATTAATTATGACAGCTTCTTATAACATATCATTCCTGGGTTCTCCCGAACAAGCTGAGAGCCAAAAAGGTAAAAAGGGTTACCGCTCATCCAGGTACAATAATTACATGGTCGAGGTGGTGGACTTCGACAATGAGAGCCACACCTTCGAGGTGGATGCCCGCAGCGAGGCCGAGGCCAGCGAGCAGGCCGCAGACATGGCCATGGCCGCAGGTCTGCAG
>Ga0247610_10007063_pt1 | contig 11562 bp, 9 predicted proteins | sample 174DNAGHGhighgp2_FD_193483 | JGI IMG/M metagenome (GOLD analysis project Ga0247610, IMG submission 193483) | Sheep rumen microbial communities from Palmerston North, Manawatu-Wanganui, New Zealand - 1742 DNA GHGhigh gp2 | ecosystem: Host-associated > Mammals > Digestive system > Stomach > Rumen ...
AGTATGAGCCGCAAAGCATTGTAGAAAGTACAAAACAGCTTGCCATTATTGTTAAAACAATCGGGAAGAACGGACAAATTGTACCGAAAGCCTTTGACGTAAGTTCAATTCCTGCTATACCGTCAATTGTTATGTAAGCACCCGATACAACAATAACAAACGCTGTTGCTACACCAACGATAACAGTATCAACAAACGGTTGAAGCATTGAAATAAATGCTTGAACAACAGGTTTATTAGTATTCACGGCAGAAAACGCAATCGGTGCAGTCCCTAAACCTGATTCATTTGCAAACATTGCTCTTCTAAACCCCCAAAGCATACAGGCAAATGCTCCGCCTGATATTGCTTTTGGTGAAAAAGCTTCTGTTATTATCAGTGAAATAGTTTGCGGAAGGTTTCCGATATTTAATAAACACACTAAAAATGCGCTTGTAACATATAAACTGCACATTATAGGTGTTACTTTAGAAGTGAATTTTCCGATAGCTTTAATTCCGCCAATAATTGTAAACCAAGTGATAACAGCAACTATTGTTCCTAAAATCCAACCATTATCTGCAAAAATACTTGTTTCTCCGCCTGTTACTTCCGTAAATTGTGCTGTCATTGCGTTAATTTGGAACAGATTCCAACCTCCAATCATCGCAAAAATTGCGCAAATTGCATATGTTTTTGCTAGAAAATTTCCAAATTTTTCTAAAAATTTACCCTTGAAGTGGAAAGCTACGGGAATATAATACATTGGTCCGCCCTCAGTTGTTCCGTCAGGGTTTGTTTTTCTGAATTTGACACCTAAAAGGACTTCAGAGAACTTTAGTGCCATAGAAAACAATCCGGCAATAATCATCCAGAAAATAACACCAGGACCGCCAATTGACACAGCCGCCGCAGAACCGGCGACATTACCGATACCTGCAGATGCAGAAATAGTTGCACTAAGCGCCTGAAAAGATGACAATTCACCTTTTTTCTTTCTTTGGTATCCGCTTGGGTTATTATGTTCAAAATTATCCGTAATAAGTTTTATGGCGTGCTTAAATCCCCAAATACCGATAAATCTTAATTTAAATGTAAAAAATAGTGCTGCCGTAATAAGCAGCGCAACCAAAAACTCGACTTTTACATTACCTATGGTTACATAAGAAAATATAAAACCCGAAACTCTGTCTGCTATCGGTGACAGAAGGCTATCTATTACGGCATCTAAATTCATAACTTGATATTATAACAAACAGTACAAATTGTACAGAAAAGTTGTTTATGCTAGACTATGTTTACTATGAAAAGAAAACCCACAATAGCTGTAGTCGGACGTCCAAACGTCGGCAAATCAACTTTTGTTAACCGTCTTGTAGGAACAAGGCGTTCTATTGTCGACGACCGTCCCGGAGTTACAAGAGACAGAATTTATTTTGATGTTGAGTGGCAGAACAGACCTTTTACGGTTATTGATACAGGAGGTATTATTCCGGGAGATAGTGATGACATTATGCTTTCTATTTATGATCAGGCACGAATTGCCTGCAAAGAAGCAGATAAAATTATTTTTATAGTAGACGGTATTGACGGCGTTACTCCCGTTGATGAAGATATTGCAAATATTTTACGCCAATCCAAAAAACCAATATATTTAGCAGTTAATAAAGTTGATTCGCACAATCAAATAACAATGCTAAGCGACTTTTATTCTCTTGCAATAGGCGAACCTATCGCAATTTCAGCACTTCACGGCTCGGGTGGCGTCGGTGATTTATTGGAAGAAGTTACAAAAGACTTTGAGCAAGATGAAACGGTTGAAGAAGACTCAGCTATAAAACTTGCAATTGTCGGAAGACCAAATGCCGGAAAATCATCAATTGTTAATGCTTTATTAGGCGAAAAAAGAGTAATCGTTTCGGATGTTTCAGGAACAACAAGAGACAGTATTGATTCAAGATTAACTTTTGAAGAACAGGATTTTGTAATTATAGATACAGCAGGAATAAGAAAAAAATCCAAAGTCGACTGGGGTGTTGAAAAATTCGCAGTTGACAGAGCAATACGTTCCATAAGAGAGTGTGATATTGCTTTGATGGTAATTGATGCAACGGAAGCCGTAAACGGAATTTCCGATCAGGATAAAAAAATTGCTTCAATTATTACAGAAGCAGGAAAAGGTATGGTTATTGCCATTAACAAATGGGATTTGATTGAAGATAAAAAATCAAATACCATAAATAAATTTGAGCAAAAAATATCAAACGAAATCCCGTTTTTAAGCTATGTTCCTAAAATTTATATCAGTGCGGTTACTCACCAGAGACTAAACCAAATTTTTACAAAAGTAGTAGAAGTACAAAAAGAGCATTCAAAAAGAATCTCAACAGGTTTATTAAATAAAGTCGTTAATGAAGCGTATGCTCTAAATCCGCCGCAAACGATTAAGAATAAAAAGCTGAAGATAATGTATTCTACTCAAGCTGCGACAGAACCGCCAACTTTTGTACTGTTTGTTAATGATGAAAAATTACTAAAAGACCACTACAGACGTTATTTAGAAAACAAACTGAGAGAAGCATTCGGATTTTTCGGAACACCTATAAGAATTTCCGTCAGAATACGCTCAGATAAGAATAAATAAGTTCTTAGTTTGCAGAAAATCCGGGGGAAGTAAGCGGTAAATTTTTGTACCCTTCATTTGCATAAACCGTCTTTTTTATATATTTATTTGTGTGATTTCCTTTATCAAGAAGCTGTTTTAATATATTTTCTCTTGTTACAAGAGAAGATTCCAAATCATTTGATTCCGGAAATCTCTTTAGCATTTCACTCCAAACAATTGCTTCCAGTGTCCAAGCGTAGGTTTCCTCGCTTAAAGAATTATATTCGTCCTGATGCAAAGCTTCGTGAGACAAAAGTGCCGCAAGCGCTGCCGGAGGCGCATATTCATGTTTTGGGTTTATAAATATGTGTAATTTTCCTTTCTTTTTCCACCCTATTGCATCAAAAGACGCATAAGCCGGATTAATTTGAGACAAATCTTTAAACTTAATCTTTATAGGATACTGAGTTATGTTGTACCCAAGAATTGCTTTTCTTGAAAACTCACCTGATGTATCTTTCATCATATCAAGTGCAACATGGAAAATTTGTTCGTTTGTAACATCTTTGTAAAGAGGTGAAATACTGTCAATATAATCTTGTGTATATTTTTCCGGCAATTTTACGTTTGTGGGAACAGGCTCATAACTCTTTGCACTAACACCCAAACACATAAAAGCGAAAATTATTAAAACTGAGAAAATCTTCTTCATATAAATCCCTCTTGATATATTATATACTTTTTCTTTTTTAAAAGTCAAAAGAACTAAATTATTTAAGAATAACATCGTATTTATCCCTAAAGCATTTCCCCTCCAAAAATCCTCTTCTCATATGATAAACTGCTTAAAAATTTTATGTATAATTTTTCAAAAGGGGAATATAATGGTCATTCGAATTTTAATGTTATTTTTATCACTAATTATACTTGTGAATTTGTGTATTATTACAGCTTGTTATTTAACAGGCGAAAATTTATATCAAAAATACGGAAAACAAATGCTGTACATTTTTGGAGGATTTGTTTTCGTTGTTGCAGCACTATATGTTGCTTTAGCACTAATTGGCCTTAAATAAAAAGAAAGGAAAGAGATGGAGAAAAAATTTTTAGGAATGCCGATTTTGGTATTAGGGTTACTGGTATGTTTTCTTGTTATGTGTAACCCGTTTGTTATGGTTGGTCCCGGTGAAAGAGGAATTAAAATAACTTTAGGTCATGTACAGCCTGAAAGTTACGGTGAAGGTTTGCACACAATTTTCCCGTTTGTACAAAAATTCAGAACTATGGATGTTAAGACTCAAAAAAATACTTTAACCACCGCCGTTTACACAAAAGATATTCAACAAGCAAGAATTACTTATGTTATAAACTACAACGTTCAACCTGAAAGCGTAAACAAATTATTTCAAAATGTAGGTCTGGACTATGAAGCAAAAGTTTTAACACCTGTAGTAGAAGGTACTATAAAAGATATTATCGGTAAATGGAATGCTCAAGACTTAATTTCTAACAGAGAAAAGGCAACCGGCGATATATTATATAAACTGCAAGCACAATTAAAAGATAATTACATAAATGTTTCAGATTTCCAAATGACTGATATTAATTATTCAAAAGTGTTTGAACAAGCTATTGAAAGCAAAGTAACTGCAGAGCAAGAAGCCCAAAGAGCTAAAAACAAGACCGTTCAGGTTCAGGAAGAAGCTCGCCAAAAAGTTATAGCAGCAGAAGCTGAAGCAAAATCTATGGCAATCAGAGCACAAGCGTTAAGCCAAAATAAATCACTTGTTCAATATGAGGCTGTTCAAAAATGGGATGGCAAAATGCCTCAATATATGTTGGGAAATTCCGTTCCATTCATTAATGTAAATGCTACAAAATAGATTTAAGAGGGTAACTTTTTAGTCACCCTCTTTTTTAAATTTTAATTATTCTATTTTATAAAAAATTATGATATAATCTTGTCGTGAGAGATTTAATTAAATTATTTTTAGTTGGGGTGGTTTTATTCTTTACTCAATCTGCTTTTGCGGTTGAGCAATATAAAGTTCTTGTTTTACCGGATAATATTGTAACGGAAGATGCTGCAATTGATTCTTTTATATATAATCAGACATCTGAATTTTTCTCAAACGAAATTATAACTCTGTTAAACAAAACTGATTATATAACAACTCCAACGGTAAGTGATGAAAGAAAACTTCTAAAAAGTAATCCGAAATATATGATACCGGCTCGTGATCTTACAAACAAGTTTAAAACTTCTTATAACATTGATTATCCAAAACTTAAAAAAGTTGCCGGTGCAAATAATTACAGATATGCTCTTCTTTTAACATCCTCTATTGATGCGGAAAATTATGTTTTGAGAAGAACTCTTTGGGACTTTTTGAATATTCCGGGAGCAACGGTTATAGATCCTGCATATAAAATTTCAACATATGCAGTGCTGATAGACACATCAAGCAATTCGGTACTTTGGTCAAATACTTTTTATAAAACAATAAGTGTTGTAGAAAGCAGAATTTTAACAAGAGGACCTTCTCCTCAAACCGAGCAGCTCCAAAAAATAAGAGATTATTCAAGAATGGTTTGTCCTGAAATCGCTGAAAATGTTCAAGTAAGCCTTCTTAGTCCTGCGGAATACGCAAAAGAAAGCTATAAAATATACTATGATATGGGTAATTTTGATAACATCTTCACGAAAAAATACAGAAGATGGTACAAAGAAGGCAAAAAAGATTTTGACGGAATGAAATCCAATGTTGCAAAATCAAAAGCAAGACGTGCGGAAAACAAAGCTGAAAAAGCAAGAATAAAGGAAGAAAAAGCTGTTCAAAAACAACTGGAAGTAAAAGCAGAACCTTATACAAGCAGCGAAACAAAAATTAAGACGGATAATCCTACTGAAATTATACAACCACTTGATTTTGAAGACCAATCACTTTTCGAACCCGTAAATATCAAACGTAATTTTAAAAACAGATTGTATGGTGATTATGATCCGTCAAGACCCCCGCTAAGAGGGTATGACCGCTTATAATCCTGTTATATTTTTTGAAATTAAAATAAAAAGTGCGATAATAGTTATCGCACTTTTTATTTCTTATTTGTTATCTCTTACTGTTCACCAACTGAGATGTAACAATTTGGTCTTTTGTTTACATAAGTTGTGTGCAAGAGCTCATGTGCTTTATGAGAATTTGGTTTTTCAAGGTGTTTTGCATACAACTCCTTGATTTCAGGGTTTTCATGAGATTTTCTCCATTCACCCGTTTCATCATCTTTGTATAAACCTTGTGCACGAAGTTCTTTAATATTTGAATCGTTACAGCTTTGAGGTTGACCGCCTCCGTTAATACATCCGCCCGGACAAGCCATAACTTCAAGAAGTTGATAATCTGCTTTTCCTTCTTTGATTTCTCTGATGCATTTTTCAGCTTCTCTTAGTGTGTTAACGATTTTAACTTTAAGTTTTGTTCCTTTAAGGTCAAGTTCAACAGTTTTAACTCTCTTTGTTCCTCTCATATCATCGATTACAACATTTTGAAGAGTTTCACCTGTAACAACTTCATAAGCGGTTCTTGCTGCAGCTTCTGCAACACCACCTGAAACACCAAAGATTGTACCTGCTCCTGTGTATTTGCCAAACGGTGAATCCGGTTCCTCGCCTTCTATATTAGCGAAATCTATACCTGCACCTTTAATCATTCTGCCGAGTTCTTGAGTTGTAAGAACGTAATCAATTTCTTGACGTCCGTCTGCCATTTTGAATTGTTCTCTCTTAGCTTCATATTTTTTAGCCGTACAAGGCATAATAGAAACGCTTACAAGATTCTCGGATGTTATATCTTCATAATATTGAGGTACATATTCTCTTATAATACTGCCCATCATACCTTGCGGTGATTTACAGCTTGATAAATGTCCAAGCATATCAGGATGTTGAAGTTCCAAGAAACGTACCCAACCAGGACAGCAAGAAGTGAATAACGGTAATTTACCGCCGTTTTGGAGTCTGCCTATAAACTCATGAGCTTCTTCCATAATGGTTAAGTCTGCTGAGAAGTTAGTATCAAATACTAAATCGAATCCGATACGTCTCAGAACTGCATTAATTTTTTTAGTAGCATTTACACCCGGTTCAAGTCCGAACATTTCGCCTATAGCAACACGAACTGATGGAGCAAATTGTACAACAACTTTCTTATTAGGATTTGTAATAGCATTCCAAACATCATCAAGTTGTGATGAATTAATTGTTATAGCACCTGTCGGACAAACCGCCGCACATTGTCCGCAGTTTATACATTCACTGTTACCTAATGGTTTTCCGGCCATCGGTTCAACAACAGTTTTGCTACCTCTGTTTGCAAAGCCTAAAACTTGTAATCCTTGATGTTCATCACACGCTCTAACACAAGCTCCGCAAAGAATACATTTGTTGTTATCACGAATTAAAGCGCAAGAACTGTCATCGATTTTTGTCATAACATCACGCTGTGCATATTGTTTAACGTGTTTAATACCATATTCTTCCGCGTATTTTTGAAGTTCGCAATTTCCTGATTTATCACATGTTGTACATTCTCTGTCATGGTTTGCAAGAAGAAGTTCAAGCACCATTTTTCTGATTTTTCTTACTTTTTCTGTGTTTAAATGAACTTTGATACCTGCTTCCGGAGGCATTGTACAAGAAGAATTAATCATTTTTCTTCCGTTTGGATATTCAACTTCCACAACACACATTCTGCAAGCACCAAATGATGTTAAGTCAGGTCTGTAGCATAATGTCGGAACATTCATGCCAGCTTTTCTGATTACTTCAAGAAGGTTAGGTTCATTAGAAAATTCGACCTCTTTACCTTCAATTATTAATGTTTTCTTTTCGTCTGTCATTTCTATTTCTCCCTATTCCTTACTTATTGCCTTAAATGGACAAGCATTCAAGCAAGCTTCACACTTAATACATTTAGATTGATCAATCTTGTGAGGATTCTTAACTGTTCCTTCAATTGCACCAACAGGGCAAGTTCTTGCACATTTAGTACATCCTTTACATTTTTCAGGATCAATTGAAATTTTCTTCATTGCGGTACAAACGCCTGCCGGACATTTGTGGTCACGAATGTGTGCAATATATTCATCCTTGAAGTACTTAAGAGTTGAAAGTACAGGGTTTGGAGCTGTTTTACCAAGACCGCAGAGAGAACCGTCTTTAACAGTTAAAGCCAATTGCTCTAATCTGTCTAAATCTTCCATTTCACCTTTACCTGCAACAATCTTTTCCAAGATCTTTAACATATTCTTAGTACCTTCACGGCAAGGAACACACTTACCGCAAGATTCATTCTTTGTAAAGTTCATGAAAAATCTTGCAACTTCAACCATACAAGTATCTTCAGCCATAACAACAAGACCGCCTGAACCAACCATTGCGCCGGCTTTAATCAAGCTATCATAGTCCATTGAAATATCAAGATGTTCTTCTGTTAAACATCCGCCTGAAGGTCCGCCAATTTGTACGGCTTTAAATTTCTTACCTCCGCGGATTCCGCCTCCTATATCAAAGATAATTTGTCTTAAAGTTGTTCCCATAGGAACTTCGATAAGACCTGTATTATTAACTTCACCTGTTAAAGCGAATGTTTTAGTACCTTTTGATGTTTCGCAACCCATTGATGAGAACCATTCAGCACCGTTCAAGATAATAAGAGGAACGTTTGCTAAGGTTTCAACGTTGTTAATCAAAGTTGGTCTTCCGAACAAACCTTTGTTTGCAGGGAACGGCGGTTTCGGACGAGGCATACCTCTTTCGCCTTCTATTGATGCGATTAAAGCAGTTTCTTCACCGCAAACAAATGCTCCTGCACCTTCTTTAATATGGATAGTGAATGAAAAATCACTTCCCATAATATTCTTACCTAAGAAGTTCTTTTCTTCAGCATCAGCAATAGCTTTTCTTAAACGTTTGATTGCAAGCGGATATTCTGCACGAACATAAATATAAGCTTCGTCAGCTCCGATTGCAAAACCTGCAATTGCCATACCTTCAAGCAGTTTATGCGGGTCACCTTCCATTACGGAACGGTCCATAAATGCACCCGGGTCACCTTCGTCACCATTACAAACGACGTAAGATTTACCGCCTCGGTTTGCTGCTGTAAATTTCCATTTCATACCCGTTGGGAAGCCTCCGCCTCCTCTTCCTCTCAGGCCTGATTTTGTAATTGTATCAATAACTCCGTCAGGATTATTTTCTTCAATAACTTTTGCTAAAGCTTCATAACCCCTTACGGAAATAGCTTCTTCTATTGATTCTGCGTTAATTTTGCCGCAGTTTTTAAGAGCTGTTCGAGTTTGTTTAGCATAAAAATTGATATCGTCATTTCTGTGAACAGCTTCACCGGATTTAGGGTCTTTGTATAAAAGTCTTTCAACAGGCTTATTGTTCTTAACATGAGATTCAAAAATTTCTTCTACATCAGCTTCTTTAACTCTTACATAAGTAACGTGTTTATCAGGAATAATAACCAAAACACCTTGTTCGCAAAAACCGTGGCACCCCGTAGGAACTATTGTCATTTTATCGTAATCAGTAAGAGTTGAAACATTTGCACCTAACTCTCTGAATTTTTCTATAACTTTAAGAGAGCCATTAGCCACACACCCTGTTCCAGCGCAAACAAGAACTCTTAGACCTTGTTCTTTAATATGTTCTTGAGCTTTTGCCTGTTCATCTAATATATTTATATTTAAAGCCATAACTATTTACCCTCCCCCTCTTCTTTAATAAGTGTATCTAAGATAACGCTTATAGCGTCAGAGGTCATTTGAGGATAAACTTTATCATTTATCATACATACAGGAGCAAGACCGCAAGCTCCTAAGCAGCTTACAATTTCAAGAGAGAATAAACCGCTTTCGCAAGTTGTTTGACCTTCTTTTAAATTTAATTTGTTTCTTATTGCATTTAATACAGGCATTGAACCCCTAACGTGGCATGCTGTACCGTCGCATACTCTGATTTCATATTTGCCTTTCGGTTCTAATGAAAACTGTGCATAAAATGTTGCAACACCATAAACTGTTGCAGGTGAAAGACCATCAACTTTTTCACCAATGTAAGTCATTGCATCTTCAGGCAAATATCTGTACACTTCTTGTACTGCTTGAAGCATAGCAATCAGATACGATTTTTTGTACTCAAACTTCTCAAGAATTTTGTCAACTTCTCGGAAGTCAATTTTCGTTCCCGTGTTTGTCATATAATATCTCCTAACTTCCTATATTTATAGATGAATAAATATAAAAATAATATAACATGAATGGATTTTTGGAGCAAGATAATACGTGTAACTTAAACGGAGGATTTATGGTATACTTTATCCTATGAAAATAAAAAGACTTGGGCTTAAAAATTACAGGAACTGCTCTGACACAGAGCTTATTTTTAATGAAGGCAGAACTCTTATAATAGGAAAAAATGCTCAGGGGAAAACCAACATTTTAGAAAGCATTTATTTCTTATCTGACCTGAAGAGTCCAAGAACTTCAACCGTTAGTGATTTGATAAAAATCAATGAAGAAAAATGTGAAATAAATGCCGTTGTTGAAAAAAATGATACGGAAATAGAACTTGATTTTTCATACAATACAGAAAAAAAGCGTGAGCTTAAAATCAACAAAGTCAAAACCAATCCGAGAGATTTTAAATCAGTCGTAAAAACCGTTCTGTTTTCAACAAAAGACCTTCTTTTGTTGAGAGGGACTCCTGAAAACAGAAGAGATTGGCTTGACAGAGCAATCTCTCAAATATACCCTGCTTATGATGAAAGGTTGTCAAAATATGACAAAATCAGAGTTCAGAAAAATAATCTTTTGAAAAATGAGATTATTGATGAAACACTGTTGGATATTTATAACGATCAGCTTGTTATAACAGGAGCAAATATAATATTTTTGCGTAAAAAATTTCTTAAAGAAATTGAGAAAATTGCATCGGAAAAACATTCATCAATAAGCAATAGTGAAGTTTTTTCTTTGAATTATACATGCCAAAAAGACGAGATAGAAGAAATTTCAGAATATTTAAAAAAACAACTTTCAGAAAGAAGAAAAGAAGAGTTTGCAAGACGCCAATCATGTGTCGGACCGCACAGAGATGATGTAGAATTCTCGATTAACAGACTTGATGCAACAAAATTTGCATCACAGGGACAGCAAAGAACATTGGTTTTGGCGCTTAAACTTTCCGAACTTGAAATTATAAAAGAAAAAACCGGTTTTTATCCGATTCTTTTACTGGATGATGTTTTAGCAGAACTTGATGATGCAAGACAAAATTATCTTTTGAAATCCATTGATAATAATACTCAAACGATAATTACATCAGTTGATACACTTCTTTTTGATAAAGAATTTTTAAATGGTGTTAAAATATATAATATAGAAAATGGCGGGGTAAAAAGTTTATGATACTTGTGACAGGCGGAGCAGGATATATAGGAAGCCATCTTGTAATGGCACTCCTTGAAAAAGGCGAAAATGTTATTGTTTTTGACAGCCTTGAACTCGGACATTCAGAAACAATAGAAACGCTTAAAAAATACGGAAATCTAAAGTTTGTTCAAGGAAATTTGAAAAACTTGGATGAAATCCGCGGTGTATTTATGTCTAATAAAAACATCCGTTCAGTTGTTCATTTTGCGGCATATTCTCAGGTTGCGGAAAGTGTAAAAAACCCTCAAAAATATTATTATAACAACGTATACGGCACGCTTAACCTATTAAATGCAATGCTTGAATTCGGAGTTAAGCAAATTGTATTTTCATCAACTGCAGCAACATACGGTGAACCGGTTTATACTCCTATTGATGAAAAACATCCGCAATATCCCATTAACCCGTACGGAAACACAAAACTTATAGTAGAAAAAATCATGGATGACTACGATAAAGCCTATGGATTAAAATCA
>Ga0247610_10007065_pt1 | contig 11561 bp, 12 predicted proteins | sample 174DNAGHGhighgp2_FD_193483 | JGI IMG/M metagenome (GOLD analysis project Ga0247610, IMG submission 193483) | Sheep rumen microbial communities from Palmerston North, Manawatu-Wanganui, New Zealand - 1742 DNA GHGhigh gp2 | ecosystem: Host-associated > Mammals > Digestive system > Stomach > Rumen...
ATGAATAAACGGAACGGGGATCATGTTGCCGATAACGCAAATTGCAAGAGTTATATATTCATTCAGCCCAAAAGCCGTAACTCCGATCGGAACAGCTCCACGGAGCTCAATGATCGGAACCATAGAAATAAAAAAGATCAGAATGTATTTAACTATTGTCGGCATATACGTCCCTCCACACCGCAATAATTTAACACATAACGGTCCCAAAAAACAAATAATATTCAGATTACCTTTTCTTTATTAAGGAAAGACCTGATCTCGTCTCTCATGTGATACATTTTCTGCACGCTGTTCTCAAGGAAGTAATAGTGCATAACATATCCGACTGTAAGTCCGAAGAATATCAGTACCAGAAGTATTCCCGCGATAAGGAATTCTGAAGGAAGCACGAACAGGCAGTAGATCTCAAAAAGAAGCCAGGTAGCAAATGCCAGCGTCACCATCAGATGAATAAGTCTCTCGTGCTGGTAATAAGAGATCTTGGTCTCAAACTCAGTGAGCATCTCCTTAGTCTTTTCTTCCGGAGCATCCTTCATCTCTTCATCAATATATTTACGTACGGCGTTCATGGTCTCTAAAACATATTTCTTCATAAGCCGAACCTCCGGTTGATGTAATTTACGACCTGCCTCTTATTCTTCGTCCATTCCGGAGCTATTAAGATCTTCTTCGGGCCGTCACCTGTAAGCCTGTGAACCACGGCATCTTCAGGCAGGAGCTTTATTGCTTCATCCACAATATCAAAATACTCCTCCTCTCCCAGTATCTCAACTTTATTGTCACGGTAAAGATCAGCCAGAGGAGTATTCTCGAGCACATATAGACATGTGAATTTATATCCGTCACTTCCGGCATCCAAACTCAACTTTACAGTGTCCATCATCATTTCCCTTGTCTCGCCGGGAAGCCCGAAAATGATATGCGTTATAACGTTCGCACCGGTCTCTTTAAGCGCTTTCACTGCATTAACATATTCGCTTGTCTTATAACAGCGGTTTATAAATTCCGCCGTCTCATCGCTTGCGGTCTGAAGGCCGAGCTCAACAAACAGAGGCATTCTTTCTGCCTGTTTCTTAAGAACAGCAAGGATTTGAGGCCCCAGGCAGTCAGGTCTTGTAGCTATCGATATTGCTTCGATGCCGTCACAGACCGATGCTTCTTTGAGGATATTTTCGAGATATAAAGGATCACAGTATGTATTCGTAAAGCTCTGGAAATAAGCTATGTAACCTGCGTCATCTCCGGCCTTTTTCCTGACCTTGTCTATGGCCTGTCTTATCTGATCTGTTACAGATATCCCTGATACGGAGAACTCACCCGAGCCGCCTTCTGAACAGAATATGCAGCCGCCTGTGCCCTTGCTGCCGTCCCTGTTAGGGCACGTCACGCAAAGGGTGACCGATGCTTTGTACATCTTATGTCCGAATACTTTCCTGAAGTACTGGTTAGCGGTGATCATTTAAAATCGTCCTCCGGATGGAAAGGGTCCGACACTATCTTATCAGCTTTATTCTCTCTTGACGCGGATTCGGCTTCGGCTGCACTCTTTATAACACTCGTTCCATAACGTCTGTTTATATCATCGATCGCTTTATTGAGCCTCTCATCGCGCTCGCTCTTCCCGGCTTCAGAGAATAACGACAGCTGTTCACCGCTGTCGGATCTCACGAGCTTTGTGCACCTTACGCCGATACTTCTTACACCTTTGTTCCAGTCGTAAGAGTTCTTAAAAAGATCCCTGGCGGCTTCATAAATATCCTTGGCATCGTCAGTCGCGCGGTAAAGGATGCTCTGCTTTTCATAAATGGCGAGGTCCCTGTCTCTTACAGTTATCTGGACAACAGTGCCCTTCAGGCCGTGCTTTCTAAGCCTCATTGCTACACTCTCTGAAAGCATATGAAGAGTCCTTTCGATCTGCCTGTCAGATGTCATGTCCTCTGCCGTAGTGGTCGAGTTGCCGACTGACTTCGGAATGCGCTTATAACCAGATTCGGCGACCGGGGCATTATCAAGACCGTTGGCATATTCCCATAGCACCGCACCTGCTTTCCCAAGGTAAGTGCTTATGTAGCCGCAGTCAGTTCTCGCTAGATCGCCAATAGTCTTCACATTGATCTTAAGGAGCTTGTCCGCCGTATGCTTGCCGACAAAAAGAAGATCGGATACAGGCAGCGGCCAGATCTTTTCCTGCCAGTCGGTATCAGAAAAAACAGTAGTTGCATCAGGCTTTTTGTAATCGCTTCCGAGCTTTGCGAAAACCTTGTTGAAGCTGATCCCGACAGAACATGTGAGCTTGAATTCATCCTTCACACGGTTCCTTATCTCAAGTGCAATCTCTTCGGCCTCATCGTAACCGGAAACGATGCCGGTCATGTCGAGCCAGCACTCATCAAGTCCGAAGGGTTCGACTTTGTCCGTATATTCCGAATACATCTCACGGAGCTTCCTGGAATAGAATTCATACTTCTCGTGATGGGAATCCACAAGGACCAGATCAGGACATTTTGCCTTCGCCTGCCAGATGGCTTCGGCGGTCTTGATCCCGTACTTTTTTGCAGGTTCATTTTTGGCAAGGATTATGCCGTGCCTGGCCGACGCATCACCGGCAACTGCCATCGGGACATTCCTAAGTTCCGGCTTGGAGATCATCTCAACCGATGCAAAATAGCAGTTCTGGTCAATGTGAAAAATGATGCGTTTCATGCCGTTTATAATACCACAAAACGAACATATTTTCTATTTTAATGTGTGCTTGCACTTAAAAATGTCAAATATTATCTGTAACTTATTGCAATTGACTATATAAAATCGGTTTGATGTGTTGTATACTATACTAGTCAAAAATCAAAAAATCACAATTATGTAAAACAGTGATCCTGGTATCCGGCTGACATGTTGTAATTGTGAAGAACTAAAATTTTATGGTAACTGGGGAGGTATTTTAATGGCTAAGCAAAAAGTATTTCTTGTAGATGATGACAGCGATATCCTGGTTCTTAACCGCGATTTTCTTGAGAGCGAAGGATATGACGTAGTAACAGCAGCTTCATGCGCTGAGGCACTTGAGAAGATCAAGCTTCACAGTTTCTCATGCATCGTTCTGGATGTTATGCTTCCTGACGGAAGCGCTTTCGATCTTGCACCCAAGATCAAAGAGTACACAGACTGCCCTATCATCTTCCTTACAGCTAAGGATCAGCAGGAAGACGTTATCAACGGATTTAAGGTCGGCGCTGATGACTATATCACAAAGCCTTATTCTCTCCCTGAGCTCAGCCTCAGAATCAACGTTCACATTAAGCGTAATATGAAGAGCGAAGGATTCCTCGTAGAGTATCCGCCGCTTAGAATCAATATCAAGACACGTGAGGTTACTCTCAAGGAGAAGCCTCTGCATCTTACAAACCGTGAGTTCGATATCCTCTGCCTGCTCGCAGAGACACCGAACGTTATCGTTCCTTTCACAAGGATCTATTCCCACGTCTGGGGTGACGATTCTCCGTGCGATAACCACCTCGTAATGGTTAACATCTCTTACCTCAGAAAGAAGATGGAAAAGATCGCACCTGAGATCACATTTGTTAAGACCGAGTGGGGTATCGGTTACTCATTCGCTTATCCGCCGGTAAAGAACAGCATGAACACTCAGTTCTGATTTATAAGATTACATTCACTGAATGCGGGGCTATTCATAGTCCCGCTTCATCATTTTCGGGAAACTGCAAAAATACATGGCTCAGTACAGACACAGCAGACTAATAAGCTTAAAGCTTTCAGGTGCGGACGGCCGCGGAAGGACCTTCGGCGGTACTATGCTTGCCTTTATTTTCGCATTGCTCCTCGTGCTTGTTATCGCAGGAATAATCAGCATCGGGATAACTTTCACGACTGATTCCACTCCTGATTACAACGAAAACAGAGATGTGCATATGTTGAGCGGCGCACTTGCCCTCGACGGCCCTTACAGCAGCCACGTAACAAATAACTGGACCTTCGTTCCTAATGTCACACCTGAGACTGTAGGAGCAAGTCTTGAACACGCAATAAATAACGAAGACCGTTTGTGGCCTTCCTCCGTTCTGACCAGCCACAGAGTCTATGCCACGAAAGTCGGTGTTGGTGATACCTGGCGCGGCTGGTTCGACTACAGATCCTCTGCTGAATGGCATAATGCGAACAAAGCACCCGAGTACCAGCAGTTCATAGTCAATAACAATGCATGCTACAGTGCAGCTTATATCGGTCATTTCGAGTGCAGCGAGGAGATCAGTTCACTCTCACTTACCTTCCACAAATATAACGGCACAGCATGGATCTTCTGTAATGGCAAGTTTGTCCAGATGATAGGCGACAGAACGCCGGTATTTAACCTTAAGGCTTTTGCCGATTACTGCACCCTTCTTCCTGAGGACGGAAAACTCGATCTTGTAATCGTTATTACATGCACTCCACAGGTATCAAACCCCGGTCTTCTTTCCGAACCCATCATCGAGACCAGAGTAGCAAACGATATCCGTACTGCTCTTACGGCAGGACACTTCAGTGTTGTTACCTTGCTGCTCGTCGTTGCGATCGGTGTCGGTTCCAACATCATTATCGGAGCCACCAAGAATAAGAAACTCTTCCTGGCATTCTTCGTAAGCTTTATTGCGATCCTTTTCTACTACCTTGACGATTGCCGCTTTATCTCGGTCAACAGCCATATAAGAGCCGATATCAGGTTTGTACTTGTAATCATTGCGTCGTGCTCCGCTTTCATTGAGAATTCACAGTTCTTCGCAGGTTCAAAGCCACAGAAAAGATACCCTCTGCTCCGCAAGGCGCATCAGATCGTTCTTGCGATAGGAGGCTCTATAATAATCGCATACTTTATCTGCGATATCGTTTTCGGACTTCTTTCTCCCGAATTCGTTGCACTGATGTTCGCCATATCAGCTGTCACACTGTCGATCTTTATTAACCTTTTCTTCTACCACAAAGAGAACCAGAAGGTCCTTCTCTGGGCATTGCTGTTCAGCCTTATGTTCCTCGTTCTCTATCTTTCAATTCTCCTGGACAGCATGATCGTCTACACGATCCCTACATACAGTCTGATCTTCGTAGTCTTCACTGTCATTGCCGAACTCTCACTCGTATCCTCCTACATCACGCAGCAGCGTGAGCTTAACAGGAGTGCTGCGGTACTGAAGCGCCAGGTAAGAGAAAAGACCGTCTTCATCTCAGAGATCAACCGCGACCTGGTGCTTACTAACAAAAGACTTCTTGAAGGTGAAGTTGCCCGTAAGAACGTCCTGAGCAACGTCTCCCACGACTTAAGGACTCCTATTACCGCGATCAGAGGTTATGCAGAGCTCATGATCTCCGCACAGGACAACCTGACTCTCGAGCAGCGCAATTCTTACTTAAGCAATATCGTAAGAAGATCCGAACAGATGGAAAGGATCGTAGCCGACATTATGGAGCTTACCAGAATGGAATCCTCCGACTCCGACTTCCACTTCACTTCCGTATCGATCGCCGAGATGCTGGATGAGCTCGTCGTAATGTATTCCATGGATCTCGAAGACAGCGAAAAGCATCTGTCTCTGGATCTCCCGCCGAGAGACTCCCTTATCGTAAAGGCTGACCCCGCAAAGCTCTCCAGAGTTTTCGAGAACCTCATTTCAAACGCTATCAATTACACCGGCGCGCAGGCAAACATCGTCGTAAAGGCATGGCGTACCGGTGATGTCTCACATATAGCTTCACAGAAGATACATGTAACCGTTGAAGACAATGGTATCGGCATTCCTGAGCAGGATATTCCGAGGATCTTCGACCGTTTCTACAGAGCTCACAACTCAGGCGTCAACATCAAGGGAACGGGCCTTGGCCTTGCTATCGTTAAGCTCATCTGCGATAAGCATGATGCTGAGATCAACGTAACAAGCAAGCTCGGCGAAGGAACGACCTTTGAGATCATACTGTCAGCAACTTACTGATAAAAAAGCGGTGTCCCACAATGAAGTGAGACACCGCAGTAACTGATTATCTTTTCTGATGAGATCAGCCCTTGGACTGGAAGTAGTTGTTGATCTCCTCTACGAGAGCGTCGCAATCCATGCCGTGAACCATGCAAGCCTCTTCGATAGTCTCGCCGGAAGCAAGTGCACAACCGAGGCAATGAAGACCGGAAGCCATAAGGATAGGTGCGATGCCTTCATCCTGCATTACAACATCTCCGATAATTGTATCTTTAGTAACGATCATATATATTTCCTCCAATTGGTTTTTTGCACTACAAGCATACACTATCAGACAGAATAAATCTTGTATCAAAACGACATTTATTATCATTTGCCTCTGCATTGTATTTGGCGATACGGAAAACGCCCCTTCAAGTGTCCGCCAAATATTTTGATAACCAAATGTTTTCAAACATTTTTGCGAATTTTCGCTTGAAAACTATTGACTTCTTTTTTACTTAATTCAATAATGAAATTACTTTAAATTTAAGCCTTTTTAGCGGCTAATACAGGAGGAAACCACATGAACAAGTCACAGCTTATTGACAAGATCGCAAAAGATGCAGGCCTCAGCAAGAAAGATGCAGAAGCAGCTCTCAAGGCTACCCTCGGTGCTATTGAAGGTGCTCTCGTAAAGAATGACAAGGTCGTTCTCGTTGGCTTCGGCACATTCAAGACAAAGAAGCTCGCTGCTAGAAGCGGCCGCAATCCTGCTACAGGCGATAAGATTAAGATCGCAGCTTCCACAGTTCCTACATTCAAGGCAGGAAAGTCACTTAAGGATAAGGTTAACGCTAAGAAGGGCAAGAAGAAGTAATTCTTACGTATATCTGAATTCTACAGGGCTCCGTGATCCACGGAGCCTTTTTTAATCCAAAGGATCCAGGTATCCCAGTCTTCTCTCGATCCTCGACTGGATGCATCTTAATGCCGCGCGGCTCCTCATATTCTTAAGGCAGCTCTTCGTTATCGCATACCTTACGTCACGTTCAGACTGCTCTAATGTAAGACCGAATACTTTGCCTGTCTCGCAGTAGAGTGATTTCATCGTGGTCGGAAGCGGCATGTGGTTGGAAAAAGCATCGTAAAGAGACTTGTGAATAAGGATCGAACCTATCAGCGACATATCAAATCCGTACTCTCTTAAGACTGACTTCACACATAATTCCAGATAGCTCTCAGCAGGATCAGGTTCTGACTTTCTGCGCGGGTTAAGAGACGTTACCTTACCTGCTGCCTCTTTTCTGTTATATCTCCCGTCAACAATATAATGAAGGACTCCTGATTCATCTTCGACTGAGATAACACCTTTTTCGCGAAGCAAGGCATTGATATTCTCTAAAAGGCTCAAGTCGCTGCATACGACATTCATCTCGACTGTACCGCTTTTAATAACTCTGTTTTCCATGGATCGTTCACCTCCTTGTTTGGTAAGAAAAGTGTACGACGCGAAAACAGGTTTGCGGGTGTAAGTTGCTGCAAAATGAAAAAAAGGGCCCAAAAATGAGACTATTTGGCAAAAATTGAGACTGGACTGCTCTTTACGTGGTCTCTTTTGCCGTATCTTCACCGGTACCGGGCATGCTCTCTTCGACAGTCTTGATCTCGACCGTGAAGGAGGAATACGGCGTGTGCTTTACTCTGACGGTATCACCTTCCTGCAGTGAATTGTGCAGCGGATTAAGGAAATAGTGCTGTCCGTCAATAACAAAGTAATTCTTCACGAAACCGATCTTCTCAACAGTGCCGGTATTGTAATAGTAATTACTGTTGATCATGCTGTTGATATCCATAAGTCTCGGAGCGGTAAAATGAACGATATACAGGATAGCCGCAAGAGCAAAAACGATCGGGAAGAAATAAGCAATTGCATGCTTCGTTTTCTTTCTTCTGTTGCGTCCTGCAGCAATACACGTGAGCATTATAAAAATGCCCGTAATCAACAAATGCATTGCCAAGTTCACAATAAAATATCGCATGCAGTATCCTTTACTCTTCGTATTCCTCAGCCGGTATAACAGCTATAAAATCAGCCGCTATATCCTGATCGTTGTAAGGCACGTCAGAACATATCTGGAACTCATAGCAGATACCCAAAAGATACGGTCTTTTGGCACCCGCATTTCCGATATAACGGTCATAGTAACCGCCGCCTGCGCCAAGCCTTATACCTTCTTCATTATATGCAAGCGCCGGGAGCACGACAACATCAATGTCCTTGGGATCGACCGGGACATCCTGCACTGGCTCTTTTATTCCCATCAGAGATACGGAAAAACTGTCATCAGAAAGGCTCTTGCAGTCAACAAATATCATCTTGTCATCTGTGATCTTCGGGAAGCAGCATGTGATGCCCTTTTCCATAAAAGATCTTGCGAGACCGTCGACCGGCACCTCACCGTTATAAGCTCTGTATAGAGCGATCCTTTTTGCTTTCTTAAGTCTGGACTTAAGCTCAGGATCATCTATCGCAGCAATAAACTCAGGAAGAGATCTGTCTATCTCAGACAGGACCTTTGACGACAGGAGCTTTCTTCTGCGTCTTATCTCTTTTCTGATCCTTGCTTTTTCCTCTTGAATATTCATAGACTTCAACCTTTGGCGATCATGTCCTTAAGCTCTTCCAGTCCAATGATCGGAACACCTAATTCCCTTGCTTTTCTTTCCTTGGAACCGGCATCAGCTCCCATAAGAAGATAGGATGTCTTTTTGGATACGGAAGACACAGGTTTTCCGCCATTGCTCTCGATAAGGCTCTCTGCTTCACTCCTGCTCATTCCTTCAAGCGTGCCGGTGATACAGAACGTAAGACCTGCCAAAGCGGTTCCCTGTACTTCACTCTCTTCTCTTGCAAAGTTCAATCCGAGAGCTTTAAGTCTCTCCATGAGTTCCTTGTTGCCTTCGTCATGGAAGAAGTTATAGATTCCTTCGGCAGATATCTCACCGATATCCTGAACGGCTACGAGTGATTCCCTGTCTGCTCCGGCGATCGCATCGATAGAACCGAACGTCCTTATCAGTTCTTTGGCTGTTGCTTTGCCTACGCCGGGGATTCCAAGACCTGCCAGAACCTTATCTGCCGGAGTCTCTTTCCTGGCGTCTTCGATAGCACTTAAGAGCTTATCAGTATTCTTCTCAAGTCCCAGAAGCTTATTGCCGATCAGTTCATCACGCTTGTTCTTAAGCTCGAAAACATCGGCGATATCTTTAATGTATTTTTCTTCAGTGAGTTTCCTTATGTACTCGGTGCCGAAGCCCTTGATATCCATGCAGTCGCGGGAGACAAAGTTAACGATGCGGTTAACAAGTGTTCCGGGGCAGAGCATGTTGACGCACTTAAGATCAACGCCACCCTCATCCCTTACGAGCTTATGTCCGCATACAGGGCAGTTCTCCGGCATCCTGTAGGGCTGCCAGTCAGATGGTCTCTTATCTTTATTTACATCCTTAACCTTCGGAATGATCTCACCGGATTTATAGACAAGGATCGTATCACCTATGCCAAGACCCAGCTGGTCGATAAAATCCTGGTTGTGCAAAGTTGCGCGCGATACCATCGTGCCGCAAAGGCTTATGGGTTCGAAAACAGCTACGGGAGTTACCCTTCCTGTCCTTCCCGTATTGACTTCGATATCAAGAAGACGTGTCTCCTTTACTTCCGGAGGATACTTGTAGGCAATTGCCCATCTCGGGAACTTGATTGTATTTCCGAGCTTGGTTCTTTCCGAAAGATTATTGAGCTTTACAACCGCGCCGTCGATATCGTATTCGAGGTCGCCTCTCATCTCACCGATCTTCTGTATAGCTTCCCATACCTCATCGGCAGTCCTGCACTTAAAGCATTGCTCGATTACCTTGACGCCGTTGCGCCTTAAGTATTCATAGCCTTCAAGGTGCGTTTTGAATGTAACGCCTCTTGTCTCCTGGACATTGAAAATAAAAAGAGACAGACCTCTCTCTTTAGTTATTCTCGTATCGATCTGTCTTAGTGTTCCTGCAGCGCAGTTTCTGGGATTGGCAAAGGTCTTCTTTCCCTCTTCCTCAGCCTTAGCATTAACAGCTTCAAAGGCCTTTCTGGTCATGTAGACTTCGCCTCTGATCTCGATATAAGGAACAGGTTCTTTAAGCTGTCTTACGACGTCAGGGATCATCCTGGCGTTCATGGTAACATCTTCGCCTTCAGTAATACCGTCGCCTCTTGTGACAGCGAGCTTTAATTCTCCTTCTTCATAACGCAGAGCCATAGAAAGGCCGTCGATCTTCGTCTCGACCAGAAACTCTGCTTCATCTCCGAATTCGGCCTTCATGGAGTTTACAAATTCATAGACGTCCTCTTTTTCGAAAACATCCTGGAGACTTAACATCGGAACATTATGCTTAACAAGAATGCCCTTCTCAGCCTTCCAGCCGACTCTTTTGGAAGGGGATTCGGGAACGATCCAGTCGGGATGGGCCTTCTCGATCTCCTTGAGCCTGTTGTTCATGGTATCGTATTCGTAGTCCGATATCTCAGGCTCATCCTTCGCATAGTAGAGTTCGGCAAAGTGATTGAGCTTTTTTACAAGTTCAAGATACTCATTGCGCTCCTTGTCTTCATTTGCCATGGCTGCGAAGAGATCTAACTGTTCCATATCATTTCCTCCTGCCGATAGTAGCAAGATAGACTATCGGAAGCACTGCAAATGCAGCTAAGAATAATCCCCATACAAGTTCCGGAATTCCTGCAAGTCCCGCAAAGCTGCCTGTGATGTCAAGGTCGTTATATCTGGTTATGTAAAGGACCTTTGCAACTCCGCCGTTAAGCTTTGCAATGGGAACGAAAATAAGCGAATTAATAAGAGCTATTGCCAGAGAGTAAGTGTAGATATCAGTAAACCACTTAAGGCCCGTCTCGAATTTAAGGATATAGAAGATAAGGGCAACAACAGCAGGAATGGCAATTGCTATTACATCACCTATAACTACTGAACGGTTGTGAATGCTTCTGATCACGACCATCAGGATAAAAGCGCTTGATATAGCGCACGGTATGAAGACGCCTAACTTGGTCGGTTCGAACTTCTGCAGCAGTATTATCACTGATACGACTACCACGTATAAAGCGAGCGAAAAAACGATTCCGCTGATCCCCGCTCCTTTAGATGCGTATTGAACTGCCTTTGCAATAAAGCGCGCAAAAATATGGAAGGGCTCTGTAATCAGAGTCCCCCACAAAAACAGCATTAATATTGAGATAATACCCGCACGTTCTTCGCTTCTCATACCGAATCATGACGCATATATACGCGCCTTAATCAAATCCAATAAATAAACTGCTCTTAACGGTTAATTACTCGTCGAGAGAAGTGAAGTCGCCGTCCTCAAGATAAGCCTTGAGAGTATTATATTCTTCGAAATCAAGAGAAATTCCCTTGCCAACCTTCTCATGGTTCGGGCCCCAGTCACGGATGTCAAGCTTCGGCTTACCGTTATTCCACTTAACGATATTAAGCTCACGCTGCCAACCGGACTTATTCTCCTTGAGAATACCGATCTGCTGAACGATCTCGTATG
>Ga0247610_10007067_pt1 | contig 11560 bp, 7 predicted proteins | sample 174DNAGHGhighgp2_FD_193483 | JGI IMG/M metagenome (GOLD analysis project Ga0247610, IMG submission 193483) | Sheep rumen microbial communities from Palmerston North, Manawatu-Wanganui, New Zealand - 1742 DNA GHGhigh gp2 | ecosystem: Host-associated > Mammals > Digestive system > Stomach > Rumen ...
GATTCTTATTCATCAGCACGTGATGATTGGTGAAAAGCATATACAAGCATTGACTGAATAGAAGTGGAATGAGATGAAATTAGAGTAAAAGTAAGTAGCTCCAGAAGAACTGATACATATATTTTTTACTTAGAGGAACCAAAGGAACCTATAAAAGAAGAGAAAATGTTATCTCCAGCAGAGCAGGCTAAATTTAAACAGTTTTTTGAATCAGAAAAAGAGAGGTTGATAAAACAAGAAACTAGAGAGTGAAAAAATCCAGTATGTTATGATTTTGACTTAAGACAAATCCCAAATGCTTTTGGTAGCTATTGAGTGCAACCATATGATGAAAGACCATATGATAAAGCAGAAATTGTTGATAAATACGTTGATATAGAGTGATGAACTGCTTGTATTGTGATTAAAACTCAGATTGATGCAAATGCTGATGGAGGAAAACAGTTTCAATGGCTAAAATATGTAATTACACCAAAATGATCTACGTTAGTTGATACAGATCAAGCATATCAATCTGAAATGGAAGCAGGTAAACATATTAGTATGTATGCTAAATAAATGTAAAAAATAGATTTATCATATCCCGCAATTGCGGGATTTTTTTGTGGTTTAAAATTATGATTTTCTCTTTATCGTAGCACCTAAATAAAAAAAGTGATAAAAAACTTGCAAAAGAAAAAAAAATAATTATATTTGTAGCACCTGTGATGTTTGAGTGATATTTAATATCAGATAATTAATATGTAAACTTCGCTTAAAGTTTAAGCTAAAAACTCAAAAATTACATTAGTATTTTATCCTTTACAAATATAAAACAATGGCAAAAGTTATTTGAATCGATCTTTGAACTACAAATTCATGTGTGTCATATATGCTCGGAGACAAGTCCGAAGTAATCGCAAATGCAGAATGAAACAGAACTACTCCTTCAGTAGTATATATCAAAGGTGATGAACTTTTAGTTTGAGATCTTGCAAAAAGAAAGGCTGTTTTGGAGCCAAAAAACGTTATCTATGAAGTTAAAAGATGGATTGGTCGTAAGTATAGTGAAGTTAAATCTGAACTTGCTAAAATGCCTTATGAAACCAAAGAAGGATCTGATGGGGGAGTAATCATCGTAGTAGATGGTAAAGAATACAAACCAGAACAGATTTCTGCTTTTGTTCTTGGAAAATTAAAGGATGATGCTGAAAAATTCCTATGAGAAAAAGTTACACAAGCTGTAATTACTGTTCCTGCGTATTTTAATGATTCTCAAAGAAATGCTACTAAAGCAGCTGGAGAAATAGCTGGACTTAAGGTTGAAAGAATTATCAACGAACCAACAGCAGCTTCGCTTGCGTATGGAGAATGAAAATCTAAAGATGAAAAGATTATGGTATTTGATCTATGATGATGAACTTTTGATGTTACAGTTCTTGAAATTTCATCTGAAGGAACTTTCCAAGTTCTTTCCACATCATGAGATACAGCATTAGGGTGAGCGAATTGGGATCAGAAGATTATGGATTATTTACTAGAAGAATTCAAAAATAAGGAATGAATAGATCTTCATTGAAATGCGTGAGCCATGCAAAGAGTTAAAGATGAAGCAGAAAAAGCTAAGATGCAATTATCTAATGTAGATAGAGTAGATGTAACTATTCCATTTATTGCTCAAGGAAGTGATTGAAGTCCAAAGAATCTTGATGTGGTTCTTACTAGAGCAAAATTTGAGTCACTATGTTCTGATTTATTTAAGAAATGTGAAGGTCCTGTTTCAGTGGCTATGAAAGATAGCGGATTATCTAGTAGTGATATTAATGAAGTTATATTAGTTTGAGGTTCAACAAGGATGCCTCAAATACCTTGAATTGTTCAAAAAGCATTAGGAAAGACACCAAAAGCTACAGTTAATCCAGATGAGGCAGTATCTCAGTGAGCAGCTATTCAATGATGAATTATTCAGTGAGATGTAACAGATATTTTATTACTTGATGTTACTCCATTAAGTTTGGCGGTAGAAGTTGAATGAGGATTAGCTCATGTTATGATTCCTAAAAATACAACCATTCCTGCAAAAAAATCTAATATTTATACAACAGCAACAGATAATCAAACAGCAGTAACTGTACATGTAACACAATGAGAAAGACAATTTGCTAGAGATAACAAATCACTTTGAATGTTTAATCTAGAATGAATTCCTCCAATGAGGAGATGAATGCCACAGATTGAAGTAACATTTGATATCGATGCTAACTGAATTCTTAATGTAACCGCACAAGAAAAATCTACATGAAAACAACAATCTGTTACTATTGCAGGATCTACAAATATTTCAGATGAGGAAATTGAAAAAGCAAAAGCTGAAGCGGAAAAATTTGCTGAAGAAGATCGTAAAAGAAAAGAGGTAATAGAAGCTAAAAACTGATTGGAGTCAATGGTATATGCTATTGAGTGACTTTGACAAGAATTTAAAGAAAAGATTTCAGAAGAAGATAAAGAAACTATCAATAAATTAGTTGCTGATGGTAAAGCTATGAAAGATAAGGAAGATGCTACAGTCCAAGAGGTTAAAGATGAGACTGATAGACTTCAGAGAGAATCTCAACCATTGTTTCAGAAATATGCTCAAACTGCACAGCAAAATACAGATGCTAATGGTTGAACATCAACAGAAGGAGAGTCTGGTCCTGTTGAATGAGAAGTTGTAAATGCTTAATTAAATAAAGGATAAAGAAAATCTGGTAGAATTGTATAATTCTGCCAGATTTTTTATATATTGTTATTTAAATTTTTTTAGATGATTGTATTATGCGAAAAACGTGCGCCGATTGGGTAACAACTCCCAACCGACGCACTCAATTATCTTGATTGGTCTTTGACAACCAGTAATAAGTATATATATTTTGTAGTAAAAATCAATAGATATGATGTAAAAGATGTAATGAATGAAAGATTTGAAAAAAATCAATAATGTAGTTCTTTTTTTAAAATCTGTTTTTAAAGAGAGAAAGTGTGAAAGTAAAGTGCTAATGGTTTTAACTATAGCACTTTTGTGTATAGTAAAAGTTTCTATATTTTTAATGAGTATAATATTGCTTAAGAATTCATTAAATTTGTGGAGAATAATGAAAAATTATTTTCACTTTATGTTTTGTTTTTATAATTTTTTAGCAATAATTTGTGAAAATGAGGCATGTATCATAAAAATAAATTATATTTTTCCATTAGATTTTTTGTAAATTAATTTGTTGCATTTTGTAAATGAATCATTATATATTTAATCACTTTGTGGGAGTGTAGCTTAGCTGGTAGAGCAGATCCCTCTTAAGGATAAGGTCGTGGGTTCGAATCCCACCCCTCCCAGGTTAATGTATCAGTGATTAATGTGTTGCTAAAATCTAAGTTATTCATCGGTGTACACGCGGTTTGTGTACTTTTTTTAATTAAAATTTTTCATATAAATTTTATTGATTGTTTAGTCAAAAATGTTAAAAGAATAAGTCTTTATATGATATTGGTATATTATGCTAATTGATACGAAAATAAAACAGAAGTTAAAAAAATTATTTGAGTTTTATGAAAATGATATAATACCTGTTATCAAATCTATTCCTGAAGTAACACAGAGTGATTATGGAATTCATTGATTTTATTCACATACAGATTCTGTAGTTTTTCGTTGAATATATTATTCTTTATGTTTGAATGAAGATCCAATTCCTGTGATTTTTGCATGTGCTTGTCATGATAGTGCGAGAACTGAAGATGGGTATAATGAAATTCATGGAGAAATGGCAGTACCAATTGTAAAAAAATTGGTAGGTCAATTTTCTGATATTTTAACAGATGATCAAAAAAATAGTATAGTTTATGCGGTTAAAAATCATACAACATGAATGTCTGTGCCAGATTTTATTCCAGCACCGGATTATATTTCTGCATGTATGTGGGATGCAGATAGAACTCGCGTATGATGGATTTATTGATATAGAGAAGAATTTTTATCAACAGAAGAATCAAAGAGAATTATTTTGTGAGACCCTTTGGATTTTTTGAAATTTCAAAATGAATGTCTGGGGCGTTGATTATTAGAAGATCGTGAGTGAGTATTGAAAAATAAAAAATAAATATATCAGATTTCGTGGAAATTATATATGTGATGAATTGTCTTTTCTTCGTTGTTTTATTTCTTCAGAATTTCAATTCAATAAAATTTCTGGGACAATAAATCATTTCACGTTTTCTGGTCTGGTATAGTTGGGTTCTTCTAGGTTTTTCATGTTTTCTTTTATGTTATAACTCTCATTTTGTCGGCTTTTTGATTCTTTAATTACTCAGGGTATTAATCTTGAAACAGATTCAATCATTGTCATTGTTGCGATTTCTCATCATAATAATATAAATTGTCATAGTGAAATTTTTTCAAATTGATTTGGATATTTTTTTTGCATATATAATTCTCGACGATAATCTATTCATTCATATCTTCAGCAAACAAAAATTAGGCTTTTGTGTTTTGAATAAGTATATGCATTTTTTTGGTTGAATATTTCTTTTGACGGTGAAGGAAAAATTATTTTAAAATCTTGGTCTATTAAATCATTATTTTTAATAATCGATTCAACAGTGTCGATTATTGGTTCTGCCTTTATTAACATTCATGCTCATCATCAGTATATTTCATCATCTATTTGTTGGTGTTTGTCTGTACAAAACTGTCTTGGATTATGAAAATTAAATTTTATAAGTCAGTTTTTTTGTGCCTTTTTAAGTAATGAAGTATTTATGAAAGAATTGAACATCTCTGGGAAAAGAGATACTATATGTATGTTCATTATGTTTTTTATTGATTATAAATTATTTTAAATTATTGCGTCTTTCTGCTTCTAAAAATATCTTATATCGGTATGTGTAGTCAAATGCTTTAAATACAGCTTCTAAGTAAATGAACAAAATTAGTCATAGTGATACTAGTATCCGTGCTATTATTTCTATAGTAGAATTATTTATTATATTTATTTGTACTGCTATAACCATTAGAATTAGAGGTATTCATATTACGACGCATGAATTTGCTAAGAATCTACATCTAATAATCGTTTGCTTTAAGAGTCATTTTATTGTTAATCAAAAATTTGATATAGATAGACTTATGCTTTTCATTACAGCATCTCGAGCAGAATAGTCTCTTAGAACTATGTAATAATTAACATAAGGTCGTAGTATTATTTTTGCGATGACACAAATGATCCAAATTGTAAATACTGATATGATTACAGGGTTGTTTAGATATCATAGCATCCAAAATCTTACTATAAATATGAAAACAGATCGCACACTTAGTCACCACATGTTTACTCATCAGAATTCAGCCATAACTCACCATTTCTTTCGTCATTTTATAAACGCTGTTCATGTTCTGATTTTTTTATCATCGATGCAATAGAGTAAAGCTTGTCTTCATATAGGTCAAAAAATGGATATTCATATTAAAAATATTATTGCTATTGCAATTATTAGCCGTAATATGTTGAATCTTTGAATTGCATTTACAAAATACAAGAGAGCGTTTGATATATCGAAACCCGAGTTATATTGGATATTTACTATTCAATTTATAAAATATACTATTCAATATATTTGATATAAAGTATATGAGTATGAAGTTAAAAGTGCAAGCCTAATAATTCTAGGCCTGTTTATTAGTGTTTTTATCGTTTCTTTTACTATTTCTTTTAACATATATTCATATATTAACAAAATATTAACTAGTTATTTTCGCTTGCTCCATGACATTTTTTATATTTTTTTCCACTACCGCAAGGACATGGATCATTTGGTCTTACTTTTTTTCTTGTAGGTAAAATCACTCAATCATTTTGCTTTTCCTCGTTAATATCATCAGCGTCAAATATTTCGATTCAATCTTCATCTTCAAAAATCATTTTTCTTGGATCAGTATTTATTCATGTCTGTTTTGTTATTTTACTATTCTTTTTTGAGATTTGAACAGGAATCTTTCATCAAAATTGTTTACTTGCCTGTTTTAGTTTCTCAATTATCTCTGGGTTATCTTGAGCCATTTCGAACAGTAAAGTCTGAGCTTGCTGTTGTTGTGCGATTGTACGATAATCAATTCTCATTAATTTTGTTGTTGTGTCATTTTTTATATTTTCTTGTAATAATTCAAATTTTTCAAAAGATTCTTGCTTATATACAATGAGGGGATCCATTTGTGCATATCACATAAATCATACTTTATCTTTTAGGTATTGCATGTCGTCGATATGAGCAATCCATAATTTATCAATTACTTGCAAATGAATATCTCTGAGAATTGTAAATAATAAATTTTGATCATAATTTTCCCAAGTTTCAGTAAAATATTCAACAAGTCTGCGATCTAAACTATTGGCTAAAGTTTTAAAATCCATTTTTTCATATTCATTTTTTTGATTTTGATCAATCTCTAATCAAAATTCTTTATTAAGTACTAGTAGTAAATCACTGCAACTTTGTCCAGTTGCTTCTGCAGTAGCTATTTGTGTATTTAATATTTCTTGAGAATTAATCATAAATTGTTGTTTTGTAGATTTTATTCGTTCAGATTTTTTTTCTTCATCTTCATTTGCTTCTATTATACTGTCTCTCATAAAATATATTTTTTTTCTTTGTTTATCAATTACAGAATCATAGTCGAATAAATGTTTTCTGGTACTAAAGTGTCGTGCTTCTATTTCTTTTTGAGACCTTGTAATAGCAGTTGTAAATTGTTTTTGAGTTAATTCTAGTTTAGCTAAGTCTTCTTTGGGTAGTAACATTGACGCCATTGCTTGGATTCTTTCTCATCACATTTTTCTCATTAAAGTATCATCCAAAGCGACGAAAAAAACAGAAACTCCAGGATCTCATTGTCTACCTGCACGTCCACGTAATTGGTTATCAATTCTTCTAGATTCATGTTTTTCTGTTCATAGGATGAATAGTCAATAGTGAAAATCTTTTTCGATGTTTTCTTTTATTCATTCAGTTGGTTTTAAGTAAATTTTTGCAAAAATATCAATTTGTTCTTTCTTTTTGTTGTTTAGTTGTATATTAATTTGAAGACTATTTTTAGTAAAATTGGATTTTTCTGCTTTAGAGATATCTTCATTCTCTAATGAGAATTCATTTTTGAGTCAATTTATAGTTAATTCATATTCTTTTTTTGAGTATATGTTTATTTGTAAGGATATTTGATTTTTAAGCTGTTTTTTGCACCATTTAGCATAATTTGTTGCTATTTTTTCATTCAGTCATTCTTCTAATTTGATATCAGTTCCACGTCAAGCCATATTAGTAGCAACAACAACTGATTGATATTTTCATGCATTTGCAACTATATGAGCTTCTTGTTCATGGAATTTAGCATTTAAAACATAGTGAGTGATTGCGTCTTTTTCAAGTATACGGGAAACATACTCAGATGTGGCAATATCAGCAGTTCATATTAAAATAGGTTGTCATATTTCATGGTAAAATTTAATATAATCTTTTACAAATTTTCGTTTAATTTGTTGATTAAAATAAACCTTATCATGTTTATCAACTCTAAGTATTGGTTTGTTTGTTGGAACGATTACTACTTCAAGTTCATAAATTTTTTGAAACTCTTCTGCTTCTGTTGCAGCAGTTCCAGTCATACCAGCTAATTTTTTATATTGTTTGAAAAAATTTTGATATGTAATTGTCGCCATTGTTTGAGACTCACGTTGAATTTGAACATTTTCTTTGGCTTCAATTGCTTGGTGTAGTCACTCGCTAAATCTTCTTCATGGCATAGTTCTACCGGTATGTTCATCAACGATTAAAACTTCTCAGTTTGAAACAATATAATCAATATCCCTTATATAAACTGCTTTTGCTCTAAGAGCGTTCTCTATATGATGTATTTCTTCGAATCAAAAATCTTTGTATAAATTTTCTACATTTAATAGTTGTTCTAATTTAGCAATTCATTTTCAACTCAATGAAGCTGTTTTAGTTTTTTCATCAATGTAATAATCACCATCTTCTTCTTGCTCTTTTTCTCAATCATTTATTAGCTCATTCAGCAATCATTTTGAAACTTTCTTCTTTCAACTACATGGTGTTAATGAGTTTACTATGTTTGCATAATAGGTATATTTTTCAGTAGGTTCTTCTCTTGCTTCTGATATAATTAAAGGAGTTCTAGCTTCATCTATTAAAATTGAATCTATTTCATCGACTATAGCAAAATTTAGAGGTCTTCGAATTAAATTTCTTCTTTCCATTGTTTGTACTAAGTTATCTCTTAGATAATCAAATCATAATTCGGAGTTTTCAACGTATGTTATATCTTTTGAGTATTCTTCTCTTCTTTTTTGTAATGGAGTTCATTTTACAACACTACCTACAGTTAGTCAAAGTCGTTGATATAGATATCAAATCCATTGAGCATCACGAGATGCAAGGTAATCGTTTACCGTAACGACATGAACTCATTTCTCAGTCAAAGCGTTTAAATATACAGGAGCAGCGGCAACAAGAGTTTTTCATTCTCATGTTTTCATTTCTGCAATTTTTCATTGATGAAGGATGATTCATCACAAAAGTTGAACATCATAAGGTATCATATTCCAAGTTTGTTTTTCTCATTTAACTTCGTATGTTTCTCACATCATTCTTTTGCAGGCTTGTTTTACAACAGCAAAAGCTTCAGGTAATATATCATCTAAAGTTTCTCATTTTTTAAGTCTTTCTTTAAATTCAGGAGTTTTTGCTTTTATTTGATCATCTGTTAATGAATCGTATTTTTCATATCGTTCATTGATTTTGTTTACAATTGGTCGTATTGTATTAATTTGTTTTTGATTATAATCTCATCATATTAGATTTGATATTCGGTTAAACATAGTTTTGTAAATTTGATATAAATATTTAGATCTACTGCTTTTTTAAACAGTTTAATAAATATATAAATCTGTATTAATAAAACAATCTGATTTTTGAATAATCTGATTTTTGATTTAGAATTTATGTTGTCTTTTTTTTGTTTATTGGTGAAATGTTTAAATTTTTGGATGCTTTATATTAATTTAGGTTAAAGTCAAATTATAATTTTATATTTTCCTTTGTCTTCTTTGCTTTTTTAGGTAATTGTGAATATAATTATTTGTTTATTATCTAATTTGTTTATTGTATGAAAAGAAGATGTTATTTAGTTATTTTCTTTTTAGTGATATATTTTGTATTTTCTCCTATAAGTGCGAATGTAGAAGCTTCTTGATGAGCAAGTCAACAACCTGCGGTTTGTTGATGACCATCGAAAACGATGTCGATGTATTTTGATTTTCAAGATGAGGTAAAAAGTATTCTTTTTTGATCTAAGGTGAATGAAAGATTGTATAACGTAACAAATGGAAATAAGTGATTATTTTCATCTAAAGTATTAGAGTTATCTCCTATGGATGCGTTAGCATTCAATGTATTATCATCAGTAGGTTCTGTAATTTCTACTACTAGCACATCTGTTGTTTTACTTTTACTAGCTTCAGTTTCTGTTATACAATCAAATGCAGATGGATTTGTTATATTATTTAAAGATAGACCAATTGTTAGGGATTATAAATATATGCTTGATATTGAGACTGAATTGTTTGATATTGCATATTATCGTTCAAAACAAATTAATTTGACTCTTCCTTTTGATTCTGATGTTTTAATGAAAAATTTTTTGAAAATAATACAAAAATATCAAGATTTATGATTGTTTGAAAAAACTGGTAGAAAGCCATCATCAGATGTTAGCATGGCGGATGTTTTGACCGATTTGTTAATTATGAACTCGGCAATGAGAAATTTTATAGTGTTTAGATGAGATATAGTATTGAGGTGATATAATTGATGTTTATGAACTGTAAATATTAATAAATGTAATAAAGATGTATCAGTATTGAGATTTAGTCCAGAGGCAATAGCTCAATTAGATGAAGATTATAAATGAATATGAGCATTTTGAGCTTGTAATTTATATGCTTCAAATTTTAAAAATACAATTTCAAAATCGGCTGATAATAATTTAAGTTCGGTTAAAGTTGCGATGCAAGATGTGTGAGATGCGTGGATAAGATTGTGGGAAGCTACTGTTGGATGAGTTGGTAAATGAAGATGGAAGTTACTTTCAGATCCATGTAATATGAGTGATTATGAAATGGCTCAGTTGAGAGCTTATTGGTGATGAAATTGGGAATGTTGAGAGTGAATAGGTGCATCTACTATTTATCCTAAAACAAAAAAATGAGTATCTTCGGTATATTGAAAAGCTAAACAATGAGTATCAGATTTTGCAAAATGGGTATCTTCGGCATATTGAAAGGTTAAAGAATTCTTTAGAAATAAAAAAGTTGAAAGAGAAACGAGAAAACAGCAAAAAACGCCGTTAGAGACAGTGGCAAATAAGGTTTGAGAATCTGCAGTTGATGAAAATTTAGATGTAATGAAAGGAAATGCTTCTACTCAAGAGAAACAGCAAGCAATAACTGATAATTACTGAGAGTGAGTGAGGTTTAATCCAAACTTTTCTTATGATATTCTTGGTGAATTTGTATCGATATATACATGAACAATAGCTGATTATAAACAATCTCAAGATTCTGCAATAGAATCAGATTTGTCATATGAGTTGAAGAAGATTAGGTGATTATTAGATCAAGTAGATACTGTGATAAATCAAGCAAAATTATTAGAAGATGATTTACAGAAGATATCTGATTATCAATGTAATGGATAGATTCTAACTATTTTTTAAATGTTATTCTATGGTATAATGAAAAGATGTTTGTTGATAATGTTTATGTTGTGATTTGTTTGTACTTTATGTTGTGGTTTTACAAATGCTTCACGGGAAGATGAAGCTTGTAAAGATTGACTTAATTGTGAGTCTGCATCAATGTGATTTAAGCAACCATATTGTGTGACTTCCAATCTAGATTATGCTAAAAGTTGTATTTGGTGATATATTGTTAATGAAGGTTCAAGTGATCAAGATTCTAAAAAAGATTTGTGAAATTTTCAGGCAAGTGATTTGATATGACAATATTGTAAATTATTGTTGTGAAATGACAATAGATGAAGAATTTATTTTGCAAAACCTAGTACAGTATCGGATAGTTGGGATTGGCAACAAACATTTGATTCCCATCAGTCACTTTTTTTATATGCTTTATGTTCTTCATTTAAAGATAACGATGGTAATAGACCTTTTCTTCCAGAAAATGCAGCGTTATGAAGTGCTTTTTTTAGTTCAGAATTTGTTGATCGTTTAAAATTGCATCAGAAATCTTGATGAAAAGATTTATGTTCATTTGCGGATGATCAAACATTAAATAATTGTGACTTTTCTATATATTCTGCAGAAATTTTTGATGCAATAATGTCTGAAATTTTTAAGATTAAATATTCACAAGTTTTGCATACAAATTCTGTAAACTGAGAAGATACATCGGATAAAAGAATGGTAGAATCTTTTTTGAGTTGATATTTCAATTTTACGGAGGAGTATGAAACTTTA
>Ga0247610_10007071_pt1 | contig 11557 bp, 9 predicted proteins | sample 174DNAGHGhighgp2_FD_193483 | JGI IMG/M metagenome (GOLD analysis project Ga0247610, IMG submission 193483) | Sheep rumen microbial communities from Palmerston North, Manawatu-Wanganui, New Zealand - 1742 DNA GHGhigh gp2 | ecosystem: Host-associated > Mammals > Digestive system > Stomach > Rumen ...
TCGGTAAGGATGCACTGGCAACCGTCGTCATCGACAAGGACAGTACCTATACCGCCTCATTCGACCTCGACCTGATGCCGCCGATGGGGAAGGACAACAAGCCCGAAGTAACTCCCGAAGCCGTGCGCGCCAACCGCAAGCGCCTCGCTCAGGAGGACAGCATCCGAAATGCCTATATGAAGCAAGCTTTCTGTCAGGATGCCGCCCCCGACAGCCCCGAGGCATTGGCAAGGGCCAACTGGAAGACAATTGTCGAGTTTAGAAAGCGGACGGACAAGCAACTTGCAGACGACATCCTCAGTACCCTTTCGAAGAAAGACTACAGGGATGTCACGCTGGAGGTCCTGCTGGATGTGGCAACAAGTCTCTCCCCCTCGGGGGAGACGGAGGGTGGCCGTAGCTATGTGCTCTGCCCTCGCGTTGCCAATGAGCGTTTGACCCCTTGTCGTGAGACGCTCTCCAAGTACTTTGCCGGCATGACGGCAGAGGAGCTTGTGCAATGGGTGAAGGACAGCATTACGGTGGACGACACACGCAACCCGCAGCATCTCTGCATGAGTCCGCTCGGCGTGCTTCGGCACAGGACGTGCGACGCCCACAGCCGCGACATCTTCCTTGTCTCTGCGGCACGCAGCATCGGCATCCCCGCCCGCATTAACGAGATAGACCCCACCCAGCCTCCCTTTGTAGGTGAGGAGCTTAATGCCTCCTCTCCCTCTAAGGAAGAGTCACAGAAGCTCTTCCTCACCTATACCGACCAAAAGGTCAGGGAGAATCCTGCCTACTATTCGCAGTTCGCCTTGTCGTGCATCAAGGACGGCCGTCCGCAGTTGCAGGAGTTCCCGGAGGATGCGACGTGGAAGGGAACATTTGCCGAAGGCGTGAGCATCGATGCAGGGCAGTATATGCTCTTGAGCGGCACACGTTTGGCCAATGGCGGCGTCATGGCGCATATAGAGATATTCAGAGTCGAAGCCTCCCCCATCCTCTCCAAGGGGGGAGCGGACGGCGTAAGGGGAATAGTTCCCTCCTCCTTTGAAGGGGAGGGCGGAGGCTGTATCCCCTTGCACCTGCGTATGGATGAAAACCGGCTGCACGTCATCGCCGGCTTCAACTGCGAGCTTGGCTTCACCAACGTCAAGGGCATCCATAAGCCCATACTGGAAACCACAGGGCGCGGCTTCTACATCGTCGGCCTCATCCGCAGCGGACACGAGCCCAGCACGCACCTCCTCCACGACATGGAAGCATCCAACCTCTACATCGCACAGTGGGAGCACTGCTACCTCATGCTTTTCCCAAGCCAAGAGGACTATGCCAACTTCGACCGCAAGGAGTTCGACGACCTGCCAAGCAATGTCCTCTTCGGCGTTGCCGACCCGGAGACCGTTGAGGCTCTGTACGTCGAGGAACTCACGCACGGCAATAAGGAACTGCCCATCCTCATGCTCTGCGACACCTTCAACCGCGTCTATTGGTTCCACCAGGGCTACAGCATCGGCTTGGGCGACAAGCTGATGGATGTCCTGCGAAAGGTCATCCTAAAGGAATGATCTGGTACAAACGAAGCCTATTATTGCAAACGAAAGACATTGCTTTATGAGGAAATCCAACTACGACAAGCAACCAAGCACGCACATTGACGGCGAAGTCATCTGCGGATGGGAAAACATCATCAAGACACTCTCCGAGGCTTGGGCGGACGAGCCTGTGTGGGCTATTGACCTCTACCCGGGTACCTACGAGGAAGATTTCATTGCCGCCTTTGCCACGACGGGGCGCAAGATTATCGACACCCGCTCCCTGATGCGGCCGGAAGAAGAGATACGTCAGCTTACGGAACGCTTTATGACGGACGACGTGCTGTTCGGATATATGTCGAATGTGAGATTAGAGGAATACTGGGCCTCCTAACCCTCTTTAGGGGGAGAGGACCATGTTGTCATCATCGGCACAGGAGCGGCATCCCTTCTCCCCCTAAATGGGGTAGGGGGAGCTGTTTGCTACGCCGACATGGCGCGTTGGGAGATTCAGCAGCGCTTCCGTCGCCACGAGGTGAAGGCGTTGGGCATCGACAACCGCGAAGACAGTCCTTCGGTGCAGTATAAAAGAGGTTACTTCAACGACTGGAACATCATCGACCGCTACAAGGACGAGCTCATGCAGAGCGGGCGCATCGAGTTCTGGATTGACTCAAACTGTCGCTCCATGCCTAAGATGATTACCGACGCACAGATGCGGCAAGGGTTGGAGCGCACGGCACACAAGCCCTTCCGCGTCGTTCCTTTCTTCGACCCTGCGCCTTGGGGCGGACAATGGATGAAGGAGGTGTGCGATTTGCCTCGCGATGAGCAGAACTACGGCTGGTGCTTCGACTGTGTTCCCGAAGAGAACAGCCTCTATCTCGAAGCCGAGGGAACGCTCTTTGAACTGCCTTCGCAGGATGTTGTGCTTGTCCATAGCCGCGAGTTGCTTGGCCAGCAAGTTTGGGCTCGCTTCGGCAAGAGTTTCCCCATCCGCTTCGACTTCCTCGACACGATGCAAGGCGGCAACCTCAGCCTTCAGGTACACCCAACCAATGAGTTCGCCCAAAGGGAGTTCGGCTTGCCCTACACGCAGGACGAGAGCTATTATCTGCTCGACGCGGCCGACAATGCGGTGGTTTATCTGGGCTTGAAGGAAGGCATCGACAAGGTGCAGATGATAGAAGACTTGCGTGCTGCCCAGCGCGGCGAAATACTGTTCGATGCAGAGAAGTACGTCAACAAGCTTCCTGCCAAGAAGCACGACCACTATCTCATCCCGGCAGGCACGATTCATTGCTCCGGACATGACAGCATGGTATTGGAGATAAGCAGCACGCCCAGCATCTTCACCTTCAAGCTGTGGGATTGGGCGCGTCTCGGCTTGGACGGCAAGCCGCGTCCCATCAATGTGGAGCGAGGCAAGCACGTCATCCAATGGGAGCGTACTACAAGCTTTGTCAAGGCGGAAATTGCGAATCATTTCGAGGTGCTTCGCGACGGGGATGGTATCAAGGAAGAGCGTACAGGCCTGCATCCCAACGAGTTCATCGAAACACGCAGACACACATTCAGCCGTCCTGTTGAGCACAACACCAACGGCGGCGTACACGTCCTCAACCTGGTTGACGGCGAAGCAGCCCTCATCGAAAGCCCCGAAGGAAAGTTCTCACCCTTCGAGGTGCATTATGCCGAGACCTTCATCATCCCCGCCTGCATCGGACGCTACACCATCAAACCCATCGGCGGCGAGTGCATGACGATAAAGGCCTCAATCAGGATATCAGAGTAATCAGAATAATCAGAATAGTCTGAATAATCAGAACAATCAGAATAATCAGAATAACAGGAAAACTTCAACAGCTATGAAATCGGACAAGAAAATCGTGCTGACGCTTGATGCAGGCGGAACGAACTTTGTGTTCTCAGCAATTTGTGACAATGAGGAGATTGTAGAACCCGTGCGCCTGAAGGCCGTAACCACTGACACGGAGGGCTGTTTAGCTACCCTTGTTCAGGGCTTCACCACGGTGAAGGAGAAACTCGATGCAGAGCCTGTTGCCATCAGCTTTGCCTTCCCTGGCCCTGCCGACTACGAGCGCGGCGTCATCGGCGACCTGCCTAACTTCCCTTCCTTCCGTGGCGGTGTGGCGCTCGGCCCCTACTTGGAGAGTGTCTTCAAGATTCCTGTGTATGTGAACAACGACGGCAATCTGTTTGCCTACGGCGAGGCTTTGGCAGGCGCACTTCCCCGCGTCAACAAGGCACTCGAAGAGGCTGGCTGCAAGCGGCGCTATAAGAATATGGTAGGCATTACGCTTGGCACAGGCTTCGGTTGCGGCGTGGTGTTGGACAAGGTATTGCTGACGGGCGACAACGGCTGCGGCGGCGATGTGTGGTGTATGCGCAACGGGATGTATCCCTTCGTGATAGCCGAAGAGAGTGTCAGCATTCGTGCCGTCCGCAGAGTGTATGCCGAGATGTCGCACGAAGAGATTGGCGACCTCACCCCCAAGGACATCGGCGACATTGCCAACGGCACTCGCCCCGGCAACATGAAGGCGGCGCAGGAAAGCTTCCGCCAGCTTGGTCAGGTTACGGCAGCGGCACTTGTGAATGTGCTGAACATTGTGGATGGTATCGTTGTCATCGGCGGAGGTCTGTCCTATAACTCCAAATGGATTCTGCCCGGCATGATGGAAGAGTTCGCCCGTCCTGTAGGCACCTTCACAGGCAACTTGCTCCCCACACTTCAGTCGGAAGTCTATAACTTCGAGGACAAAGAGCAGCGAGCTGCCTTCCTCGAGGACAAGGATGTCTATGTCGATGTGCCTCACACGGACAAGAAGGTGCTCTACCAAGCCCAGCGAAAGGTGGCTGTCTGCATCTCCGAGCTTGGGGCAAGCAAGGCCATCAACCTGGGAGCGTATAACTTCGCATTGAATCAACTGGAAAAGTAAGAAATTCGGAAGTTAAAGAAGTTAAAGGAAGTTATCGCTCGCTCTGCTCGCTTGGAAGTTAAAGGACAATAGAATTTGGGAACTGCCCCTTTGTCCCAATCTTCCAGAGGTATCGTCCTTTAATTTCTTTAACTTCCCCTAACTTCTTTAACTTCCCCAAAACTCAAATTATGAACAAGAAGCTTTTCCCCGTCATGCTATGCTTCTTCGCGATGGGTTTCGTGGATATGGTGGGCATAGCCAGCAACTATGTGAAGGCCGACCTGAATCTCTCCGACTCGATGGCCAACACGTTGCCTTCGCTTGTGTTCCTGTGGTTCCTCATCTTCAGCATTCCCACAAGCTTGCTGATGAACAACATAGGCCGCAAGAACACTGTGCTCTTGAGCCTTGTGATGACGCTTGCCGCAATGGTGGTGCCTGTCTTCACGCTTAACTTCCCCATGCTTCTCCTCTCTTTCTCCCTCTTGGGAATAGGCAATGCCATTATGCAGACTTCGCTCAATCCGTTGGTAGATAGCGTGATGAAAGGCGGAGCATCGGCCAGCACTCTCACCTTCGGGCAGTTCATCAAGAGCATAGCCTCCTTCCTGGCTCCCATCATCGCCTCTTGGGGAGCGACCACCAATGCCTTTGGCATCGGTTGGCGAGTGCTTTTCCCCATCTATATGGGCGTTGGCATCCTGACCACCTTGCTGCTCTTCGGAACCCGAATCAACGAGGCTCCTGCCATGAAGGGTGAGAAATCTGTCGTCGAGCAATTCGCCGGGGCCTTTGCCTTGCTGGGGAATCCGTTCATCCTTCTCTGCTTCCTCGCCATCATCTGCCATGTGGGCATTGACGTAGGGACAAGCATCACGGCTCCGAAGATACTGATGGAGCGCACGGGCATCGTACTTGACGATGCAGCCATCGTTTGCACCATTTACTTTATAGCAAAGGCAGCGGGCAGCTTCAGCGGCAGTTTCATTATGAACTTCCTGAAGGACTGGACCTTCCTGCTGTTGAGTGTCCTGCTGATGGTCTTGTCTGTCGTCGGACTTGTCTTTGGCAAAAGCACCCTCGTCATCTATGCAAGTGTAGCCTTGATGGGCTTTGGCAACGGCAATCCTTTCAGCATCGTCTTTGCAAGAGCCATGCAGGCAGCTCCCGAGAAGAAGAACGAGGTCAGCGGCCTGCTCATCATGGGTATCTTCGGCGGCACAATCTTCCCGCTCCTCATGGGCTTTGCCAGCGACGCAATAGGCCAGGTAGGAGCTGTCCTCGTAATGACACTCGGCATCCTCTACCTGCTCGGCTTCTGGCTCAATGGCAACAACAAGACGACATCAATAACTAATAATCAATAACCAACAGTCATGTTTAATAACCTTTCCCCTAATGCAAGAATAGTAAAGAACACGCTGTTCTTGACGCTGAAGCAAATAATAGTATTGGTAGTAACCATATATTCCATTCGTGTTGTCCTTGACATATTGGGAGCGACGGATTATGGGACATTTGCTACCGTGGCAGCTGTCATTGCAATGTTTTCTGTCCTTCAAGCGGCTATGGGCAGTTCAACAAGCCGTTACATTGCCTATGCCGTCGGCAAAGGCGAGGAGAGAGAGATGAAACGCACGTTTTCCTCCAGCATCTATGCTCATTTCGCATTAGCTGTTCTTATGATATTGATATTCGAGTGTTTGTGGTTCTTTTATACGAAAACTACTTTGTATGCTGTAGGAGAGAGGATGACAGCAGCAGCCTGGGTGTTCCAGTTTTTAGTACTTTCTTTTGCAATAAGTGAATTCCGCAAGCCGTTTGAGGCAGAGGTGATAGCACACGAAAACATGGAGGTCATGGCTTTCATATCAGTTATCGAGGCTTTATTAAAATTGTCATTGGTGCTGTTGATTAAGGTTCTTTCTTTTGACGTCCTTATCTTATATGGCTTGTCCCTCCTTCTTGTTCAGCTGGTCATTTTCGTTTTGTTTACGGCTTATTGTTTAAGGAAATATCCCGAAACACATCATGCATGGGAACTGGATGTCTTGCTCATCCTTAAGATGTATTGCGTTGCTTTTCTCGTCTTGATAGGTAGTAGTGCGGCATTTATGTGGGAACATTTTGTAAACATCTGGCTGGCCGGCTTTTGTGGCGTTGCCATCTTGGCGGCACAAGGCGTTTCAATGCAAGTACAGCACAATGCAAAGGCTATTATATCGAATTTCCAATTGGCGGTAACACCTCAAATCACCAAGACATATGCGACTGAAAACATGGCAAGAATGCGTAACCTTATTATCAGCTCTTCCAAGTTCACTTTTTTCCTGTTCCTTGTTATCTGTATTCCCCTTTTGCTGGAAGCCAAGCCAATCTTATCCTTCATAGGTGGAAATGTGCCTGAATTTTCTGTGATGTTTTTGCGGCTGTTTCTGATTGTTATGCTTGTCGGCCTTTGGCAGGCACTGCTGCATACGGCAAATATAGCCACAGGGAAGATTGTACACATACTGGTATTTCAATTCGTTAGCGGTTTGTTGCCAATGCTGATATTGCTGCCATTGGCATATTTTGCGCTTAAAGAGGGCTTCTCCCCTGATGCCATTTTCATCATCCAGATCATTGTAATGCTCGTCTTCCTGATTATACAGTTGTTCATTCCCGATGGTCGATAGGCTTGTCTTTGCGGCAGTATTGTATGGAGGTGTTTGCGCGAGGTCTTGCGGTCTCTGTCCTTGCAGCCATTCTGCCTGTTCTGGCATCTGTCTTTCTGCCCCTCACAGTCACCTCTTTGATAATAGTGGCGGTCTTGAGTGTCGTCTCTGTTGCCGTCGCTTCCTATTTCGTTGGTTTGAACAAACAGGAGAAGCATATCCTCAGACACCTCTTCTGAAGCCCTTGAAAACGCGACGTGTCGCGCCAGCCATCGCGGCACGGTGCGTTTGCCATCGCGACACGGTGCGTTGGTCATCGCGGCACGGTGCGTTTGAAACAAGAAAAGGGACAACCTCGCGGCTGTCCCTTTTGCCTTCATGTGATAGCTTCTTTAGTCGTCTATCTCGTCTTCGAAATCTTTGTATGAATCGTTGGAGTATCGCCTTAGCATAACGCTTGAGCCGTCATCGACAAGATAGATGCCAGAATCGCTTCCGATTGAGATGAGTGCCTTCGTCTTGCCGGCCTTGTATATGCTGCCATACCCCTCTGCAATGGAGAGGAGCTTGGAGTAGAGGACAGATGTCTTGCCTTCCAGCTTGTCTCCGCTGAATGTAACGCAGACGTACTTCGGCTTTTCCGTTGCCCATATGTAGCTGTTTCCGTTGCTCTCATAGTTGGTATAAACCATATACCATGCGTAATACACTTTGAAGCTTATATCCACTCCTTCTGCCTCCATTTCGTACGTCAAATTGTCCTTTCCAATGAAGTTTTCCGGCTCAACAGCTGTCTCAAAGTTTTCCGTCTCCGCTTGCCAAGCCCTGATTATCTGAGGAGGCGTTTGCTTTATTGTCCACACTCCGCAGCCGTCCTTTGTGATGTCGGCAGCTTCGATGATGGCTTCCACGTCGAGGAAGTCGCTGTACACCCTTGTGCAGTAATGGCTGTCCTCCTGCCCGTATATCGCCTCGTCGATGTCAAACTGGGATATCTCGCGGATGTCCGGCACTTCCTCCACTTCCTGTCCCTCGTTGTCGATGAGCACCCATCTCTTCTCGCTGACCTGCACTGCGGCGTATTTCCCGAAGAACTTGGTGACATTCCGATATGAATCGGAAGAGACTTCCTTGCCTTCTTCGTCTATCAGTTTGTAGCGACTTCCGTTGTCGCCCTTTGTTTCTGCCCACAGCAGGGAATGCCCTGCGTATGACAGATTGTCGTATTTGGGGCGCAACAGTATCGTGCCATCGAAGTCGGAAAGGCCTTGGCTTTCGCCATCGGAAAAGATGAATGTCTTGTCGTTCCAATCGATGATGTCGCTGTATTTCTTTGAAAGCTCGAACATCACTTCCCCTTTCGTGTTGATGAAGCCGCATTTGCGCTCGTCGTTGCTGTCGTCGTCAGGAACATATACGACGGGCAGTCGGCCGTACTTGAACTGCGACTCATTGGGCCAGAACTTGGATTTGCGTATCGTAAACAACTTGTTCCCCTTCTTGTCAATAGCGGTTACGACATCATTGTCGTCCTCAAGGTCCTTGTTTGTTATTGCCAGCATGATGCCTTCGGAACAAGCCTCGATTATGCTGTATATGGGTTCGATTACTATGTTACCCTTTGTGTCGATGCATCCGCACCCGTCTTCTGTCCTGATGATGGACAGTCCCTCGTGGAAGGTTGTTGCCGAGGTGATGTTCTTGCCCTTTGCCTTATCCAGCGTGGCCACTTCGTTACCCTCTTTGTCGATGATCTTTATCTTCTGGTCGTGCTCTACGGCCAGCGTCACATCCTCTGTGAAGGGACATACCTTAATGTACTTGTTGCCAACCTTTTGCGGTGTCTCCTCCACGGTGTATATCTCATAATTGCCGTCCTTGTCCACGACAAAGAAGCGGCCGTTCACCGGTGCGGTGGGTTTCCTCTTGAACTCTTCCTCGAAGAGAACCTTTCCCTCCGTGGTCATCATGCCCCAGTTTCCGTTCTCGGAAGAGCGGAAGGGCAGATACTTCACTTTTGAATCGTTGCTTTCGCAAGATGTAAGGCCGAGAGCCAGCACACAGGACGCCACGGCCAACATTGGCTTGAAATACTTCATAACGCTTATATTATTTATGTTTTTTGTTAGATGGATTATCACATATATGACAGGAACATACCTTCAGCTTTTGCTTGTCCTCTTGTCCGCAAAGTACATCCCGGCGATGATGAGTGCGGTGCCGAGCAGGAACCACAGCGTGATGCGCTCGCTCAGGACAATCCATGCACACAGTATTGCAATGACGGGATTGAAATAGACATAGTTCGTTGCCACGACAGCCCCGAGGTGGCGTATCACCCAGCCCCATAGATAGTAGCAAAACGTTGAGGCGACGGCTCCGAGGAAAAGGAGCCGCAGAAGGGTGCCGGGCAGCAGGAGTGTATGCAGAGACGGCCATTCGGGATACATTACATAGTAAGGTGTCATCGTGAACAGGCCGTAGAAGAAAAGTTTGCGAGTGATGAAGAGGGTGTCGTACCGCTTGCAGGCAGGAATCATCAAGAGGCTATAGCCGGCCCAGCACAGGCAGGCGGCGAAGGCGAGCGCGTCGCCCTTCGGGGAAAGATGGAGCACGAAGTGCCCGTTCAGTTCGACGATGGCAACGCCGATGGCTGCAAGCAGGCTTCCCACAATCTGTATGCCCCGCAGCCGCTCCTCTTTGTAGAACATGGAGATGAGCAGGGCGGCGAACAACGGGCAGAGGCAGACGATGAGCGCCGTGTTGGTCGTCGTGGTGTAGTTCATCGCGGCGTTCTCCGTCAGGAAGTATAGCGAGCCGCCCGTCAAACCGAGTCCCACCATGAGCAGCTCGTCCTTCCAGCCTTTTGAGAACCATCGGAAAGGTTCCCTAAAGAAGACCTTCATAAAGACGGCAATGCCCAGCAACGCCACATAGGCAATGATGAAGCGCAGCGTAAAGATGTGTGCGGGCGAGAGGCCCGCCAGCAGCAACAGTTTTGTCGCGACAAACGTGGAACCCCAGATGGCAATGACCAGGAAGGCCACGAGGTGATAGTGAATGTTTGCCACTAATAGTTCTCTGCCTTTATTTGGAAGTAGCTCTGCGGATGGTCGCAGACGGGGCATACTTCGGGAGCCTTCTTGCCGATGACGATGTGCCCGCAGTTGTTACACTGCCAGATGACATCGCCTTCGCGGGAGAACACGACTTCGTCCTCGATGTTCTTCAAGAGCTTGCGGTAACGCTCCTCGTGGTGCTTCTCAATGGCGGCAACCATCTCGAACTTCGCTGCTATCTCCTCGAAGCCTTCCTCGCGGGCCTCCTTTGCCATGCGGGCATACATATCCGTCCACTCGAAGTTCTCGCCGTTTGCTGCGTCGGCAAGGTTCGTCCTTGTGTCGCTCACGCTGCCGCCGTTCAGGTACTTGTACCACATCTTGGCGTGCTCCTTCTCGTTGGCCGCTGTCTCCTCGAAGATGGAGGCAATCTGAACATAGCCGTCCTTCTTTGCCTTCGAGGCGAAGTAAGTGTACTTGTTGCGAGCCATGCTCTCGCCGGCAAAAGCCTCCTTGAGGTTCTGCTCTGTCCTTGTTCCTTTCAGGTCTTTCATTGTTTTGGTTGTTTGGTGGTTTCTTCAATTAGTCGTTTGGGAAAGCTGCCGATGTCTGAAGGCAACCGTGCCTGTTTGACCTGACGCCCAATCTCCCAGGATACTAATCCGCTGCAAAGGTAGGCAAAAATCTTTGAGTTGCAAAGGATTTGATGCTTTTTGTTGGCTTGCCAAAAGATGTTCGGCAGAAAAGTATGCCTTTTTGCCTCATAAGGGCGGGCAGGCGGACAACGATTCTCGTCACGCCCCGTCGTTATCCCTTTTCCTGTGCGGACAATTCTTAATATGCAGCTTGCGTTTTTGAAAACGCAGCTTGCATATTTGAAAACGCAGCCTGCATATTTGAAAACGCAGCTTGCGTTTTAAGAATTGGGTGCGGCTCGGGGGAAAATACAAAAGCATACACGGATTATTATCTGCCGGCCAGGCCGGCAAATGAATAATCCGTGTAGTTCGGGCAATTCGCGGCGGGAGTGCCTTGCCGGATTGCCTTGTGACAAGAAGGTTGCTTATGTGGGGCGCCTGCTCGCCCGCCTCCTACTTTGCGTCGGTGCTTGCGGAGAACCAGTCGAAATCGGCATAGCCGCCGCCTTGCTTTGTGGCGTAGCAGAAGAGGCCGAAGCGCGAGCCGACAAAGACGGTGAGGTTGAACGTCTGCTGCGTTTCGCCGCCGAAGGCTTCCCACGTCTTGCCGTCGAGCGAATACTGGAAGCGGGCCTTGTTCTCACCGTACTTGATGGCGGCGCGAAGGTAGATGATGCCTTTCTTGGGCTTGATGACCTTCGTCTGCTCCGCAGCGTTGAAGTCTCTGCCTGCGTTGCG
>Ga0247610_10007072_pt1 | contig 11557 bp, 16 predicted proteins | sample 174DNAGHGhighgp2_FD_193483 | JGI IMG/M metagenome (GOLD analysis project Ga0247610, IMG submission 193483) | Sheep rumen microbial communities from Palmerston North, Manawatu-Wanganui, New Zealand - 1742 DNA GHGhigh gp2 | ecosystem: Host-associated > Mammals > Digestive system > Stomach > Rumen...
CCTCCTCGTCAACATAATGTTGTATCAATATGATTAAGTCCCATTGGTCCAGAGGTTGGGCCGCTGCTTCTAAACCAGCTGAGGTGGGTTCGAGTCCTACATGGGGCACGCGAAAATAGATGTGACATAGTTTTCATAAGGAAGAAGTACACGTACGGAGTTTTATATGTCACAATTTAATATTAACTTACAAATTAATTAAATTAAAATTATGAAACAATTTTGGTAGATTTTTAATTCTGGTTTTCCGTAAATAGATTTTTATAGAATCTGTTCAACATTTTTATGATGCTTATTTTGTTTGAACAGAAAGATTTTATAGAGCATCAAATCATTATAAAAATATAAATTATTTACAAATATGGAAAACATCATTTTAAAAACAGTTAATAATACTGAAAATTTAAAGCAACTTGAACATCAAGTTTATAATCAATTCTCAATTAATGAGACAACTAAAAATGCTTATTTAGTATTTAAAGAACAAATTAAAAAACCTTTAAATCCTCATTATTTTTATATTGCCTATTATATTTTTAAGCATCGTATAGGCAGAGATTCAGAAACAAATTTAGTAGATTCAAATGTCATTGAGAAATATCTTGATGAAGTAGTAATACCAGCTTGTCACAAAGGCTTGTATAATGGTCATATTTATCCTTATTGTGGCGGTAGTTGTATCAAATATGCTATTGAAAATTTTAAAAGACAAGTTAGATATATCTATAATCAATATGCAGATTATGAATTAGTCAATAAATATGAAATAGAAAGAAAGAAAAGATGAAAAATAAACTTTATATTTTGATTGACAAAAACTTAGATCCAATTTATGGAGCAGTTCAGGGTGGTCATGCAGTTGCTGAATGGATGCATGAGCATTGGTAGATTAATAAAGAAGGAGATCCTACTTGGCAATGGAATAATGAATATCTTATTTATTTATCAGTAGATATTGAAAAATGGAAAGAATTATTATGGAAGTTCAGTCCTTGTGATTATAAATGGACTTGGTTTGACGAACCAGATTTAGGCAATAAGACTACAGCAATTGCAGTTTATGAAAATGATTTTCCTAATAATATAAAAAGAGAACTTAAAAAGGAGCAATTATTAAATTAATTGCTCTTTATTTACTATTTTAAATAATTATTTTTAAAAAATACACAAATAAATTTATATACAAAAATATGAAGAAACTAATTTTTGCATTAATCTTTGCAATTGCTTTATGTTTTAGTGGATGTACTTCTCATGATTTTGAAACTTACACCACACAGGAATTAAAAACAATGCAATATGAAGCTAAATTCGTTAGTACTTTTGGTGAGCCTGCTTCTAATCATATGTGGGGATTTGTTCGTAATTATACAGAAGTTGCACCTGTATATTCTAGAATAACTCGTGCACATGATGTAAATGGCAATCTTTGGTATAAGACTTGGGCACGTCCAATTAATGTTACTAATAGTGAAAAAACAAAAGTAATAAATGAATTTAGTAAAAAACGTGAAGGCGCTGTCAATACAATTAATATTGACTGGGAAAACTACTGGGTTCAACAGGTATATACTGGAACACAGACATATAGAGATGGAAATGGTAATCTTCTTGATAAAGGTGGCACAGGATCTGCTCACATGAATCACTTGCTTGCATATAATGAAACTGGTGAGACACAAATTATTTATCCTGATTGGAATCAATGGCAAGCAACAGAAGTAGTTGAGCATTATGAGCATATTAATAATTTTAATAGTGGATCAAATGATACTAAATATACTGATGATGAAACTGGTGAAGAATTCATAGGAACAACTCTTATGAAAGACATGGGTCATACGCCTGAAGGAACACCTAAGTTTGGATATCATAATTCAGTAGATAGTAAGAATCATTTTGAATATATTATACTTCAAATTGATGGAGCTTATTATGTAGGATTTGATTTTTATGCTACTCATCCAGAAGGTCAGGAAGCGAATAGAAATATGGATGTTGAACGTGACTGGGTATTTAATGATTGGATCGTAAAGATAAGTCCAGCAGAATATAATAAAACTATTAAAGAAAGCGGCCGTGTAATATGTGAAGATCTTGGTGCTGCTGATAAATCTGATTTTGATTTTAATGATGTAGTATTTGATGTTGATTTATATACTGATGGAACATATAAGATTACATTACAAGCTGCAGGTGGAACATTGCCATTAACAGTTGGCGGTGTTGAAGTACATGATAAATTTGACGTTAATACTAATGTAATGGTTAACACTGGAATTGGCTTACCTAGAAACCCTGTATCATATACAGTAAATACACCAGTTTCTAATATAATTGATATTCCTATTTTTGTTAAGAATCAAACTGAAGTATGGCCTATTGAAGCTCCTATAGGAAAAGCTCCTCAGAAACTTTGCGTATCAAAGAATTTTAGATGGTGCAAAGAATATGCTGAACATGCAATTCAATTAGCATATCCAAATTTTGAAAAATGGGTTAAGAATCCAGATCAATATTCTGACTGGGAAGATACTTATGTAGAAGAACATTTATATTAAAATCTAATATCTATTATTTATATGAAGACGTATTTCTATAGAAATACGTCTTTTTTATATAATATATCTAAATTCATTTAATTTCTTTAAAAATTAGAATTATATTTGAATTTTTTAAAAAAGTTTCTATATTATAAATATAAAAATTAAATAATATATAAAAAATGAAAAGAAAAAATATTGTTTACGATATCCGATATATTAAGGATGGTGTTCAGTATCAGTTAATTACTTCTGGTCGTAATGAAGTTAACAATATTAAGAAGCATTATGAAGTTATTAGTTGTAATAAAAATGTTCAATAAGTTATGAAATACGAAGTACAGATAGAATCAATTTTAATAAGTTCATTCAGAATACCGTTTGTGGCAAGCAATTGAATGAATATCAGTTGAATGCTATTAAGAATTATTTTCAGAGATGCTGGGAAACTGGTTTTGCTCAGGGTTATTCAGAAAGTTATAGAGATTCACAAAAAGCATTTGCATGAGTAATTTATTTGAAACATATTATGATAGTTTCGGTCACGAGATTTATTTAGGAAGTCCAGTTGCTGCAAAGACGCCTAAAGGATTTATCTATGGTCATGTAGTTAACTTTAAGAGCGATAAGAACGGGGATGAAAGGTTTGAGATTATTCCTGACATCGGATATAATAAAAATGTTACTTTAAAGAAAAGCTTTAAGATTAAAGGCATTAACGTATTTCTATTAAATATTAAGAAGAATGAAAGTAAAAGATCTTAAGGAGCTACTAAATAATTATCCTGATAATGCAGATATAGCAGTGCCTAGACGTGGGTATAAAACATGGCATTGTAATCCAATATTAAGATACTCAAATAATATTTTGTATTTTATTACATAATATTAGTTTTGTTTTAAATAAAAATACTATTATTAAATATATATCATTATGTTCTTGTGACTGAGATATGTAATGTATCTTTGAAAGTTAATATAAGACTTAAAAGTTCAGGAACAATATATTAAAAATATATTTAATGAAAGTATGAACAACAATGAAAAATTGGCTAAAATAGCCGTACGCAAGTCACTCCTTAAGGAGTATTCAAATTCTTCCAATGAACGTATCGTTTATATGAATGACGGTACAGAATTTCAAATTCAAATTTTTAATCCTTATAGTTATACTATTGGAGTTTCATTTAACTTTAATAATAATTTACAAGGAAATTCAAATCTTTTAGTTTTACGTCCTGGTGAAAGGGTATGGTTAGATCGTTATCTTGATAATGAATCACATCTTTTGTTTTCAACTTATGAAGTAGGAAATTCACAAGCAGTAAAAGAAGCTATAAAAGATAATGGTAATCTTTGCATTAAATTTTATAAAGAGCAGGAAAAACACAATTGGAATAATACTATTTTTGTTAATACAAATATTAATGCAGAACCTTGGAATCATGTAGATGTATATTATAAAAATCAACCAAAATCTTATTGTGCTGATAATATTAATAATTGTTTTAATGCATCTTTAGATTTATGTTCTGGAGAAATTTCTGGAGCTGCATCTGTTAATACTGCATTATCTGCTTCTTCAGCTTGCACTTATAATGCTTTATCTACAACATATACATCAGCAAGCACAAGTACAGATACTTATAAGCCTGCAAAACTTTCTAAATCAAGAAGTAAGTCTATTGAAACTGGTCGTATAGAAGAAGGTAGCCATTCAAATCAAAAATTTAGTTATGTGCATAAAGATTTTGAATATTGGCCATTTAAGACTGAATATATTAAAATACTTCCTACTTCACAAAAACAAATAAATGCAAATGATTTGAAAAAATTATATTGTCATGAATGCGGAAGAAAGTTAAATCAAAAATTTAAGTTTTGTCCATATTGTGGAGCACAGTTATAATTATGGTAGATTATAAGATAATAAAGTTTTCACCTGTAGAAAATATTATTCAGATTATTAATAAAGATTCTGATATATGCAAATATGAATCAGAAATATATATTGATTGTAGTCATTATATTATTAGAAACAATAATGTTGAATATATTAAGCATGAAGATACTTATAAATGGGAGCCTAACTTATTGATTATTCCTATATTAGATATATCAATAGATGTAATATCATTTTTTGATAGATTCATTAGAATAGACTCAATTTATGTAAATGGATATAATTATAACTTTATTGAGTATATGCATAATAAATATAAGTATGCTACAATATATATTCATAATGACTCAAAAGATATATCTAATTATTTAATTAATAAATTTGATAATGTAAAGATATGCAATGATTTTTCAGATATCAAATGTGATGTATATGAAGATGATGATCTATTTGATTATTTTACTATTAATGATTTAAATAGACTTAAGAAACAATTTAAATATATATGCTCATATAATGTTGTCAATAGAAAATGATATAAATATTATAAATATCTATAATTACAATTCTTGGTTATATGATAGTATTATATCTAAATATGATATGAATGCTATAAATAATTCTGGTGTAATTTTATTAGAATTAAATAAGAATATATTAAAGGATGAAATTATAAAAATAAAAAATAATATATATAGTATTTCATTTGATACATATAATTATTCATATGATACTATATATGAATTAATTTTATTAATATTGAAAGCATTATCAAAATTAAAGAATAAGTATATTATAATAGGTGAAAAAAATAAGACATATATATTGAATCATAAAGCTTCTATAGATGTTTTCAAATCATATAAATGCAAGATCTTATTAAGTAATAAGTCAGATAAAATAAATGGCAGACTTTTAATAGCTGAAAGAAAATGCATTATTGATTTTTTTGAAGGATTGAAAATATTTATATTAAACAATAAAGAATATAGTGAATCAAAAGAATTTGATATAAATTATCATAATTATTTTTCGTTTTTTGCAAATTTGTTTATCAATAATGAGGCATATAAAGACTTAATAAAAATTGATTATGATAATAAAGTATTTATTGATTATGATCATTATATAATAAATAAAGACAATAAAATAAAAGGAAGTACATAGTACTTCCTTTTTTGTTTTAACTTATTCAATAGTTAATTCTTCTTCTTCCTCATCTGGAATTCCATTATTATTTTCATCTTTAATAGGTCTTCCATTTTCATCTAATACAGGAACTTTATATTTTGAATATGAAAACTCAGTCCATGCCGATGTTAATCCACCTGATGCAAATATTCCAGCAACAGCTCCAATATACATTGCCATATCAGATAAATTAATTGTTATTGTATGATTAAACCATATATCAACTAATATGCCAATTATTGGAATAAATAATAATATTACGCCTACTGCTAATGTTGCAATCAAAAAGAAATTTAAAGCACTGACATTATTGTCTTCTTTAACTAATTTTGAAAAATAATTATCTTGTTTCTTTTTCATTAATTTACAAGCAATTGCATTAAAAATATGTTTCATTAAAAATAAAAATATATTTAATGCCTCTATATAATTTTATTAAAAATAATTATATTAGTAGTTAATATAAATTAATGGAATTATCATATGTTAATTAAATAACTAACAATGACACAAAATAGTATAAAGTGATGACTACTAATTTATTATAAACTATATTTAATTATATAATTTAAAAAAATATATATAAGAAAATGAAAACTATAAAACATGTAATTAAAGTATTGGTTAATGGTTATTTGAATAGTTTCAAAGAAAGTGCTGATATGATGTATGGGCGCTTATATAATAAATAAGTTAATCATATCAAATGAATATATAGAGATAATAAAATTTTTTAGAAATTATTTCAATAAACTTAAGCATCAATACAAAGTTAAAAAATTAATTAAAAGATAATGTAATTATGAAAACAATTGTAAGAACAACAAAAAAGTTAGCTAAAAAACTAATTAATGGGAATTTCCTTATGACACCAACTGGAATGATTCCTATGCATGTATGAAAACAATAATATTAGGAGTTATTTTATTATTTATTGTTTTTATAATTAAAAGAACTGATGATTTTCTTTATAAGAAAATCTAACTTAATGAAGGTAATTAACATTTTATAAATTTTATATTTATAAATATATTAAATAATTAAATTATGAAAAAATTTTTATTGACAATAATATTTTTAATTTGCTCACTTATATGTGTTAACGCAAATAATACAACAAGTTTAGACAATAACATAAACAATAATATTCAAGAAGTTATCATAAATGTTCCATCATATGTACGTATCTATGAAGGAGAAGAATTTGGAATAAATATTCGTACTTTTAATAAAGATTTATATAAGCATATAAAATACGAAATAAAAAATGACAAGCTTTATATTGATTTTAAAAACCATATCTTAAGAGAAGATGATATCATTGTTCCTGAAGACATTAGAATTAATATACAAGCACCTAATAATATAAAAAATATTAGAACTAATTCATATTTATTAGTTGCAAAAATAAATAAAAACACAAATGCAACTAATAATGGAAAAAATTAAGAAGGTGATTAACAATTTAAAAATTTTATAAATATGTTAATTACCTTCTTTTTTATCATTGATTAAATATACTAAATGTATCTAATCCATTATTATTATCATATAAACCTGTACTCATTAAACTATAAGCATCAGCTGGAGTATATCCAAAATTCTGGTCAATTTGATTAAACAAATTAGTAAAATCATCCCCCTGATTCTCCTGTTCTAATGTCCATTTAGAATTAACAATACCTGTTATTCGAGCCTCTTCTAAGTCCTCTAATATCTGTTTATATTTGCTAGTTTGCATAACCATAGGCACTTGAGCAAATGTCATAATAATATCATCATGTCCATAAGAAGCTTTATATGTTCCATTTCCATTTTTATCTTCAAAGTTTTCAAGTTCTCCTAAAGTTATAATATCAGACGTCTCTATTTGTTCTTTTTCAAAAAGCATTTTCAATAATGAGCATGCAGTTGGCTTATTGCCTGAAGTAAATCTAATTCCTGGTATGAAATTAGTATTCTTAAATTGAAGCTTTCCAATTATCTGTTCATCCATTGAGGTCTTTTTATATAGACAGAAATTAGATAATTCAACGCCATCTTTTGATATATTGAATCTATATGAATTATCAACATCAAAATCATCTTCATTAAGATCCATAAGCATCCTATAAAATAATGCTCCATAAGTATTCCATTCTAAAGACCATATACAGTTTTCGCCATTGAACAATTGAGATGCTAATAGCCAGAATTCAAAAGTTGCATGCTCAAGATCTACTTCATTTGATCTCCAATAACCAACATGAGTAAATCTGTCTTTATCTACAATTTGAAATATATTAAATACTGTATAGTCACCGCCAAAGCCTTCAGCTAAATCAATAGTCAATAAAAAGAAACTATTTCTTAGTGAATCTAAATCAAAATCTGGCCTAAAATATAAACAGTCTTGATGATTAAGAAATAAATTATATTTCTCAATTAATTCATCTGTTTTGTTTTCAAATAAGCTGCATTATCTCTTAATGTAGCGATACGTTCACGAGATACCAAACATTTATCTGATGCTGAGAATTGAGTGCCATATTGATAATAGAAAGCTTCTTTAGATCCTAATACGCCTATCATTTCTTCTTTCCATTTCTCAGTACGTTTTTCCCATTGTTTTGTTTCTGTATTAAATTGTGGCACTTGATCCCAGTCAACTTTAAATGGTGCATATATATTAGTTTTCTCAATAGCGCCTTTCCAAAGTTTATAAAATAAGTTAAATCCATTTTGTGTTGACATTATACAAACATTTGAGTCTGTGATGGTTGTGACAGTAGGTATAATGTTATTATAGAATAATTCGACATCATTAGGCGGGCACCAAGCAAACTCATCAAGAATAAGGAAGTTAATTGTTTTACCAAGACCTGCAGTTGGAGAGAATGATTCTGTTGATATTGAAGAGTTATTATCAAATGAAATTTCAGATTGATTCCATTTCATTGTACCTATCTTCAAATGATAAGGAAGATATAAGTACATATCTTTAATCTTTTTAATTAAATCTAAACCTGCAGGACCAGATTTAGAAAGAATTAAACCTGCTTTATCAGAATTAAATAATATTACCCAAAGACAATATATAGCTGTCGTAGTTGACTTACCTGACTGACGACAACTTAAAAATATACTAAAACGATTTTTCTGTAAATGTCTAATATATGCTATTTGATAATCACGTAATTTACAAGGTCTTAAACCTTCAGGAGTCATAAGATAACATTTAGATGCAAAATAAACAGGATCTAAAGCACACTTTTTATAATCATCTATTTCTTCTTGAGTATATCTTCTAACTAATTCAGGCTTTAATAATTTTGTATTCTTATTTAAAAATGGACTAGCTTTTAATGGCTGACCTTGCTGTATGCCTTCTAATGCTTTTAATATAACCGCAGTAGACCAAATAACCTTCTCAGCAGCTTTACCACCTGTTTGCTCTTTTATCGGATTATATTCATATTCAAATTCTTTTGCCATAATATATTATTATAAACCAATTTTTGCGCTTAATTGCAATATTACTTTTTGCTTAGCAGTTTCTATTGCTATTTTTCCTTTTGCAACAGCTTTCTTTAGTTTATCTATATTTTTCTTTGCAGTTTTTTCTAAAGCTTTATTATGTTTCTCAACATCAGCAGTTCCTTTTGAATATCCTTTAGTTTTTGCTTCTTGGTCTATTTTTGATTCTTCATCTTTATATGCTGCTTCTTTAGTTGCTTTATAATTCTCAATATCATGTTCTGCCATTTTTGCAACGCTTCTTGCCTGAAGCATAAAGTCATCAGCATGTTCTTTACGTAATTTTGCTTCAGCTTCTTTATTACGTAAGTCATTTTCTTTTTTAGTTATGTCTTCTTTATTTTTTTGCTCAGATATTCGTTTTTCTGATTCTTGTATTGCTTTATCTTCAAGTTTTTGCTGTTCATCTTCAATACTTAATTCTAATCTTAAATCTGCATCTTCATTAAGCATTGCAGTAATATCTCCTAATGTCATTTTAACAGTATTAAATTGTTCTTTATCTGTTGTGTTAAAACGTTCTAATCTATATTTTGCAATTCTAGCAGGTAATGAAGCTGGCAATAATTTCATTTTTGCGGAATATTCAGCATCTAATAATTTAAGCTGTTTATCTTTTAATGAATCTGCAAATGATTTTAAATTATCTATTTCTGTATTAACATCTACTTCTTTCTTACTTTTTGGATTATTTAATTTAGCATATGTAACTTTTGCTTTTGCTAATATTGCATCTGATATGACACTCATAATTATTAAAATATTTTTAATTTACAAAATGATGCTGGCAAAGTGTGTTATTTGCTTCATTAATAGCAGATTTAAGTGCTTTCAATCCTGGCACTAATAAAGGCAAAGGGTTGCTATTTGCTGATTTTATTAATTGATCGCATGCGCTACTCATTTTTTCAAACATCTCAACGTATTTTTTGCCATTTACACTCTGTGCATATTCTTCATCATTATGACCACAATAAATTTTATCGCCTTCAATTTTTATTCTACAATTATTAAAAGCAATTTCCATTTCTCTGTTCATTTTCAAATTAACATAATCCAATCCAATTTTTGTATAATACCCACGTTCATCATCAAATGTAGACATTACATCGCATGAACAAGTATTTCTAGCATGAAAGACATCTGGTTGATTATCATAATGCTCATCTAAGAATTCTTGCACTATATCAATTGTCTCATAGAAATGTGTCCACCAATATTCATTATAGTTAGTTTTTGATATTAATACCCATACCTTTTCGCCAATTAATGGTCTACTAAATGTCTGATAACCATTCATTCTTAAAGGTCTTATCCATGGCATTGCTTCTGGCATTGTTGTATTACTATCTATTACGCCAGGAATGTCACATTTGATTCGTCCAAATTTAAATGGATCATCATCATATTTTACTACACTTTCAATTACATAATATTCTTCTAAGTTCCCCATATATTAATCTTATTTTTCTTTTACATAAACTCCTTCTAATCCATATACATAGCAATCTAATGTAATTTCTTGCACATTTGGAGTCGCGTATATAAACCATTCAGCATTTTCACGAATCTCTTTATCAATATCTTCTAAATCATTATTGATCATATATCCATTTGTTTTAATATACTTTTTAGACTCTACATAATTTAATGTATTCTTATGCTTAAATGGCTTACCGACAACAATTACTTTATCACCATTATAATTATATCCAAAATATTCTTCATACATAAAATCATTTGGATCTAATATTTTTACTTTTTCTATAACGTTTGATTTTGAACTAAGCTTAATTCCTTCATATATATATTTAGATAAGTTAATCATAATTATTTATATTTATTTAATAATGCATTATAATCAAATTTATCAAAAGTATTATGCTGTGAGTCATCATATATTTTTTTCATTATATCAATAAAGTCTTCAAAATATATATCTTTTCCCTTTTCAATATATTTGTTTTTACTTAAAAATGATTTTATATGCATACGTTTAACTTTGATATCACACATTACATATCCTAATTCACAAGTATTAATTTCATCAGAATCAGAAAACATTATATATAATGCAGCACAAGTCTTTTGCTTATCTTTTTCAAATACATATAATGGAAGAACGTATCCTAATGGATTCTTTCCCCAGAATGAATTTACTTCATAAAGACTACCAATAATGCTGTCATTAATATTTTCTATTTTTTGATGTGATTCTCCAAATGGGTTTTTATTCATATCATTAAAGAAATTAACAAAATCTTCATGCTGTTTTTCTTTTCTTTCATCAGCAGTATTTACTTTTGATTTAGAACTTAACTTAATGCCTTCTTGTATGTATTGTATTAATTGCTTCATAATTTAATATTTATTTTTTAATCTTTTGATAGATTCCTTTATTATA